>Ga0209541_10004916_pt1 | contig 23535 bp, 28 predicted proteins | sample RifCSPlowO2_01_FD_184027 | JGI IMG/M metagenome (GOLD analysis project Ga0209541, IMG submission 184027) | Groundwater microbial communities from Rifle, Colorado - Rifle CSP2_plank lowO2_0.1 (SPAdes) (version 2) | ecosystem: Environmental > Aquatic > Deep subsurface > Groundwater | place... | reverse complement strand
TGAATCGACGATCTCGTTGGTCTGCTCCAAGACGGGAAGTTGGTCTTCGCCGACGGGAATACGGTTTGCTCTAAAGGTAAGAATATCCGCAGCTTGAGAGACGGGGTACATGAGAAAACCTGCGGGCACAGCCTCGCCGAAACCTTTTAGTCCGATCTCGGTCTTGACCGTCGGATTTTGTTTCAGACGTGAGACGGTGACGAGGTTGAGAAAAAAGATGGTGAGCTCGGCGATCTCTTGCACTTGCGACTGGATAAACATCGTCGTCTTTTTCGGGTCCATACCACAGGCGAGATTGTCGAGTGCGACTTCAAGCACGGCTGCGCGCACCTTTGCGGGGTCTTCGGCGTTGTCGGTCAAAGCCTGCACATCAGCAACCATATAGAAAAGTTTCTCACCCGCCTTTTGGAGTTTGATGCGATTCTCAATCGAGCCCACCAAGTGGCCCAAATGGAGCTTCCCTGTCGGTCTGTCGCCCGTCAGCACTGTTTCCTCGCTGTTCTTCATTAGAGAGCAATTCTAGCACGAAAAGGCCTGTTTTGCCAGCGGCGGCAGCTCTTCTCATCCAATGTCAAGGCGTCGCCTTGACATTGGGTTCCACGGGACTATTCGCTATTCCAGTGGGAGTTCAATGACAAACGTGGAGCCTTTGCCGGGTCCGGGAGAGTCTACCCAGATCTTGCCGCGCTGGGATTCGATCATTTTCTTGGCAATATACAGTCCGAGTCCGCTGCCTTCCGTGTTTTCCTTGCGTCCAGCTGCACCGCGCGTGAATCTGCCGAAGATATGGTAGATATCGTTTTGTGCGAGTCCGATCCCTGTGTCGGTAATGTGGACAGAGACAACACCACGAGCACTGTCTTTTTCGAGCGTCAGCGAGAGCTTCCCTTTCGGTGTGTACTTGATCGAATTGTCGAGAATATTGGAGATCACTTGTCGTATCTTCCCTTCATCGGCATGCACAACGAACGAATCTTTTTGCGCAAACTGCATATCGATTTTTAGGCCTTTTTTCTCTGCGGCAGGGGTAAATTCCTCTACGAGGTCAGTGATCATGCTTCTCATATCCACCGGATTGAAGACGTAGGACATGCTCCCCCGTTCCACTTTGGCGAGATCGAGAAAATCGGCAACGATCTGGGCGAGGCGCTCGGAAGAAAGCAAAATTTTCTCCACAGGTTTTCGAAGCGGACCTACAAGCTCTCCGTATGAATTTTCGAGAAGCATCGAGGCGTGTCCTTTGATGGCGGTAATGGGTGCGCGCAATTGGTGTGAGACAACGGAAACAAATTCGGTCTTTCCGTGTTCGATCGTAAGGAGCTCTCTGTTTGTTTCCTCAAGCTCCTCATTGATCTCAAAGACACGTCTTTTGAGGTCGGCGATCTCATCTTTTTGTCGAATAATTTTGCGTATATTAGCGATCAAAAAAAACCCAAGCACAAGGAGCAGAAGGGCCATAAATCCAAAAAAGCTATAGAGTGCCGTCGTCAAAAAAGTACTGATATTCAACATAAAAGGATATCTGTCATTATACAATAGGAATGATTTTCTCCACAGTGAGGACGCTTGTGCACTTTTGCGAATTATTGTACAATTTTGTTCAGATTGCCGTTTGAAAAGGATGGCCGAATGGTCAAATTTGCACGTATGGTAATCGTGCTTATGCTTGCGCTTTGTGCAAGTGTAATAAACGCGAAGATCGCAGAGCGGGAGTCTTGCGATGCGGGCAACAGCGCCCGTGACTCCCAGATGCGTCGCCGTGTTGTGGCGGTGATTGGACCTGAAATGTCAGGGAGCGGCGTGCTCATTAGTCCCGATGAGGTGCTCATGACCGCACACGAGATCATGAATGAAAAAGTTTCGGTACAGGTAGTCACCTGCGACTGGGAAACGATCCGTGGTACTGTGGTGTGGGTCGATACGACGCTCGATCTTGCGTTGGTCAAGATCGAAGGGAGTCTCCCTTATTATTTCTCGATGCAAGGGAACCCTGTGCGCGCTGGCGAAGCGATCAGCACCATCGGGCAACCCGATGGCACAGCTTGGATGATATCGACCGGAGTCGTGCTCAAAGAGAATAAAGCAGTGCGCGTACGATATCCCGATGCGCGTACCCAAGAGCATTCACTCATTATTTCCTCGGCATACACCAAGCAAGGTGGAAGTGGCGGCGCGCTCGTTGATGAGCGTGGGCAACTTGTGGGCATCATTATTGCCGACCTCTCACTCCAAGGCGTGGACGGAAATCTGTCCACTGCACAATCGATCACAAATTTCTGCCGTGCCTATGCACACCCGCTCTGCCCTCCCTAATAAAGGCTAAAAATAATGTTTCAACGGAATACTCTACCCCGCAACGATCTTGTTGCGGGGCTTGTCATATGTTTCTTACCAAAGGCAGTCTTAGATAAGTCTGTGCGCGCACCGCTAAATCCCCTCGCTGCGGAGTTCTTCGATCATTTTCTTCACTTTTCCTGAAAGTTTTGTCGGGGTTTTGATGTTCACGTGAATGAGGATATCACCGGCGCGTCCACGGCTATGACCCGGTACGCCTTCCTCCTTGAGTCGAAGTGTATCACCAAACTTTACCCCTTCAGGGATCTTCACGTCGATCGGTTTGCCGTCGAGCGCCGTGATCTTGTATGTTGCTCCCAAGAGCGCGTCGGAGAGCTTGACGTCGAGTGCCATGATGAGATTTTGCCCCTCACGATGATAGAGTGCATGCGGCTTCACGTGCACGCGGATGTAGAGGTCGCCGGGGATACCGTGTGCGACCGCTTCACCTCGTCCGCTCATGCGGAGCATCTCACCATGGTTGATGCCGGGCGGTACGCCGATCGCGATCTCCTCTTGTTTTTTGACGATACCGATCCCGTTACATGTTTTGCATTTTTCATCAGGAATCTCACCTTTGCCGCCACAAGTGGTACAGGTGTGTGTCGTCGCAAATTGACCGAGAAATGATTTGCGCATTTCTGTCACCTTGCCTTTGCCGCCGCAGGTCGCACACTTTTTCAATTTTGTTCCCGGTTTTGCACCTGTGCCGCTACACGTATCGCAGCGTGATGATTTACCCAGCGATACCTTTCGCTCTGTTCCGAAGATACTTTCCTCAAAAGAGATCTCAATGTCGATAGAAATATCCCGTCCGCGTTCGACACGATCGCCGGTCGCACTGGCATATCCGCCGCCAAAAATATCCCCAAAGATATCGCCAAGGTCAACACCATCAAAGCCTTGCCCGCCAAAACCACCGAAGCCCCCAAAATCTCCGGGGCCGCCACCGTAGCCTTGCTGTCCGCCACCGCCGACACCCGCCTCGCCATACGTATCGTATGCACGGCGCTTTGTGTCGTCAGAAAGTGTTTGATAGGCCTCGTTCACTTCTTTGAACTTCGCCTCGTTGCCGCCTTTCTTGTCCGGATGGTATTGGTGCGCAAGCTTGTGAAATGCTTTTTTGATCTCGTCTTTGGTGGCTTTCTTGTCGACACCGAGTGTGTGGTAAAAATCTTTTGCCATAGGACCGCACTATAGCAGATTCAGAATAATTTGACAATGGTTTAACCGCATGCTATTACTCGTTCAGAGTGTGTTGCCTGTTTTTTAAGGAGATAGTCGTGAAAAAGAAAATGGTTCTAGTGTTTTGTGGTGGGTTTTTGATCGCCGTAATCGTCGGAATGTTGGCCAAGACGCCGATCGTTCTCGAAGGAGACTCACCACAACCGCTCATGGGGCTCATCTCAGGGGTTTTGAATGGAATACAGTTTGGTCTCGTCATTCCCCTCGTTGCATGGCTCCTCAAACAACAAAAGCAGCAGGAGCCATATTTTGTTTTCACCTTTGCGGTGATGTGCGGCCTTGCCGCTGGGGAGAGCGTCGTATTGGGTGTACAGGGGCTTCTGCTCCTCGGACTACTTTTTGCTATGAGCAAGATCGCTGTCCTTTGTGTCATTTACACGCTCACCTGCCGTTGGTGGAAGAAACAATCGGTTTGAATTTGTCCAAACCCAAAATGCCCTCTTTGTGAGGGTATTTTTTCTTGCCTTTTTTATGTCACCACGCGTTGACTGACCTCAGCCTTATTGCTAGTGTTCAGTCAGTTTTTGTTCAAAGGGCTATCCTCAAATGAATGAAGTATTGATGATCTTTTTGCTTCAAGCCTTCTCGTCACTGCTCTTGTTGCTCGGCATTCTTTTGTGTGGCATGGCGGGCTCTTTCTCAGGTCCAACCGAGGCAAAAAAAATTGCCGGCACGGGGATTCTCGCGACGATTTTGGGAGCATTTGGTCTTCTGTGGCCACCCCTTGTTCTGATATACGTTGTTCTTTTTGTTGTCGGACTCCTCTGCTTTGCTTGTATTGGCGTCTTTCGTGCCTTTAAAACTTAAAAGGTGACAACGAAGCATTCTTGACGATCGCAAAATCCCCGAACAACTGTTCGGGGATTTTTTCTGTGCAAGAGTGTGGGCCCTCCTTTAAACGTCATGGACGGTACCGCCTGCAGGGGCTTCACCCGCTGGAGGTGTTCCACCATCTGCGGGAGGTGGAGTTGCTGCTGCTTGTTCAGCTTGCTGTGCTTTGCTCATCGCTTCGCCGATCTTTTGCATGTGCTCTGAGAGCTCTTCTGTTGCCTTCTTGATCGCATCAATATCGGTGCCATCTTTCACCTTTCGCACTTCTGTAATCTTTGCTTCAACATCGGTCTTGATATCCGCCGGAATCTTGTCGCCGCCGTCTTTGAGTGCTTTCTCGGCGGTGTAGGTCATGCTTTCGGCAATGTTCTTCACCTCAACCGCTTCGTGCTTTTTCTTGTCTTCATCGGCGTGCAATTCGGCTTCTTTCTGCATACGAGCAATATCGTCTTTGGACAGCGATGAACGAGCCTCGATGCGGATGGATTGCTCTTTACCGCTCGTCTTGTCTTTTGCCTTCACGTTCAAGATGCCGTTCGCATCGACATCGAAGGTCACCTCGACCTGTGGCATGCCGCGCGGTGCGGGAGGAATACCATCCAACATGAATTTGCCGAGCGATTTGTTGTCGGAAGCCATCGGGCGCTCCCCTTGCACGACATGCACTTCGACAGACGTCTGATTGTCGGCAGCGGTCGAGAATATCTGCGAGCGCGATGCGGGAATGGTGGTGTTCTTGTCGATCAAGTGCGTAGCGATGCCGCCCATCGTCTCAATACCGAGCGAAAGCGGGATCACATCGAGGAGCAGAATGTCCTTCACATCTCCCTGCAAGATACCACCCTGGATCGCAGCACCGGCCGCGACGACTTCATCGGGATTCACCGTCATGTTGGGCTTTTTGCCAAAATATGTTTCGACGACCTTCTGCATGAGCGGCATACGCGTCTGTCCGCCGACCAAGATAATCTCGTTGATCTCCGTCACCTTAAAGGGAGATGCTTCCATGGCGCGCTTGGTGATCTCCATCGCGCGATCAAGGAATTCTTGTGTGAGCTCTTCGAGTTTTGCGCGGGAAAGTTTGATGACCAAGTGCTCGGGGCCATTGGGGCCTGAGGTGATGAATGGAAGGTTCACTTCTGTTTCAACTGCAGTCGAGAGTTCAATCTTTGCTTTCTCCGCACCTTCGTCCAAGCGCTGCTTTGACAGCGGATCTTGGCGGACATCGATGCCGGATGTTTTTTTGAATTCATCCGCAAGCCAGTTGATGATCTTCTGGTCGATGTCTTTGCCTCCCAAATGTGCGTCACCATCGGTTGCTTTCACTTCGATCACATCGTTGCCCACTTCGAGGACGGAAATATCAAAGGTGCCGCCGCCGAAGTCGAAGACAACAATCTTCTCATCCTTTTTCTTGTTTAAGCCGTACGCGAGTGCTGCCGCCGTTGGCTCGTTGATGATGCGCTTCACGTCGAGGCCCGCGATCTTGCCAGCGTCTTTCGTCGCTTGGCGCTGCGCGTCGTTAAAGTATGCTGGGACGGTAATGACCGCCTCAGTGATCTTCTCTCCGAGTTTCGCCTCTGCATCAGACTTCAGTTTCTGGAGGATCATTGCGGAAACTTCCTCAGGGCGATACCACTTGTCCCCCATCAAGACCTCAATGCCGCCATTTGCGGATTTGCGCATTTCAAACGGGACAGCGGCGCGATCCTTTGCGACGGCTTCCTCATCGAAATTATGCCCGATGAAACGCTTGATCTGATAGACCGTGTTCTTCGGATTGGTCACCGCTTGGCGCTTTGCTGAAAGACCGACCACGCGCTCGCCTGTTTTTGCAATCGCAACAATAGAAGGTGTCGTGCGCACGCCCTCGACGTTCTCCAATATCTGCGGTTCACCACCTTCGACGACCGCCATTGCACAGTTTGTTGTACCCAAATCGATACCAAGTATCTTTGCCATATATTTGTTGTTTATTTTTAGAACTCATTAAAATGGCGAACTTCTTCGTTGCGGAGCCTCTGCGATTCGGTCACCATATATGAATATGCCTTCCTCATCGCTTTCTCCGCGTCTCGAATTTCATCCATTTTCATGAGTCCTAACTTGTAACTGGTAATAACAAAGTAAAAATTGAAACGATCCTCAAACCTTCTCTGCTACGGTTTACTCCTTAGTTTACTCCTTTTTCGCTTCCGAGGTAGCAGCATCGTTTGGGTTCGCGTAGATCTTCACTTGGGGTGAGCGGATGAGCTTGCCGTTTAGGCGGTATCCCGACTGGAACACCTCCGCCACTTTGTGAAAGAGTTTGGCGTCATCAGTCGGAACGAGGCCAACGGACATGTGCTCGTTGGGATCGAAGTCTTTGCCCATCGGGTCTACTTCGGTCAAACCATGTTCGCGAAGTACCTGTACGAGCTGCGTATGGATGTACTCAACCCCCTTGCGCCACGCTGGGTCAACCTTGTCCCAAGCTTCCTTGTTCGCAAAGGCCATATGGAAGCTTTCGAGCACCGGCAGAAGGTCACTCACGACCCCCTCACCTGCGTACTTGATGAACTCGGCTTTGCCTTCCTCTTCGCGTTTCTTGAAATTCACGAAATCAGCCTTCGCGCGCTGCCAGCCGTCCAAGTTGAAGGCTTTCTCCTTCGCACATACACGAAGTTTTTCGCGCAAACGCTTGAGTTGGTCCTCCGGTGTCATAGCGCCATCAGAACCCAAGTCATCATTATAAGACTCTATCTCAACGTCATCTACCTCAAGCAGAGAGGCGTCGATAGGGATCTTTTTGTCATCATTTTGTTCATCCATAAGATAATAATGTAGCAGACAATTATATGTTTGTAAAGGGGCACCATTTTTGAACCACACAAAAACAAAAACCGCCCCAATTGGAGCGGTTTTTGAAGACTAGCGCTTGCTCCACTGGGAGGCTTTGCGGGCCTTTTTCAATCCGAAATGTTTGCGCTCCACCTTGCGTGAGTCGCGTTTCAAAAATCCGAGTTTCTTGAGTTCCGGCTTTTGTCCGGCCTCTTCTTTGACGAGAATGCGGGAGAGCCCGTGGCGGACTGCTTCTGCCTGAGCGTGGATACCACCGCCGTTCACGTGTACCGTAATGACATATTTTCCAACAAATCCTTCGCGTGTCAGCGGTGCCGTCACGATACCTGAAAGTGTCGGTGTGCCAAAGTATTTCTCGAGCGGTTTCTCGTTGACGGTGATAAGCGTCTTTGCACCAACAGAAGCGCGAACGCGAGCCACTGCAGTCTTGCGGCGGCCAACAGCCTCAATGTAGGCAGTTGCGCTCTTTGCCGATCGGACGGCTTTCACGACAGGCTTCTCGGTCTTTGGTTTTTCTGTGGTTGTGGACATATTTAGTCTTCAATAATTAAATGCTTCATGCGTTTCTCTCTCAAGGTGTTGCCCGGGAGCATACCCTTCACCGCACGCTTCAGTGCCTCTCCGTGACCCTTTGTCGTGATGATGTGTCGCAGTGTCAGCGCACGATCGCTTCCTGGGTATCCACTGTGGCTATGGTAGGTCTTCTGGACCATCTTCTTCTCTCCAATATTGAGGTCGCTCGCATGTTGAATACGCACGGTGGCGGTAGTAACGGCATTCTTCTTTACCGTAGTGGTGTTTTTTGCGAGCAGAATCTTCGCCGCTTCACTTGCGACGCGTCCGAGCGATTGTCCTTTTGCATCAATAATGTGTTCCATGGATGTATTTGCTTTATGAGACGAATTCAATAGTTGCGAGCGGTGAAGCATCACCACTCCCGCTGCGGCTCCCCAATTTGGTGATACGGGTATAGCCACCCGACCTCCCTGCGAACTTCGGAGCGATCTCCTTCACCAACATATTGGTGATCTTGGAGTTGTTCATCAGGCGCGATTTCAAGAGGCGCACGTCGGCAATCTTCGCATCGCGAGCCTTGGTCACCATCTTCTCTATTGCGGGGCGAAGCGTTTTGGCGCGTGCCTCAGTTGTGGTAATCTTGCCATGCGTAATGAGGGCCACCACCAAAGAATGGACGAGTGCCTCACGCTCCCCTTTCTGCAATCCGAACTTTCTGTTTTTGTTGTGGTGTCTCATAAATTTAGTATCCGATATTTAGTATCTGGAATTTTGTTTATTGCATCAAATACTGGATACCTTATACCAGATATTCGATACTTTGCAATTACTGCTTGAGCGTTGCTCCGAAATTAGACAGCGCCCGTCTGATCTCTTGTAAACCCTTCTCACCGATCCCATCAACGCCGAGGAGGTCTGTTTCTGTCTTTCGGACAAGGCCACCTACGGTGCGGATGTTGCCCGCAGCGAGTGCGTTCTGTGTCCGCGCGGAAAGGTCGAGCGAGTCAATGCGGGTCTTCAAAAATTCTGTATCGATTTCGGCCTCACCGGTGGCTTCGGTCGCGCTTTCTGGTGTCGCCTCAGGTGCTACAGAAGACGGCATTTCGATAAGCTCCTCCTCCTTGAAACCAATAATGGCCTTCAATTGGTGTACCATGACCTCAATGGCGGTCTCAAGCGCCTTGCGCGGGGTAAGTGTGCCATCGGTTTCGATCGTGATCTTGAGACGATTGTAGTCGGTACGATCACCGACACGCATCGTCTCCACTTCGTAGTTCACGCGGCGGATGGGAGTGAAAGCGGAATCAAGCGCGATAGTGCCGATCTCCACCTTTTCTTTCTGGATAGCCTCCTTGGGGAGGTATCCGAGTCCCATCTCGATCTTGAGCTCCATGTTGAGCGCGGTGTTCTTGTCGGTGATCTCGCAGATGTATTGGTCGGGGTTCAAGACCTCAACTTGGCCCGTTGCTTTGATGTCTCCTGCCACGACTTTCTTCGCACCTTTCAAGGAAAGCTGCAGGGTCTGGGGTTCATCGGTCGTCATTGTGAAGCGCGCCTTCTTGAGGTTGAGAATAACGGTGATGATATCTTCTTTGATACCGTCCAATGTAGAAAATTCATGGAGAACACCATCGATCTTGAGCTGTGTAAGTGCAGCTCCAGGAAGCGACGAAAGGATGATGCGGCGGAGCGAATTGCCCAGCGTGTGGCCGTAGCCGGGGTAAAGTCCTTCGATCTCATACACACCCGTGTTGCCTTCCTCGTGGACAGGCTTGGGTTTCGACGGCAATGCAACATTATAATCAGGCATACCTATTGGGATTGATTATGTTTTATAATTAAAAACGTTGAACTCGATTATACAATATCAGTGAAACGATGTCTAGCGGTCTAGCGACTGTAGAACTCGATGACAGACTGAAAATTAAAGCCGATCTCGCCCTTGTCGTACTTGGGTGAGCCCTTTACTTCAGCGGAGAGTTTGACAGGATCTGCCATCATCCAGTTTGGGGTGGGATGTTTGGCGAGCTTTTCTGCAGCAGTGGTGAAAAGCGGTGAGGTGCGGCTACCTTGGCGAACAGATATGGTCTCCCCTTTTTTCACCTGATAGGACGGGATCGTGAGCTTGTGTTTGCCAACCATAAAGTGACCGTGGGCAACCATCTGACGTGCCTGTGTGCGGCTCTGTGCGAAGCCCAAACGGTAGACCACGTTGTCGAGACGGCGTTCGAGTCGGTCAAAAAGATGTTCAACGGGAGAACCGGCTGTTTCCTCGGTGCTCTCTTTTACGTAGCGGCGGAATTGCTTCTCAGAAAGACCGTAGACATTGCGGAGCTTCTGCTTCTCTTTGAGCTGGATGCCGTATTCGGTGACCATGCTGCGGTGCTTGCGCTCGTTCAGGGGCTTCCCTGGCGGCGTAGGGCGCTTTTCAAAGATACATTTTGGGGTAAAGCACTTCTCTCCTTTCAAGAAAAGCTTTTCTCCTGCGCGACGGCATGTTTTACACTTTTGGGCGGACATATGTAGTGAGTAAGTAGTAGGTAGTAAGGAGTATTAAATGCGGCGGGGTTTCTTTGGGCGAGGACCGTTGTGCGGGACCGGAGTCTTGTCTTTGATCGAAGTGATCTCGACACCCTTGGCGATGAACGCACGGATAGCTGACTCACGACCGCTGCCGACACCGCGCACAATGGCATCGACTGACTTCAAACCCATCATCTGCGCCTTCTCAGCGAGGAGTTCACCGATCTTTGCTGCGGCAAAAGGAGTCCCCTTCTTTGCACCATTAAATCCGAGTGATCCAGAAGACGACCACATGAGCACCTTTCCCTCAGCGTCGGTGAGCGACACCATGGTGTTGTTGTAGGTCGATTTGATGTGCAATGTGCCGTGTACGATCTTCTTCTTGGGTGTGCGGGAAAGAGACCGGCTTTTTAAACCCTGATCAACTGACCCACCTCCTTTTTTGACTATACGTTTTTTCCCCATAGTGATTATAGTGTTTGATTACTTCTTGTCCAACTTACGACGACCGCTACCCATGGTCTTTCTCACGTTGCCGCGAACAGTACGGGAATTGGTCTTAGTGCGTTGTCCGCGTGACGGTAATCCTCGTGCGTGGCGAACTCCGCGGTAGGCTTTGATATCCTTCAGGCGCTTGATGTTGCCAGCCTTTTCGCGCTTGAGATCACCTTCGATCTTCATCGTCTCAATGAGCTTGCGCACGCGGCCTTCCTCCTCGGTAGAGATCTCGCCTGGCTTCTTTGTGTCCTCCACACCCGCCTCTTTCAAGATCTTCTTTGCGGTCGAATAGCCGATACCGTAAAAGACGGTGAGTCCTACCCACAATTGTTTCTGCTCCGGAACGGTGATACCAAGGATACGCATGATAAAATAAATTAGCCTTGTCGTTGCTTATGACGCGGATTTGAGCAAATAACTCGTACAACCCCCTCGCGTCGGACGGTTTTACATTTTGCACAGATTTTTTTAACGGATGCTCGTACGCGCATAAGTAATCTATAGAACTCTTTATATTAAAAACAAATTTACCCCGTAGTAGGCCCTTGCCTTACTACCGGGGACTCGCGACGACATTGTGTCGTACAACGAGGACGCCGACAGTATACCCTACCTATAATCTTTTTACAATACGGAGCTTTCCTCCGTAGGGATTGCTTTCCAAGGATACTTTATCCCCCACCAATACTTTAATGCGATGGATGCGCATTTTCCCTGCGAGGTATGCGAGCACGAGCTCACCGCTCTCTGTGGTAACACGAAACATCGTATTAGGAAGTGCCTCCGTGATAGTACCGGTGATCAATGTTTCCTTTGGCTTATTGTCGGTCATTTCAATGGGTGTAAGGGAATCCCCTGTCCACGCCAGCTTGGACTTTGTTGCGAAATATCAATCTCGCACACCCCTCCCGCTCAACGTAGTACGGATACTAGCAGAGGTAGCAATAGAGGTCAACCCCGTTAGAAGTCGCGAGCGTGAATAAGTGGGGATTACTACCCGCACCTACCAAACCAAACACGAGACTTCTTAAAAATCTATAAATTCTGCTCGCGCTCTACTTCTAACGGGGTCAAGGAGAATATCACCACCATGACGAGGAACAGTGGTGTACCTTTCGGTAATCAAAAACCGCGCGGCAAGCCGACGCGGTATGGCCGAAGTAATATGGCCCTAGGTGAATAATCGTAACTGCAGTGGTGTATCCATCGTCTTTCCTTGGTTTGCAACATACTGTTCGACTGCTTTCCAATTGCCACGCTCGCTGACCGTGGCAACACAGAAGCCGTCACTCCAGAACTTACCGCCCCAGAGGTCTTTTTTAAGCGCAGGAAATCGTTTGAACGGTTCGCGAGCGGTAATGCTTTTGAACATTCTGACCACTGCGGTGCCGCCCCACTTCGATGGGAGGGCCATATTGCTTTAGTATATTGGGAAACCAACGGTTTCCCAAACCCTTCCTTGGCTGCGCCCAATGAGGAAAAATTCAAACTTGTCGAGAAGCTCATTTACTTTTAAAAACCCTTCTTTTGCTTCAAAGATCCCTTCCCACTCGCGTTTCGAGTAAATCAAAACGGCGACCTGTTTTAGTCTGCTTGTGTATTTGGGCCTTCCTTCAAGACGACCGAGATGCGCTCAGGATCGTCGGGGAAGGAACGTTTCCACATGGGGCGGACGGAGGCTTCAGCGCGTTCGACGGACGGATATTGTGCCAAGATACCAACGAAACTGTCTTTAGAGATACCGAGCAACACCGCTTTGATCGCCTCCTCATTGATCACCCACGAAAGCTCCGGTGTGCCCTTGAGTGTGAAGTCGAGCTTTGCCCCACCCATAAGGACATCTCCTTTTTGTGTATTCATGGCAAATTGAAGTGTATCGAGGTTGTTGATCGCGACCTCCTCTCCACCGTAATTTTCAACCAGTTTTTTCACTATTGCCTTTGTGAGATCGGCACGTTTCCACACAACAAGGACGATCCTCCCCTCTTCGGTGACGACTGCTTTGTTGGTTGCCGAGGCCTCCGCCTTGGAGAGGGTTGGTTGGCCAAGCTCGACGACGATCGCCTGATCAAAGGTGATCTGGAACGGTGCGAGGTCACCACGTGCCTTGGAGCGCAACTTGGTTTCGAGTTGGACGCGCAAGTCTTCGCCGGCTTGTTTCAGGTCTTGATCAGAAACGGTTTTGATCGTCCCGGAGGCACCGCCGATCATCGGGCCCTTGCTCCGCGCATAAACCTTTTTGAACGTGGGTGAACTCTTGAGACCCGGCAATGTGAAGTCGGTGGGGGCGATGTTATATTCCGGACCAGCCTCGTCTGCATAGACCGTCACCTCAAGCGAGCCGGGGGTTGTTTTGCCGCCCGATATGCTTGCCTTGGGTACGGTGATCGAATCGTTGATGCGGTAAATCTTGCCTGTGGGCGATTCAAAGCGCGTATTCTTGATAAGACGCTGTGCAACAGTCTGCTCGTTGTAGACGACGATCTTTCCCGACGCCTTTGTGGTCACCGTCTTCTCACCAGTTGCAGGGACTTCAATGGAAAGAGATGTTGTGGTCGACATGATCGCATAGGGCAGATCTGCCCCCGTAGCATTTTTGATTGCGGTAAAACGCTCATCCATGGTTGTGGTTTCATGTTTGGGAACAATCGTCACTGTCGCACCGGCAAAATAATTGAGTAGTAATACTCCGGCAACAATGATGACCACCGTGCCCAAGAGCCATGGCCACCAACGCACCAAACCGCCACCCTCCTCAGGTGTGTATTCAGAAAATCGCGGCGGCACCGTGACACTCTCCGACCTCTTCCCGATAGCAGCTCTCTCCTCGGGACTCTCTGCGTATGACCACATTTTGATATCAGGTGTATCACCTTCTGCTCCAGTGGAAATAGGCGCAGAAGTTCTCGTCGGTTGCTCCTCATGCTCCTCTTTGTGTATGTCCGCATGGCTCATCTGATCGGCGATCATGTTGCGCGGATTCTCCGGAAAGGCCTCACTGATCGGTTTTGATTTGTGTGGTTTGATGATCGTGATCGGGTGCTCAGGGTGGCTGATGCTATTGTGACTCGTCACCTTCACGGACTTCTTTTCGCTCAGGTGTGTAGCGTGGTGTCGCTTTTCGGGAGGAATGATGTCTTGGATCAAATACTTGGCCATAGCGTATGTTGATTATATTAATGATGAGAATTTATTGGCAAAGATCGCTTCGATCGCAAGAAAGGGATCTTCAAAATCAGGCTCGACCAAGCGAACAAATTTGCCCAAAAACGCATTGCCGAGCGAACGCACCACAAATGCCCCGCCGTTCACCCCTTCTTTCCCGCTTTCAGTAAGTGGTGCAGTCGAAGTCTTCGCGATTGCCGCCTCGAACCATTCACTCATACTATCATCTGCAGTATAAAATATTGTGTGCGGAATGGGAAATTCTTTTGCAAATTGCCGTAGTGCATCTTGAAAAGATGCCTGCCATGTTTTGGTCGCCTCCGCGAGTGCGTCCTCAACCTGAGCAACATGCTCCGGTGTTGAGTGATGGTTGGCATAAAGGTCAAGCTCAGACATTGCAAGTGCTGGAGTTGTCTTTAACTTTTCGACCAGTGTGCGGATAAGCATGTTCTTTCCGGCGGGAAAGGACACGGATTCCAAAAGGACATTTTCGCGCGCAAGAGAAATGTCCGTTACTTCACCGGAAATGTCCATGAAGAGAAAAGATCGTTCATCGGGAAAAATGGAACGGATAGTGTCGAATGCGGTAAAAGAGAATGAGGAAAAATGCACAGTGGGTACATGCCAGAATTTGGTAATGGACCCCATGATAGATGCCTTGATACTCGCGGGTATCATGCTAATAAACACTGCAATCTCTATCTGCGAGGCCTTTTTTCCAAAAGGAGTGCTCATTTCGTAGCCGTTTAATTTCGTCTGGATATTTTTGGACTCCATGATCTCAGGCATTGCATCGCCCGCTTTTGCATGTGCAAAAAGTTTGGAGTCGCGGAAAAGGACAATTTCTTTTTCAATAAGTTTATCGAGGCCATCTTCCGTGACCGTAAAGGGTGCGTCTTGATTGTACTTGATGAGACGTGTCTGAGACGCATACCAAGGGGATGCCAAAATACAGTAGGCTTCCTTCACCTTTACTCCCCCACCCGCCTTTTGCATCAACACGAAGAGTTCCTCAAGCGTCTTGATCATTGAATCAAGAAAACGCTGGAAGTTGAGCTTCTCTTGAAAAGGGATATCGCGGCGTGTCGTAAAGATGATCTCCGGCGGATTCTCGCCGTCGATACCCACGAATGCACCGCCGATCGATGCACTTCCAATATCAAAAATGACCACGAAACGCTTTCCACTTTTATGTCCATGCTGAAACAGAGCCATGGGATAATTATACCATGAACACGCGAGCAACAAAGGGCTCGCAAGGGTTAACACCACTAAACAAAAAGCCCTCGAATGAACGAGGGCAAAATTCAATGCAGGACAGAGAGCTTAGGACTCGTCCAGCAATAACTTCATAGTTATTGCTGGACGAGTCCTTTGTGCCGCATTCATTATTTAGAGCAACTTATTAATGGATGTGGCCCTAGGCGCTGGCAGGTCGCATGACACAGAAGTCCCAGAGACCAGCGTGTCCAACCGGTCTTTCCCAGAGCTTGATCGTTAGTGTCGTGTCGGACACCTTCAATTCATTCATGATGGGTTTTACGAGTCGTAAGGAATCATAAAAACCCTTAGAAAAGAGTGCGCATACTTCTGCCGGAACTTTTGAGTGGTCGATCTCCGGTGGGTAGTCTGTTTTTGCGGCGACCCAGAGTGTCCACCCCGGACCATCGACGGAAAAATAAGTTTCAACGTGACAATTCTCGTCGTGATAACGCTCCGCGCCATAATGGATGTGGCTAATGACGCCCGACTTTATAAGCGTGCGAAGTTTTGCACGCCGGTCATCCATCGTGCGCCCCAGCTTGTTACGGTGAAACACCAACGCCAGACCCAAGATGAGAATCGTAACCAGCACCAACACGTATGGTGTGGACAAACTCAAACTTCCTGTGACGAATTCCATTTTTGGACTCCTTCTTTCAATTTAAGGGAACATTCCCAATCAATATATTGGCATACTATAGATATCCTGTCAAGACTTCACTGGCGTGCGGGTACTTGAGTGGATTATTCGAGTACGGCTTTTATCCTGCGTATCCCCTGAGCCACAGCTTCTACGCCTCGCAGACGATGCGAACGGGCGGAGTGCGTCACTTCAGAAAGTGGGCACTCCTTTTTCCAGTTTATTTCTATTCAAGAATAGCCTTGATGCGACGTATTCCTTGAGCCACAGCTTCTTCCTTTAGTATCTTGAAATGCGCGAGGGCGCCGGTGTGGGTGACGTGCGGGCCACCACAGAACTCGATGGAGAATCGTTTATCAAATTGAGGGTTTTCGGGTGTTGCGTCTTTCGGACCGACGGAGTACACCGATACGCGCTCCGGATATTTTGCGCCGAATTCATGCTCTGCGCCAAGTTTCTCTGCTTCTTCGAGACTCATTTCGGTGCGCAGGACCAGCAAGTCTTCGGAAATTTTTTCGTTCACGATACGCTCCACTTCCTTCTTCTGCTCATCGGTCATCTTTTGCGGGTAGGCAAAGTCGATGCGCAAACGCTCCGCAGTGATATTTGATCCGCGTTGGTGTACATCGGGGCCAAGTACGATCTGGAGCGCACGGAGAAGGAGGTGATGCGCCGTGTGGAGTCGCACTGTTTGCTCGGAATAATCCGCAAGCCCACCTTTGAACTTTTGCTCCGAGCCTGAGCGTGAGAGGTCTCTATGTTTTTTCATTTCTTCATCAAACTCGCTCCACCCAACTTCTATCCCTCTTTCTTTAGCAATTTCTTCAATAAGTTCACGGGGAAATCCATATGTTGTCGCAAGAATGAATGCGTGGTATCCAAGCAATTTTTTTGGTTCACCTACAAACTGTGTAGCCCTTTCTTCGTCCGTAGTTCGATGGTCGTTTACAATAGGTCCCTTGTGGATTTTCTCAAACTCTTTTAGTCCACGAACAAGTGTTTCCCTAAATTTTGTTTCTTCTTCTGCAATCTCTTTTTTTATCTGAGGAAGATTCGCTTCGATGTTTTCGTAAACGCCTTTGTATTGTGCGGCGATCTGATTGACTAATGCGTCGAATCCACTCTGCATTCCAAGCACATCGGCATAGCGCACTGCGCGACGAAGCAGGCGACGGAGAATATAGCCTTGGTCGGTATTGGACGGGGTCACACCATCGGCAATCATGAATACCGATGTGCGGATGTGATCGGCGACAATGCGTGCTGCGCGCTCATCATAGTGTGTCGCATTTTTGGTGATGATCTGCATCATCTCGGTAAACATGTCGGTTGCAAAAATATTATCTTTTCCTTGTGCAACCATCGTCACACGCTCAAGTCCAGAGCCGGTATCGACGTTTTGCTTCTCGAGTTTGCCAACAACCACGCCATCTTTCTTCAAATATTCCATAAAAACATCGTTCCATATCTCAACAACGTGCTGCTTATCATCTGCGGCCATGTATTCCTCCTTGGTCATTCCCAAAGTGAGTTTACCTGTCACATCGTAAAACATTTCCGTGTCGGGACCACAAGGGCCACTGTCACCCGCACTCCACCAGTTGGGCTCTTTGCCCGCCGGAGTTGTCGTCATAAAATAGATGCGCTCACCTTGTACGCCCGCGCGCTCAAAAATCGACTTCCATATCTCGTGAGATTCTTCATCCTTCGGTGCGTCATGATTGCCGCCAAAGACCGTCACATAAAGACGTGTGGGATCAAGCCCAAGCCCTTCTTCTTTTGAAGTGAGAAATTCGTAGCTCCAATTGATCGCATCACTCTTAAAATAATCCCCAAGGGACCAGTTGCCGAGCATTTCGAAGAACGTGTCGTGCGTGTTGTCGCCGACTTCCTCGATGTCCTGCGTGCGCACGCATTTCTGGCTATCTGCAAGTCGTACGCCAGCCGGGTGGGGCGCTCCAAGGAGATAGGGCACAAGTGGCTGCATACCAGCGGTATTAAAAAGGACCGACGGATCGTTCTGCGGCACCAAGGATGCGCTCGGAATGATGGCGTGGCCGCGTTTTTTGAAGAATTCGAGAAAACGCGAGCGGATCTCAGACGAAGTAAGCATGAATGCTAGTGTACGGAAAATCAGTAGTTGAGTCAAAAAACATTAAACAATGAAGTATTTTTTTGTGAGGTATATCCTGACCTCTACTGCCCTGCTACTCCTTATTTATTGGCACGGATTAGCCCCTCACCACCTTGATCTCATCGTCATCGAGCACAAGGATCGTTGAAGGTTTACCGGATAGATCTCCCCCATCAACATAAAAGTCGACATCGGTGCCGAAATATTTTTTTGCGGCGTCGACGGTTATTGCAGGTGGAAAACCCTCGGGGTTGGCGGAGGGTGCGACGATGGGGCCGGTCGCGCGTATTAGCTCGCGCAGTTCATTGTTGTCAGGGAGACGAAACGCGATCGTGTCGGTATTGCGCGAAAGATATTCAAATTGGTCGTCGAGCGTCGGTAAGATGATCGAATACGCACCAGATTCACCCGCTGAGGTGTCTCCTTCCTCTGCTCCACCATGGGGCCAATAACTTTCGAGCTGTTCCACGAGTGCCTCGGAAAGCTCGATGCCAAATTGCTCCAGCTGTGCGATGTCGGAGATGAGCACGATGAGCGGTTTGAGCGAATTGCGCTCTTTCAGCTTATAGATGCGATCAACCGTGTCTGGCATGAGCGCCGACCCGACGAGGCCATAGAGTGTATCTGTAGGAAGCACTCCCACCCCACCCTCCTGTATTATTGCCGCAGCATCATTGAAATCTTGCATGGGTGTTCAATTGGTCTAATGAGGCAGAATGATCGAACCAATATCTGCATCCAGCGCTCGGTCGATCGCATCTATGCCGACGATCTTAATAGAAAGCCCATGTTCTTTGGCGAGCGCGATCGCGGATTGATCTGCCGCCTTGAGATTCTGTTCGAGGACCTCCGCTGCGGTGATCTCGGCGATGAAGGTGGCCGTTGGGTCGGTGTCAGGGTCAGCAGTATACAAACCATCGACGCCATTTTTTGCCATAATGAGCAGGTCGGCACTCATTTCAAGTGCGCGCTGTACTGCGGTCGAGTCGGTAGTGAAGTAGGGTGCGCCGAGTCCCGCCGCAAAAATGACGACGCGTCCCTTTTGCATGTGTCGCTGTACGCGCTTGGGAATGTAGCCTTCACAGATCTGCGGCATGGCGATCGCGGAAGACACACGCGTTTCGATCCCCTTTGATTCAAAATAATCACGCAAGACGAGTGCGTTCTGTACCGTAGCGAGCATGCCGATATAATCCGCAGTCGGTCGCTCGATCGCAAGTTTCCCCGTCAGCTCACTACCGCGAAAAAGATTGCCCCCGCCGATCACCAGCGCTATCAAGTGCCCTCCCTCCTGTAATTTTTTTATTTGTTTGGCGATTCCCTCAAGCGTCGGCTCGGCATATTGCCCCCCGCCCACCTTTTCATCGCCACGCAGACTTTCCCCCGAGAGTTTGATGAGTAGTTTCATATTAAAAATTATTGTATCACGAACAGATTATGCACGGGCTCTTACAACTTCTTGGCGCGACGGTCGCCCTCATCTTCGATCTCCCCGACGATTTCTTCAAGCAGATTTTCCATGGTGACCAATCCAACGATTTCCTCCGGTTCATCGTGCTTGTGTACGAGATACATGTGCGACCGCTCTTTGGTCATCAAACGAAAAACCCTCTCGATGTCGGTCCGCTCGTCGATACGTGTGAGTGACGATACGAAATTCATAATAGGAGCTTCACGGTCATCAGAATTGAGCACACGCATGACATCGTTCGTGTGCACATAACCGAGATAGTCGTTGTCGTTGCCATCATGTACCGGAAAACGAGAAAAACCCGATTGAGAAACGAAATACGCGATCTGCTCGACGGGAACTTCGCCGTTCAATGATTCGATCTTTTCCTTGCGCGTCATCACATCACCCACAGGAATATCATCAAACTCAAAAATATTCTCGATCATCTCGCGCTCCTCCTTATTAATCTCGCCGTGCTCAAGTCCAAGCTCAGCCATAATGCGTATCTCTTCTTCTGAGACAATGCTCTGCGAGGTGGTGTTCATTCGTTCCTTCCACCAACTTTCGATCCACACAAAAAGACTGGATACTGGATAAAAAAGTAAATAAAAGAAGTACACGATATATGCCAATCCTCCTGCTACGCGTCCGCGATAAATAAATGCGAATGTCTTTGGAAAAATTTCACCCAACAAGAGCACCACAACGGTTGAAAGCCCCGTTGCAATACCAGCACCAAGCGATCCAAAGTAACCAATGGCGATCACTGTTGCAAAGGATGCAATGGAAATATTCACCACATTATTGCCGATGAGTATAGTCACCAAAAGTCGCTGAGGATTCTGCTTCAATTGGGCGACGAGTTTTGCGCCACGTTCGCCATTGCGCTCCATGAGTCGTACCTGACTTTCACGAAGCGAGAAAAGTGCTATTTCCGCAGCTGAGAATGTGGCAGAAAGCGCGATAAGTATAAGAAAAATAAGAAAATCCATCCCATTAGAGGTAGGGCACGGACACATGACGTGTCACCCCACTTCGTTTATCGTTTGTAATAATGATCATGGATAGTGATACGAAAAAATAAATGTCCGTGACCTCTAACGGGATAAATCTCGGTTTCATTATAACGAAAGACTTTTGAGGTATGATCGAAACTCAGGACCAATATCTTCGCGTACGAGCGAATAGTTCACGACCGCTTTCAAATAATTGAGCGGGTCTCCGGTAGTCAGCCATTCACCATCTTTCACCTCTTCCACCATGAAACGACCGCCGGCGGCGACATAAGAACTGATCGCATCGGTCACCCAAAGTTCGTTGCCCTTTCCCAATTTTGTCTCTCGTAATATCTTGACGATCTCAGGGGTCAGGATCATGCGACCAAATTGTGCGAGACGGGAAGGCGCCTTATCGACAGCCGGTTTTTCGACAACCAACTCCATTTCTTTGGTGCCTGGTCGCAACTTAACGATCCCGTAGCGATCGACATGACTCTTTGGAACAGATTGCACGCCGATGACCGGTGCGTTGTTTTGTTCAAAATTCTCGATCAATTTTTTCGTGAACGGCGTTTTGGAAAGCACGAGGTCATCTCCCCACGCAAAAACAAAAGGCTCATCCTCGACCAAATTTGCGGCGGAAAGGATCGGTGTACCGTTCCCGTACGGACCCTTCTGTCGAACATAGATGAAGTTGGCCATCGTGGAGATCCGGCGGATATCGTCGAGCAATTTCTTTTTCCCTGCCTGTTCAAGCGAATATTCGAGTTCAAATGATCGGTCGAAGTGATCTTCAAGGGTCTTTTTGTCCCATTTGGTGACAAGAATGATATCAGTGATTCCGGAGGCAACGAGCTCCTCGACGACGTACTGCACGATCGGTTTATCAACGATCGGGAGCATCTCCTTTGGTTGTGCTTTTGTCGCAGGCAAAAAACGGGTACCGCTACCCGCGACGGCGATGATCGCTTTTCTAACGCGTTTAGCCTTCGTCTTCATGGTGGTGGCGTGGACGCCGCGCGCTCTCGATAAAATCTTCTTCGAGATCGGTGCGCGCCGTGCGAATAAAACGTTCTTCAACATACCAAAGTATCTCGAAGATCACCAGAGTGAGGAAGGTGACATAAGTAGCAATAGTGTAGAGACCATAACCCGCAGCAACACCGACTGCGGCAACAACCCAAAGTCCCGCTGCGGTCGTAAGACCGGTCAGGACTTGGCGTTGCACGAAGATCACTCCTGCACCGAGAAAGCCGATGCCGACCACGATCTGCGATGCAACGCGAAGCGGGTCGAAGACAAACGTTTCCGCATATTGGTACGAGACGACTCCGGCGATAATAACAAAAAGCGCCGCACCAAGAGAAACCAATGCGTATGTCCGCATACCGGCGCGTTTACCAACGCGTGATCGTTCGGCGCCAACGAGAAGCCCAAGAAACGCCGCAAAGGTGAGGCGGATAATAAGATCCCACTCGGATACGGCAAAGAGTTCCATATGGGGATAAGTATACCCCAGCGGCACAAAGTGGCAACGGGTAGGTCCCTAAGTAAGAAAAACCCCCATTTATAGGGGGGGCTTTTTAGTAAGCAGTGCAATTTTTTGGGCATAAAGTGCTTGGAGCGGTTCTGCCATTGCGAGATATTCCGTGAGGAGACTGGGGTCCATGTGTTCAATCATAAACATTGACTGCAGTTTATAGAGCTTGGAGAGTGCGTCGTGCGCGTTCACTACCAAACCAAGCAGCTTACACAACTCGACAACCATCTCTTCGGGCGGTTTCTCTGGATGAGTGCCTGCTGATCCTGCCGCATCACGCTCCTCTGCTTTGCGCAAAAATTCTTCAAACGAAACAATAACGCTACGTTTCTCGTCTTTGTTGCCATCCTCACCATCCTTTTTGTCAGTCATACGCACTCCTTCATGCTTTGAACATCTGTGTTTAGTATAAACACAAAACAAAAACTGACAACTGGGCAACGAGATACGGAAAAATCTCCTGCACTCGGTTACAAGACAATAGGACAAACCTGCTCACCTTCTTTCACGACTGAAGCGATGCGAGACTTGGCAAGACCCATACGCGCAAGCGGTGTAGAGTCTTTTACAATATCCTGACACAGTACGACCCCCTCGTTCAATAATTGTGTTTTGTGAGTCGAAGTCAGGGTGGTCAGACACGTGATGGGGTGTGTTTGCGTTTCTTGTATCAGATCCTGAAGCGTGCGACCCCTCGGATAATTCCATCCGGTAAGCGCAAGTCCTGCGCAGATACCATATTGGATCGCCTGTGCAGTAAAACTGGTATTCGTGATGAGCCACGCATGGGTAAAACGATGTTGCCCTTCTTCTTGAGTGATGCGTTTTTCAATATCCCGAAAGCGCGCATCGACATAGAGTGCAACTTTTACGTCTGATTTCGTCTGCGGTGAGTTGTGAAATTTTGCCTCAACAAGGATCCGTTCGTCATTTTTCTCAGCGATGATGTCGACTTCGTGACTCACACAGAATCCTTGCACAATGGTCCCGACTTGAGTCCGATAACCCTGTGCTTCCAATATCTTTGCAACAAAACGTTCGAAGGGAAAACCCGACGGGCCTAGCTCGGCGATAGCTTTGCGCAAACTATATTGAGCGGCAACCGGCCGATCATAACGCTTCAAAAGTGCAAACGCATGCCGATAAATATCGCTCGTGCGGAGGCCATCCGTCAGATCTTTTTCGATATGTTCAACGATCTCCCGCACGAGGCCATCGCTTGCCCGTGCTGCATGTAAAGAACGAGCAAGTTTTTTGGAATTCCACGCCTCACGCTCCCCCGATGCTTTGATGATGAAAATAGGTTTCATGTGTGAATGAATGAATCGATTGAATACAGACCTAGTTTTCCAGATTAAGGATCGTCCCACGTGGGTTGACCCACTCAGTTTCAATTAGATTGATCGGTATATTCACTCCATCGACTAAAAGTATGGTGGTTACCTCCTGTGGTGCATCCGTGACGAGCTCAAAAGGATACCGCGTGAGAATTTTGACGCAAAGGTTCTGTTCAAGCATCCTATCCTTTGTTTGAAGCACAAGCGTCAGACGAGA
>Ga0209541_10004915_pt1 | contig 23537 bp, 29 predicted proteins | sample RifCSPlowO2_01_FD_184027 | JGI IMG/M metagenome (GOLD analysis project Ga0209541, IMG submission 184027) | Groundwater microbial communities from Rifle, Colorado - Rifle CSP2_plank lowO2_0.1 (SPAdes) (version 2) | ecosystem: Environmental > Aquatic > Deep subsurface > Groundwater | place... | reverse complement strand
TCATAAGCTAAAGGGCAATACTTCAATTCAATTAAGGTGAGTATTTCCAGACTTGAAATACTTAGGATACAAACAGCATTTTGGAAAAGGTTTTGATGCTCTCTGGGCAAGAGGTTATTACTGCGGTTCTGCTGGACACGTTTCGCAGGAACAAGTCAAGCGTTATATTCAAGAGCAAATGGGTAAATCTGTTTTTGAGTATGATATTTATGGATGCCCAACAGAATTGAAAGGTCAGTTGAAGATAGGGGATTTTGTAAACCGATTATAACTTATAGAATTAGGCGAAGTTTTGTTCGTAGAGGGATGGGCGTCGTGGTTTATTTCTTCCAGACAATATGCCCATTTATATTATTTTTCTCATACACTTTTAATACTTACTCACAGAAATCTATCAATTCTTTATCATTATTTTTCTTTGCCAATTCGTAAAGCCGTATAAACATCCTTTTTCCAGTTTCAGTTTGTTTGTAGTATTTCTTTTGAAAATTATGTTGAGCACATAATGTTTGTCCATTTTCAATATCGGCTTCTCCGCCTAATTCTTTTGGTTTGATGTGGTCTGCTTGGATTTCAACCCCATCAGCTTTTCCTTTTCCGCAAATCACACACCGATGATTATCTCTTTTGAAAATTTCTTCTTTTTGCTTGGGGGTAAAATCTTCAAGTTGTTTATTGTTAACAAAATCAGGATCATACTTATAGACTCCTTTCTTAATTTTTATAAGTTGGCCATCTTGGGACAATTTTCTAATTCCCCTATCGGGGTCTCTGAACACTTTCTCAGTTCTTTTTTTAAACTCTGCAACAACCCAATCAACAATTTCTGGATGAGAAATCTCTTTTTTTGGATGCTTCTTGAAATATTCCATGATTAAATCCATTTGGCTCATTTCTTCTTTGCTTTTTCCCATTTTCATCGCCTTCATGCTTTGATAACCATTTCATTTAATTTTTTTTCTAAAATGTTAGCTTCAGAAATTATTCTTTTTTTAGCTATGGTACAATATTCATTATCAACATCAATGCCTATAGATTTTCTATTATTCAATGCTGCGGCAATTAATGTTGAGCCACTTCCCATAAATGGGTCTAATACAACATCACCAACAAAACTAAATAATTTAATGCACCTTCTTGGTAATTCTACGGGGAATGGTGCAGGATGACCGCCAGCCCCCTTTTTGCTTTGACCTTGAAAAGTCCATAGGCCATTAGTCCAATCCATAAATTCTTGTCTAGTAATATCAGATTCTTTTTTCTCACTCTTTTTCCAATCTTTTTTATAAAGAACGACTATTAACTCCACAGGTGCAATTACATAAGGAGCAGAAGCACTAATCCAAGAACCCCAAGCAGTCCTTCTTGAAATGTTGCCTTCATTCCAGATTATAGTTGAATGATACTTAAATCCTATTTTCTTTGTAATAGTGGTTAAATCTGCACCAACACTTTGTTGTCCACCTTTATTTTTATCTAAAGGAATATTCAAGCAAATCCTACCATCATTTTTAAGCCAATGGAAGCAACGAGTTAGCCACTTTGTACTGAACTCCAAATATTTTTCATAAGAAATTTGGTCATCGTGAGAGTTATACTTTATATCTACATTATATGGTGGAGAAGTAACAATTAAATCAATCTCTCCATTTTTGATTTCGTCTGTAGTCAAAACATCGTCTTTTACGATTTTTACGTTTTTAGTGTCAAAAAATTTCTTATTACTACCCCTCATTTCACAATTAAACATTTTATCCACCTTTATAAACTTAACTAGGATGGGGGAGTTTGGTTTAAATATTATACGCACAAATGTCCAGTGGTTTCATTCGTACGCCTCACCCCAAGTTCGTTTCGTTAGTCAAAATGTCCCATATCAATCGTTTAGCCACTAAAAATTATTGAACTCGAACTTAAGAGAAGTTTTATTAATGTTTGCCTCTTGCTGTAAACAAGAAAGAGGACGACGGGCTTCATCCCACAGATAAATCAGTGGGTATTCGCCCTACGTTTTTATAATCAACTATATTATTTCTCACTATATACACACTTCTTCATTTTTCAGTATCTTTAGACGAGAACTAACATCCATATGTTACGAATTATAGGATGGGCTGAGAAGACACACTTTAAATCTCTATCACAATACATTTCCTAGCTTCATCAACACACTTTATTATTTTATGATTAATTAATTTTTCTTTCAAATTATATTTTTTTGTTGCTTTTTTCATTCTAATTAATATATCATTCACTAACTCGTACTTGTTGTAAATTTCTTCTCCATAACACCTCATCACACACTCCTCTTTTTTTAGCTCTTCTATTGTAGACTTCTGCTCTTCTATAATCTTCTTTATAGTGTTTATTTTTTTGTCAAATTCACTCTCTTTGGCTTCGTTTGTTTTAGAGTAAAAAATTTCAAGTGATTCAGAAATGCTGTGCGGTTTATCTTTTCTATACTCTTTATAAACTTCCAGCTCGAAAGGTGCACAGTCAACAACGATATCATTCTTATATATTACACAAGGCGCGTGCTTAGCGCTGATTATATATTTTATTGAATCTGTTATGAGTTTGTATTCTTCTTCTCCGACACTCTTTGGATTTTTATTCTTATCAATCTTTGAGAGCGCACACACCTCCTCTGAATAAACTCCGCCAAGTCCGAGATCTACCGCTAAACACGTGACTAAAGCACTTTTTGAAGAGTTTTTGAGCAGCTCAATCAAGCATGGTTTGTTTATTTCAAAGATATTCCACCTCATTACTGGGTGGGTATACTTGACATTTGGACAGATGTCCCTATCCCTAAATTTATGGTGTTCTAGCGAATCAATAATTATATCATCTTCTCTGCACAAAATGAGGTTGCCCTTACCAAAAAATTCCAAATACATTATTTTTATTTCGTCTTTGGCCATGAATTCCAGCTTCAAAATTCTTTCAGGCTTTATTTGTTCTATATTATTAAGAAAAAAATTACCAATATGTTTTCTTAGAAACATCCCAAAACCAAGAGTCTCATCACACCCCTCTTTTTGTTTTGTTATAAACAGTGATTGGCCTATATCCACTCTCAGAACTATCTTTCCTAAGCTGGCCTTATAAAATTTAAAGATGAATGTGTATTTCTCAGGCTGGTATATTTTATCAATTCTAGAATTTTTTAAAATATTTATCTCATTCAGCAAAAAATGAAGCTCCAGGGAAGATAATTGTTTTTTCATATTTCTAAACTGTTTTATTAACCCACTGCTCTATTCTATCGATTCCCCTCTCGATCTCGCGCATAGAAGTTGCGTAGCTTAACCTTATATGGTTGTCGGAGCCGAAAGCTAATCCCGGGACAACAGCAACTAAAGATTCTTCAAGAAGCTTTGACGCAAATTCCATTGAGCCAATGCCTGTTCCGCTTATATCCGGGAATGCATAAAATGCCCCCTCTGGCTCCGAACAGTGCATTCCTTTAATCTCATTTAGCCTTTTATACATAAACTTTCGCCTTTCATCGAATGAATCCACCATCTGCTTAACGCTGTCTTGCTGGCCAGATAACGCTTCAAGAGCGGCCATCTGAGCTATGTTAGACGGATTGCTTGTTGAGTGGCTTTGCAAATTTTCCATTGCTTTTATTATCTCTTTGTTTGCGCCGCAATACCCAATTCTCCAGCCCGTCATTGCATAGGTTTTGGACACGGAGTTAACAGTTATTGTCAAATCCCTAATGCTGCTGCTTAATGAGCCTACACTTAAGTGTTTTTTTGAGCCATAAGTAAAAAATTCATAAACCTCGTCAGATACAACATAAAATTTGTTGTCAACTGCCAGTTTAGCTATCTTGGCTATTTCCGATGGCTCAAAAACCGCGCCAGTGGGGTTGCAAGGCGAATTTAAAATCAGCATGCGAGTTTTGCCGCTTATTCTTCTTTCAACTTGCTCAGCAGTCAATTTAAATTTTTCACCAGTTTCACAAAATACAGGCACAGCTTCTGCAAGTTTAATCATCTCCTCATAACTTACCCAGTAAGGCGATGGAAGTATTGCTTCATCACCTTTATCGAGCACAGCCATTGCAATATTATACAGCGTATGCTTTCCACCGCAGCTTATAAGAATTTCAGAAGGATCATAAAAAATATTGTTATCCCTTTTAAACTTGTCTGCAGCAGCTTTCTTGAGTTCCGGCATGCCGCCTACAGGAGTATACCTCGTTATGTTGTTATTAATAGCCTTTATGGCTGCCTGTTTTATATTCTCAGGAGTATTAAAGTCAGGCTCCCCTGCTCCAAATATTATAACATCCTTTCCATCTTTTTTTAACTGTTTCGCTTTAGAATCTATAGCTAATGTTGCGCTAGGCGATATATTTCTTACCCTTTTGGCTAACAATTTATTCACCCCGTATTTTATTGGCTATTTTATTTATATTAAAACCTTTTGTAGTATCAGCAGCCAGCACATCATGACCAATCTCCAAAGCTTCGTTATAACATACATTAAATATCTCAGCTTCCAGATTTTCCTTTATCTTGCTTTTGCTGAATTTTTTATTTTTTAGCCTTTTGCTCAACTCACGGATATCACATTTCGTTATGATGCACAATCCAACCATCTCTTTCGGAAGATAATGGGAAAGGTGAGAGTCAATTACAACCCCTTTTTCTCCCTTGCTCATTTTATTATCTTCCAAATTTTTGATGAACATAACTAAAAATTTATTTAATTTTTTAGTATCAACAATCATAGTTTTTCTTTTTTTATCATAGCCTTCTAAAAGAGTATACTTTGATACTGCTTTGTTGACGTCTAAATAATAAAATTTTAATTTCTTAGCAATTTTTTTTGATACGAAGGTCTTGCCAGTTCCTGGTGTCCCGCTTACTACAATTACCTCCATAATACCGGTTAATCCCCATTATATTTAAATATTCTTAATGAATTTTGGCAAACTGGTGATATAAATCAACTGCGACTTATGCGGCAAGGTGGACTCGAGCTTAAACAAGACGCTGATAGAAGGCGTTGAGTTAAGCGTGTGCCAAAAATGCAGCAAATTTGGAAAAGTATTATTACCTGCAAAAGAGAGATTTTCGCAGCAGTACACTCATCAGCCTAAAGACAAAAAAGAAAAAAATGAAGTTTTGATTGAAGGCTACGGTAGCATTATAAAGAGTAAACGGGAATCTAGGGGGTTGTCACAAAAAGAATTTGCCAACAAGGTTAATGAAAAAGAGTCAATAATACACAAGATTGAAACAGGCACTTTGGAGCCGCGGATTATGCTTGCGAAAAAGCTGGAGAGGTTTTTGGGCATTAAGCTGGTTGAGGATGAAGAAGAGGAAGATATACCTATGAAAAAAAGCAAAATAACATCTTTTACACTCGGCGATTTTATCAATTTCGACAAGAAATAAGATCATATCGAGACTCGCGTTATACGTAACAAATCTTTGAGGGTGAGCGGAGTTTTTGGCGGCCGAAATTGGTAGCACGTAGAACAGCGACACCTATTACAGCAGTTCTATGTTTCAACTATGATAAACATCTATACTTTCTCAAATTTTTATTATTAATTATTATTGGAATTATTGTTTAATGAAAATAAGTATATGAAAAAATACATTATTTTTTAAAATAGACAGTACCTCTATATAATATGAAGATGATTGAACTTGAGCAAAGAATTACTCCATTAGCAATAGCTGAAGTAGAAAGATATGACTATATCGGAAATTGTGGTCAATTAGAAGATGATGGAAGTTTGCTTTACGCATATATTCGTGCTAGACTTAATAATTATAGAGAATATCGCGGTAAACCTTTTAGCAATTCAAAATATCTTCATGAAATAGAAGAAATTAAATTGTGGAAGGAAATGGGGTTTGATACATTTAGAAATAACTACGCAAATCTTTGGCAGAGAGTTTCCTATAATTGATGAAGAAATCTATCCAACAAAATCAGCATACGAAAAATTAATTATTCATGAGCCAGGCATGTTAGATGGTGTTTTTACTTATGATAGATAAAAAGCGTGGAGAGGATGGAAAAGAATAAATAAAAAATACAAACTTATTCAACTGTTTTATTCCCTTGCTTGCTTAACATATACCACTCCATTGGCGATTTAGCTAGCGCCTTAAAGATGCCTATATTGACATAATAAGTCACAAGCAAGCCGTAGCTGAATGAAGAGGCCACCATTGGCAGGGCCAATTTGATTTTATTGGCCTTTTTTAAGGCAACTATGCTGGCAACAATTAAACCGCTGGTTAATGCAATATTCCTTAATAATTCGTAGAAGAACTTACCCCATTCAATTTGGGCGGGAGCATGAGTGATAAAACTAAGTGTCCCAGTTGCAAAGAGTCCTGCCAATAAAATCGATATCAGATAGCCGCTGCAGAAAACCCCACCCATATAAAGCTTGTCTATAATATTAAGATGCTTGCTTTTTACAATTGATTTAAAATGTTTTTTCCATGAATAAATAACTCCGTACGCCCATCTCATTTGCTGCTTATACAAATCTTTTATTGTAAACGGAACTTCGCTGTCACACTCAAGGTCCGCTAAAAACTCTATCTTATACCCTCTTTCAAGAAGCCTTAGTGAAAACTCAATATCCTCTGTCAAGTTTCCTTCTTCCCAGCCGCCAAGCTCTATCAATACACTCTTCCTTACAGCTTCTGCAGAGCCGCACAGGAAGGTAAGTTTTCTTCGTTCATACATAAATGGTATTGTTAGATGGTGGCATGTTAATACAATCGTGGAGCCAAGCGCAGTTACCATATTCTGGCCAGAGTTAATCAATTTCCATCTCCCTTGTACCCCGGCTACATTCTTATCCATCATAAAAGGATAGATTGCCCTTTTCAGAAAATACTCTGGAGGCATAAAGTCGGAGTCAAATATAACAAGGAAATCCCCTTTAGAATACTTCAGCATATTATTTAAATTGCCTGGCTTGTAGCCTGTATTAGATCCCCTTTTGACTACTTTGATCCTTCCGCTGCTTTCTTTTGCAAACTGCTGCAATTTCCTAGATACTTCTTCGTTATTGCTGTCGTCCCCTATAATTATCTCATACTTGTCTTTTGGATAATCAAAATTCAAGCAGTATTTCGCACACCTTATAGCCACTAACTCATTAAATGTAGGTATCTGCACAGTGACAAATGGAAGCTGGCCATCATATTCATACTTTTTCAAATTTTCGCGTTTTCTAAACAGCATATACAGCGAGATTATTACATAAAGAAGGGAGATGATTACTGCAATAATAAGGAGCAGGTTGAACACACTATCGAATACTGTATGAAGAAAATCCAGTATCCTGCGTCCAAAAGAGTTGTACCACGAAAAAAAATTATTTATCACAATTATATACTTTTGGTTGTATTGGCTCAAAAATTCTATTATTCCCATATTGGCTCACTTAATATAAAAACTTTTTCCCCAAAATTTATTCCTTAACAGAGAGATTAAAATTATTATATTTAAAATTATTGTGTATGGAAAATAAAAAAATATTACAAACACATTTTTTAACCCAATCTTGTCTTTAAACATCCTTAGTGCAGCAAGGCTGATTATTGTTGTTATCAACCCCGATAAAACACCAAAAATGCTGTATACAGACACTCCAAAATCAGGTATTTTGTAGAGTACATAGAGCGGCCCTACCATACTAAACCACCTAAACAAGTAGTTAAGTATACTATAAATATCTTGCGAGTTATATGGCAGCCAGTAGTTTACTTGATACACAATCAAGGGCAAGGATAAAAATGCATAAAACGACCACCAAAACTGGCTTATATATAAAAAAAGTATTGATGGGGAAGCTTTTCTTGAGAAAAGGGTTTTATTTTTGACAATAGCCTGGAGAGTTCCTATCCACCATCTTGAGCGTTGTTTGTAAAACTCCTTGAATTTAGTTGGTACAATTGTGTAGCCATAAGCGCTACTTACATTCACTATCTTATACCCTGCCTTTTTTATTTCTAAAGCAATATCCTGGTCCTCGGCAAGAGTGTCCTTTTTAAAATAGCCAGCACGCTCAAGAGCCATCTTGCTATAGCAGGCTAAGGAGCCAGAAAACCATATACCATTATTAAATACTTTTGAAAAGCTGTTTCTTACGAGATTGTTGAAATGGTATTCAATATTCTGAAATGCCCCTATAATCAATTTATTATTTTTTACTATGTTGTTTCCTGTGGTTGCGCCCACATCCAGATCCGAAAATGGTTTCAACAGCTCTTTAATGCATTTAGCATCTACCATAGTATCTGCATCAATTGTAACCACAAAATCGCTGGAGCAGTGATTAACACCCAAATTTAATGCTTCCACCTTTCCAATGTGTTGCTGCTTTAAAACTCTAACTTTTTTGTACTTTTCGAGAATCTTCAGCGTGCTGTCAGTAGAACCATCATCGACTACAACTACCTCTAGCTTTGATTTCGGGTAATCAGAATTTATAATTGAGCGCAGGCAATCATCAATATTCTTCTCTTCGTTATAAGCAGGTATAACAACGCCGACCTTTGGAGTAAAACTCACCCTCTTTCTGTTAAGGAACACCGACACTATAAAAACTGAAAAAATAAAAACTAAAAATAAAAACAAAATTCCAAATAGTGCACTTGATAATACCATTATTAAGTCTTTCATAGCATTAACCAAACATAAAAATTACCTACTTTTAAATATTTCTATTAATCAGCTAGCCAAGAATGACAATCCCATATTCTTGCATATATCTTTATAGCCAGATAGACACATTCCTATCCCTATCTGGGTTAAGATTATAACTATGCTGCTTATCAGAATGCCCGCTATAGCAAACGATTTGCCTCCATATTTATCCGGCTCTTTTTTTATTTTAATCAAAGATTTTACTCCAAGATAGAGGGATAATGGTGAAGTTATATAATTAAACAAGGGGATTATTGATAAAAATCCAAATACAAAAGAGGAGATTGCAATGCCTTTTCTCATAAACAATAGTTTTATATTGCAGATTATATAAATTTATCAATTATTTGTTGTAAAAATGGGAGAAGGATTTAATGAGAAGGTGTCTACTGGAAGCAAGATACTAGATGCTATGCTTGGAGGGGGTTATGAAAAAGATGTAATAACCACTATTTACGGCCCTGCGGGGGCTGGAAAAACTGTTTTGTGTATACTATGCTCAATTAATGTAATCAGGGCAGGAAAAAAGGTGATGTATATTGATACTGAGGGGGGTTTTTCTCTTGAAAGGTTTAAGCAGATAGCCTCGCATATCAGCCAAGACTACAAGAAACTGCTCGATAATATCCTATTTTTAAGACCTACAAACTTCGCGGAGCAGAAAAAGGCATTTGAAAAGCTAAAGGAGATAGTTAATGATAAGATGGGACTTATAGTTGTGGATACAATAGCCATGCTTTACCGTCTTGAGCTTGGCAAAAGCGAAGAGGTATACGAAATTAATAGGGAGCTTGGAAAGCAAATATCCTACCTTACAGAGATATCCCGAAAGAAAAATATCCCTATTCTTGTGACTAACCAAGTTTATGCTGATTTTGACGATAAAGATAAAGTGCATATTGTTGGGGGGGACATACTAAAGTATGGCAGCAAATGCCTTATAGAGCTGCAAATCACTCCAAATGGCAATAGAAGATGGCTGCTCAAAAAACATAGATCATTACAGCCTGAAAAAGAGCTCATTTTTAAGGTAGTGGATGGTGGAGTAATTGGGACAAAAGAGGGCAAAGGATTCAAGCTATTTTGAAAATACCCTCACATAAATCTATATACTATTTAATATTTATTGTATTATATATACCAAATAATCACTGCTACATAACATTTTTAAACGCTTAAACATAATTAGGCTAATGGGGAGTGAAAAAATTAAAGAGTTTCTTAATAGGCAGAAGGATGCTCTAAATGACAAAATGGCTGCTGAATTGCAGCATAAAAAAGGAAAGCTAACTGCAAGAGAAAGAATAGGCTATCTTTTAGACGCAGATTCTTTTATGGAGCTAGACTCATTTGCAGAACTGAAGAATACGGAGCTAGAGGCTAAAAAGAGAGAAGGCGATGGAGTTATCACCGGACACGGGACAATAAACAAAAGACCAGTTTACATTTACGCTCAAGATTTCTCTTTTATGGGCGGCTCAATGGGTGAGATGCATAATAGGAAAATATCAAATATCATGGAACTTGCTTTAAAAACAGGATGCCCATGTATAGGATTGCTTGATTCAGGAGGCGCTAGGATACAGGAGGGTGTTGCCGCACTAGACGCTGGCGGAAAGATATTCCAGCTCAACACATTATCGTCAGGAATAATACCCCAAATTTCTGCTATTTTGGGCCCTTGTGCAGGTATAGCTGTTTACTCCCCTGCATTAACTGATTTTATTTTTATGGTTAAAAAAACATCTTATATGTTTATCACGGGCCCCGATGTCATCAAGACAGTAACTGGCGAAGTGATTGATTTTGAGAGTTTAGGTGGCTTTGAGGCTCACGAGGCTAAGAGCGGAGTTTCATATTTCAGTGCTAACAGCGAGAAGGAATGCCTAGACATGATTAAAATTTTGTTAGGCTATTTACCTCAAAATAATCTTGAAAGCCCACCTTATTTTGCAGCTAACGACAGCGCATCAAGGGAAACAAAGAAGCTAGAATCTATAGTTCCAGAAGATCCAAAAAAAACTTATGATATACATGAGGTTATAGAAGAAACTTTCGATAAAAAATCCTTTTTTGAAGTGCATCCAAACTTTGCCGCTAATGTCGTAGTCGGGTTAGCAAGGCTTAACGGAAATGTTGTTGGTATAGTGTCTAACCAGCCTAAAGTGCTTGCAGGCTGCTTAGACATAAACTCTTCTGATAAAATATCTAGGTTTGTAAGGTTTTGCGATTGTTTTAACATCCCAATTGTTAATCTTGTAGATGTAACTGGGTACCTCCCAGGAACAAATCAGGAGCATAATGGCATTATCAGGCACGGCGCAAAAATACTCTACTCTTACTCCGAGGCCACTGTTCCAAAAATATCCCTTGTTTTAAGAAAGGCTTATGGCGGAGCTTATATAGCATTGGTGTCCAAAAACATGGGATTTGACAAAGCTTTAGCATGGCCATCTGCGGAGATTGCAGTCATGGGAGCAGAGCAAGCTGTCAGCATAATCAACAAGAAGGAATTAGCCGCTAAAAATTCCGATAAATTAAAAGAGAGTCTAGTCGAGCAGTATAAGGAAACCTACCTTAATCCTTATGTAGCCGCAAAACTAGGCGCAATAGACACGATAATTGAGCCTAAAGATACGAGGATAGTACTCATTAAGTGCCTGGAGATGCTCTTATCTAAAAGAGAGAAGAGGCCTGCCAAAAAACACGGCAATATTCCTTTATAGCACAATGGAAGAGCTTGTTGTTAAGGTTGACGGCAAAGAATACAAGGTATTTGTAGAGGAAACAGAAGATGGGAGGGTACTGGTTCATTGCGGCAGCGATGTGTATGAAGTTGAGACTAAGAAGGATGCAGAGCCAACAGCTATTCAAAGGCTGCATAGCCAACAATCAGCAGCATTTGATAAATTCGAGGTGGTAGCCCCCCTGCCAGGCCTAATATACGATATAAAAGCTAAAGAAGGCTCAAGCGTAAAGCAAGGCCAAAGCTTATTTATTTTGATGGCAATGAAGATGGAGAATGATATAACTTCGCCCAAGGATGGCATTTTGAAAGAGATAAAAGTCAAGAAAAATAATAATGTAAACCGAGGAGATGTATTAGCGATAATTGAGTAGGTACTTTTATGGAAAGGACAAAATTAAATGGAATGGTGTTTGCGGCATTGTTCGCAGCTCTTACAGCAGCAGTTGCATGGTTTAAGATTCCTCTGCCATTTACACCAGTGCCTATAACACTGCAGACTCTCGTGGTTCTTTTAAGTGGAGCAATGCTCGGCCCTTATTATGGCGCGATTTCAATGATATTATACCTTACTGTCGGAGCAATCGGGCTGCCTGTTTTTGCCGGCGGGGGATCAGGATTAGGCGCTTTGCTCGGCCCCACTGGAGGATATTTATTTAGCTATCCGATAGCTGCTTTTGTTATAGGCTTAATCATTAAGAAAGAACAAACTAAAAAAACAGCGAATAGCGCGTCTTTGAAGAGCATCTTAATTAATTTTGCTATGCTGGTCTTTGGGTTGCTTGTTTCAATAATCTTAATATCTATACTTGCAGTTACCTTCTCTAGCTACACTGGCAATAAACTGCCCCTGCTTTTGTTGATAATAAAATCCACAATCAATATTTTTAGGTTTAAGGTAGTGTTTTTTTTGATAATATTTAGTTTAAGCTACCTTATCATAAGAATTATAATTGGAAAAGTTTTAGAAAAAAAGGAATTAAAAATATTTTTTAAATACCTTTCACTTGCGGTTATACTAGCTTTTGTTATAATCACGGCATTAGATTCTATATTCAAGATTGGAATACTCAGGATGGGGGACAAAACCATGATTTCGCTTCTTTCTGAAAACCAAAGAGAAATACTCATTATAGTAAGCTTAGCAGTGTTTTTTTTATATCTGATGTTGATAGTCTATTTAAGAAAAATGAAGTCGCCCTCAACAGATATCATACTATCTATGTTCACAGGAACCTTAATAATCTACCTTTTTGGTTCTATTCAGGGAAAAATAGTTACAGGACTTCCATGGAATGCAATACTCTTAGGCTGGGTATTACCTTTTATAGTAGGTGATACCGTTAAGCTTCTTTTAGCCGCTTCAATTGCAAAAAGTGTAGACATAAAAAATTATTTGAAATGAGCCGCAAGCAATTAGATTTATTAGATATTTTTTCCTATAGCTGCATGAATTGCCTGCGCTCTTTAAGTTATATCAAAAAAATAAGTAAAGAATATAAACATTACGGGCTTGAGACAATTATTGTTCATCCTCCTGAATGGGAGTTTGAAAAGAGCGCTAAAAACATTTTTTGCGCATTTAAAAAATACAATATTGAATTTCCAGTCATAATAGACAAAAATAAACGGATAATTAAAAAACTTGGAATTAACTTTTGGCCCGCCCAAATATTAATGCAAAATGGAAAAATTGTGTACAGGCATGTTGGCGAAGGAAATTATAAAAAATTGGAGGAGCATATCGCTAAATTATTAAAAATAAAACGAAGAAACGCATTTAATGAAGAGCCGAGATACAGCAAGCTTCCTGCAATATACTTAGGCAAACGTAAGAATGGCAAAATAACTGGCCTTAAAAATAGATTAGAGTTTGGGGTGGGATATAAAAAAGGAATCTGGGCTCAAAAATTGGATTTTTTAGAGTCCAAAGGGAAAAAATGCTCTTTGACCATATCAACAAAAGGCAAAATAATAAATTTTGTGGCAGAGTCGACGAATAAAAAACCCATAAACGTTTTTGTAAATCTAAATAACAGGCGCATTAAAAAGCTGACCGTAACCAAACCGCGTTTATACAATATTGTAAAATTAAATAAAAGCAGAAAGAGTAGTTTAACAATAATCTCAAAACAAAATTTAGCAATTTACTCATTTTCATTCCAATGATAGAAGCAAGAAACTTATATTTTAGATATGAAGGGGAATTTGTACTAAAAAACATAAATCTAGAGGTTAAGGAAGGCAGCTTTACAGCAATCATAGGACATAATGGCTCAGGAAAATCCACATTGGCAAAACATTTGAATGCGCTTCTATTACCCACAAAAGGAATCGTTTTGGTTGATGGAATAGACACGCGTAAAGATGAGGCAAGCGCAAGGAAAAAAGTGGGGTTTGTGTTCCAGAATTTTGAGGATCAGCTGGTTTATTCAACTGTTGCAGAGGATGTGTCATTCGGTCCTGAAAATTTAGAGATGGGCGCAGTTCAAATAGCTAAGACTGTTAATAGGACATTGACAAAGCTAGGGATAACAAGTCTTGCTGAACGAAATGTTAATGCCCTTTCTTATGGGCAAAAGCAGATGGTTGCGTTAGCTGGAGTTCTCGCAATGAATCCAAAATACATTGTTTTTGACGAGCCTGCCACAATGCTGGACATAAAAAATAGGAGGAATATAATGAATATTATAAACGAGCTAAATAAAAAACATGGAGTTGCAGTCATATTAGTAACAAATTCCTTCGATGACTTAAATTATGCTGATAATATTGTAGCGTTAAAAGACGGATGCATAGTTTTTAGCGGAAATAGCAAAAAATTAACTAAAACAATTCTAAAGAGAGCCGGTCTAAATGATTAGAAGTCTTGCTTTTGGCCAATATATTCACAAGGACTCTGTTGTGCATAAGCTTGACCCGAGAATTAAACTATGCTACCTCTTGCTCACTAGCATTCTTATTTTTTTTATAACCTCGCCTTACAAAGCAGCCTTATTCTCTCTTTTTGTTGCATCCTCGGCCGCTTTAGCAAAGATAGAATTTCAAATCATCATAAAAAATCTAAGGCCTTTCTTTTTTATTTTCACCTTTATAATGTCTATGTATGCAATATTCTCTCCAGAGCAGTTTGCTTTAGGCTTAATTGCAATATGGCGCTTTTTTGTTTTGGTTGTCTTGTCATTAATATTTACTTTTACTACAACTATTTCTAGTATAACGGCATCAATTGAAAATCTATTAAGGCCGCTAAAAATTTTTGGAATACACTCCAGAAATGCTGCGGTTATGACAGCAGTAACTCTCAGGTTTATTCCAGTTATGTTCTTGAGCCTAGAGAAATTGAGGGAGGCTATGCTTGCTAGGCTGGCAAACCTTAGAAAAACAAAGAACATAAGGCTGATGATGCTGGCAATGCTTGAAAAAATGTTTAAGTCTGCGCATAATCTCAGCTGCGCAATGCAAGCAAGACTTTATAATGAGGATGCGGAATCCAGCAAAACTTTCAGCTTGTCAAAATCTGATTATATCTCTATTTTTGTTATTTTGGTTGTTATATCTATTGTTTACTATTAGCGCTTCTTTGCCCAAACAATATGCTAGCCAGCACATTCATGGCCCACGCTTGAAACACATTTATCTTATAAACCCCGCCAAACACGAAATTCCAAAGCCACATCACAGGGAATGCAAGAATCAACCCAACCAGCGCGCTTAATACAACCACCACAGTCATAGCATATACTAAATCCCTTAATTTTTTTAATATGGGAACTTTATCTAAGATTAGCATTGCATATGGTAAGGCGCTTAATTTTTAAATATTATGCAAAACATTTATATATAAGTTAATTATATACTGTAATAACTCATCAGTTAATATAATTAATTACTATTTTGTAATGAAATTACTACTAACTGATAAAAAATAACAACATTTTAATAGTAGCGTTTTTTATCCCCCAACCAATAACAAAGGGGGGGTGTATTTGTATGATAGTTAAAGAAGAATTTTTGAGCAAATTGAGGAGGTTCTTTTCTTTGAATCTCTACGAAGTTAAGATATGGACAGCTCTGCTTAGCAGAGGAGTATCCACGGCAGGAGAGTTAAGTGACATAGCTAACGTGCCTAGGTCAAGAAGCTATGATGTTCTAGAGTCTTTGGAGAAAAAAGGGTTTGTCATAATGAAACTTGGCAAGCCTATAAAATATATAGCAGTGGCGCCTAAGGAAGTAGTAGAAAGAGTAAAGAAAAACGTGCAGGAATACGCAAAGGAGGAAATAAAAAAGCTCAGTGATTTAAAAAATACAGAAATAATAGATGAGCTAAGCACCCTGCATACTCAAGGAGTAGAGCTTGTAGAGCCTGCTGATCTAAGCGGCTCGTTAAGAGGAAGGCATAATCTATACAATCATCTAGAGTTGACTATAAGGAATGCAGAGGAAAGCGTGACTTTAATGACAACCGCGCAGGGATTTATAAGGAAAATGGAGGGTTTAAAGCCGACTTTTGAAAAATTAAAGAAGAGAGGGGTAAAAATAAGAGTAGCAGCGCCAATTACAAAAGAGGCATTGTCAACCTTGAAAGATATACAGGGATTAGTAGAAGTAAAACATACAGACAACAAAGCCAGATTCTGCATTGTCGACAGCAAAGAAATAATATTTATGGTGCTTGATGATACTGAAGTGCATCCTACTTATGATGTAGGTATATGGGTAAACACCCCCTTCTTTGCAAGCGCAATGGAAAACTTATTTGAGCTTGCATGGAGAAACATGAAGCCTGCAGCAGAAGTAGTTAAGAGATAGATATTTTTTCTTTTTTATTTTATTATAATTTACTAATGCAAAAGTATAAAAAATGCTGATAATTCTATGCAGCTATGAAAGAAAAGGAGTATTACAAAAGAATTGATTATTATCGTGAGCAAATTAACGCAATTGATAAAATACTCTCAGGGCTATTGTCGCTCAGGTTTATGATGGTAGAGGAAATAGCCTCGCATAAGAAAAAGCTAAAAATCAGGATTACTGATAAAAAAAGAGAGTCCGAAGTGATTGATAGCATTAGAAAAGAATTACAAAAGGCCAGTAAATTAAAAAACTACCCAAACAAGAAAATACAAAAGCTGATAATCAATGTTTTCAAGGATATAATTAAACACTCAAAAAAAATACAGTCTGCATAACATGGTAAAAAAAGAGCTTGTTCTAGATTTGAAACAAAAGGCGAGAGAATTAAGAAGAGAAATCCTAACTATGATCTATAATGCGCAATCAGGCCACCCTGGCGGCTCTTTGAGCGCTATCGACATGCTAGTTGGGCTTTACTACTATAAGCTAAAGATTGATCCAAAAAATCCTATGTGGCCTGACAGAGATAGGTTTGTCCTAAGCAAAGGCCATTGCAGCCCTGCATTATACACTGTATTAGCCGATAAAGGATATTTTTCAAAGTCCGAGATAGAAGGGTATAGGAAAATTGGGAGAATGCTGCAAGGCCACCCTGAGCTAAGCACGCCAGGAGTAGATTTTGCAGGAGGCTCTCTCGGGCAAGGCATTTCTTTCGCTCTTGGAATTGCGCTCGCATGCAAGCTGGACAAAAAAACCTGCAATGTTTATGCAATGTTAGGCGATGGCGAGATTCAGGAAGGCATTGTCTGGGAGTCATCAATGGCAGCATCCTTCTATAAGCTAGACAACATGATAGTTATTTTAGATAAAAATCAAGTCCAGCAGACAGGAAAGGTAAAAGATGTGATGGATGTTGGCAACGTAAACTTAAAATGGAAGGCATTTGGGTGGAATGTAATTGATATTAATGGCCATGACATGCAGCAAATTGTTAAAGCGCTTGACAAAGCCTCGAAGATGAAAAATAAAAGGCCAACGATGATAATATCCAACACTATAAAAGGAAAGGGAGTCTCATTTATGGAGCTTAATCATAAATTTCATGGCAAGGCCCCAAATGAAGAGGAATACAAGAGTGCGATTGAGGAGATAGATAAAATTGACGTTAAAAAATTTAAATAGCATGGAAAATTAGAAAAATAATAATAGACGGAGGTTACTTAACTTAAAATGCCAGAACAAAAAGCAGCAACTCGAGATGGCTATGGCAAGGCTTTGCTTGAATTGGGCAAGATTAATCTTAATGTTGTAGCGCTTGATGCAGACTTAAGCGACAGCACAAGGAGCGAGTATTTTGGAAAGCAATTTCCGGATAGGTTTTTTTCTATGGGAATTGCAGAGCAAGACATGATTGGAGCTGCTGCAGGCCTTGCATTTTCAGGCAAAATAGTGTATGCTAGTACATTTGCAATTTTTAGCGAGAGGGCATTTGAATTTGTAAGAAATATAATCTCAAGGAACAAGCTAAATGTAAAAATCGCGGGCAGCCATTCCGGAATTGCAACAGGTGAGGATGGAAAAAGCGCGCAGGCAACAGAGGATATAGCAATATACAGGGCATTGCCAAATATGGTTGTTTTGCAGCCATCTGATGCAATAGAAGCTGAGAAGATGGTGCTCGCTTTGGCAGATTACAAAGGACCTTCTTACATGAGGATGCACCGCAATCCCGTTCCAATAATCCACGATGCTAATTACAGCTTCGAAATAGGCAAAGGCGAAATTTTGCGAGAGGGAGAGGATGCCTTAATTCTTTCTACAGGAACTTTAGTGCATGAATCACTTAAAGCTGCTGAAATTCTTGAGAAGGAAAATATGAATGTTTATGTGGCAAACATAAGCACAATAAAGCCGATAGACAAAGGATTAATAATAGATATAGCTAAAAAGACTAATTTCGTAATCACAGCTGAAGATCACAATGTTATAGGGGGATTAGGAGGCGCTGTTGCAGAGCTTTTAAGCGAGGAATACCCTTGCAGAATGAAGAGGATAGGCATCCAAGATAGGTATGCTGAGTCTGGCAAGCCAGATGAATTGTATAAAAAATACGGATTAGATGCAGCTTCAATTGCAGAAGAGGTTATAAAATTTGTGAGTAAAAAGGGATAGCTTTTTTGGAACAAATGCAGAATTGGATTTTATACGGGATTATTGCATCATTTTTCTTTGCATTGAATACAATAATCTATAAGATTGCATACCAAAAAGGCAATTTTTCCCCTTATTACGGGACGTTTATATTTGGGCTCGGTGTTGTGTTCATTTTTGGGGTATTTTTATTGTTTAAGCCGAGCTTCGATTTTGAGTGGAAATCAAGCAGTATAGCCTTAATTGCCGGCATTACATGGGGTTTGGGATTCCTTGCTGTTGCGGTTGCAATTGCACAAAAAGCAGATATTGCAAGGCTTGCGCCAATTTACAATACAAACACTTTGCTTGCTGTATTGCTTGGCATAATTTTTTTAAAAGAAATTCCAAATGCTTCACAGATATTTAGAGTCATTGCTGGAGCTGTTTTGATTGTTATAGGCTCAATATTGGTCAGCATTTGATCTTATTAAAGGAAAATTTAAAAATAAGCGGAGTAATCCAAAATAGAGGTTATAAAAATGCAACTGTTCATAGACTCGGCTGATGTTTCTGAGATAAGGCGGGCTGCTGAGACATCATTATGCAATGGCGTAACTACAAACCCCACTCTTATAATGAAGGCAGGCCGCGATTACAACGAAGCGCTTAAAGAAATTTGCTCAATTGTCAAAGGCCATGTAAGCGCTGAGGCCGTTTCTTTGGATGTAGACGGAATGGTAAAAGAAGGACTCAATTTTTCTAAAATAGCCAAAAACATTGTGGTTAAGGTTCCAATGACAGTTGAGGGAATGAAGGCTTGCCAGAGATTAACTGAAAAGGGAATTAAAGTAAATGTCACTTTGGTCTTTTCAGCAAATCAAGCCTTGCTTGCTGCAAAATCAGGGGCTTTTATAGTTAGCCCATTCGTCGGCAGGCTGGATGATATAGGGGAGATTGGGATGAATTTAATAAAAGACATTAAGCAAATTTACAGCAATTACGGATTCAAGACGCAGATTCTTGTGGCCTCTGTAAGAAACCCGATACATGTTTTTGAGGCTGCGAAAATAGGGGCAGATATATCAACAATGCCCTATTCTGTTTTTGAGCAGTTATTCAAGCATACTTTAACAGATGCAGGCATCAAGAGATTTCTAGAAGACTGGGAAAAGGTGCCGAAGAAGAAGTGATTTTCTCGTGTTAAATCATCTAACTACATAACTTTTGGCTCTAAAGGAACGTAGAGGCTCCATTCAAAATTATCTTTGTCCGACCTTAAATTTACTTTGTAGCCGGGGGCTGTCCAAAAAGAATTTTAAAGTGCTAACAGAGGCTTATTTTGCCTCCGCTCCAGTCGAAAAGTACCGACGAGTATACACTTTTGGGACTTTTTGGACTGCCCCGTCAATTGGACTTATTTTAAGCTTTCTGTAACATAACCAATTCCTTCAACATAGCCACTTTCACTACCTTTCACGAATAATATTTTCTGTTGATTATCACATCCTCATAAACATTTACTGTTTTCTCAACATTGTGCTTCCATAAAAATTTTTTAAGCACAATTTTTCTTCCTTCATTTCCCATTTTTTTCCTTAGTTTTTCATCCTTTAGCAACAAGATTAACCTACTTTTCAGCTCTTCAACATTATCAGGCTCTATGCGGAATCCTGTTACTCCATCGACAATTGCATCCCCAGTGCCTCCTGATTTTCCACCTATGACTGGTTTTCCTAATGCAGAGGCCTCGATAAAAACTATCCCAAAGCCCTCTATACCACCTTTTTCTTTTATAGTCCTGCTCATTAAAACAAAAATATCGCACACATTGAAATAATTTACAATATCCTTGTTGTTTACATAGCCTAAAAACTTTACATTATTCTGCAAGTTTAATGAATTAACAAGCGCTTTCAAATTTTTTTCCTCGCTTCCCTTTCCTATTATAAGATAAACCAAATTAGGCGCTTCTTTTATTACGTCAGGCAGGGCCTTAATAACAGTATCCTGCCCCTTTCTCTCCACTAACCCTCCAACTGACAGTATTATTTTCTTGTTTTTAAGCCCTTGTCTTGATTTAAAGGCATCTGCCTTTTCTATTACCTTCAACTTTCTCAAATCAACCCCATTATTAACTACAATTAGCTTCTTTTTATCAGTATTTGCAGCTGCCAGTTCGTATGTGAATTTGCTTACTGCCATAATTTTTTTTGGGAACAGGAGATAAAATCTAATCAAGAGCTTATGAAGCGCATTTGTTGGGCATACATCAATGCCATGCGCGGTTGCAACAAGAGGCGCTTTGACGATTTTGGACACAATTCCGCAGAAAAATGAGCTAAGGCCTATGAAATGTAAATGTATGACATCAATATCATCTTTTAAGCTTAATATTCTGATGAAGGCTCTGAAATTAAAGAACATCCCGCTCAATATTTTAGGAGTGCCTAGCCTGTAAATAATTGCTCCATCAACATCTTCTTTTTTGTCTGCACTGCTTCCAGAAGTCAATACATAAACCTTATGCCCCTGATTTACGAGCTCTTTGGCCTGCTCATGTACGAATAGGCCGAGTCTAGGGTCATCTTTGTTAGGATATACATAACTGACTATGAGTATTTTCATGTTTAATCAGAACAATGCGTATATAAAAGGCGACAATGGAGAGCTTTGGCCTACTACTATCAATATGCCTACTAAGACAAGCATTATGAATATTGGCAGCAGCCACCATTTTTTCCTTTCCCTCATAAAACTCCATATATCCTTAATTAGATAGAACTTCCGAGCCATTTTTTAAATTACAAATTTAGACTTTATTAATTTTTCGCATGGAAAGGCTTTGCCTCAAAACTGCCTCTTGCCCCAAAAGTCCTGATTCTGCCTCAAAAGTAAGGATAATCAAATAACAAATAAGGTGTTGTATTGTGAATTGTGTGGTCTGCCACTGGACATGGACAGGCAAACTTTATATACTCCTTTGTATGTTAGGCATATCGGAGATGTTAATTTGATATGCCTAACAAAAGAGGAACAGAATATAATAGATTCTAAGATTTATGAAGAAATAACATTAAAAACTGGCAAAACTACTCCTAAAAATAGTATATTAGAAATTGTAACTTCTTTAGGTATAGGTGTATTCCTTGTTGATTTTGACAAAAAATTTCCTCAAATTAAGGGAAACCTTAGTGGAATGATTGAATACCCCCGAGGAATAGAAAAGGCAAAGATATTTCTTAGTAGTGAAGATGTTCCAGAACGCAGAAGTTTTACATTAGCACATGAATTAGGACATTTCTTACTACATAAGCCAGTCATTCAAGGAAGATTTAGATTAGATTATCAAGTCTATGCTGATGACCAACAATCAAAAGAAGAAATAGAAGCCAATTATTTTGCTGCAAGCCTTTTAGTTCCAAAAGAGAAACTGATTGCTATAATAAAAGAAATAAATGTTTTTGATAATATTTCCCAAGTTGCAGATTATTTTGGTGTTTCTGAAATTGTAATACAAAAGAGATTACAATGGCTAAAAAGAAACGAATAAAATTATCTGAATCTGTTCCAGATTTAGCCAAATTATGGAAGAAATCAGTTATAGAAAGATTCAGAGCAAAAGATTATGAATTTAAGATTTCATCTCCAGATGCTTTGAAAAAGATACTCGACCAAAGACAAACACAAAGAGAGATATTATTTAATTTTGCTTTATTTTGGACAAAACTATTACTTATCCTTCTCATTTTAATTATAATTGCTCAAATAGCAGTGTCAATAATTTCGCATGGAAAGATTATATTAATTGAAAAAACATCATTAAGTATTCTTTCTGTATCAATCTTAGGTCAATTTATTGGTGTAATTATTGTCATTGCAAAAGCATTATGGGATGATGAACCATATAAGGAATTTTTTAAAAATAAAAAATGATTATTAATTCAAATCACGGGTTCAGCACCAAGCCATAAAAAATCTGGATTTAGCAAACCTGAATGGGCTAAAGAGCAAGACACTTTCCACAGCAAAACTAAATATCCTTATTGCAGGGGAACTTTTCCAGATTGTCCAGAAGAAATTAAGCCAGATTTTGTGGCTGATGTTTGTAAGATATGCCCGATTTATATGCGGAAATAATGGAACTGTCCTAGATATTGAATGATAACCTTACATTAAAAACATCATTCCAAGACCATATTTTATTTGTTAAGCCTTCTCTTATGGCGGGTGTTCTTCCATTACAGGATTCGATAAAATTATGATTTGTTTGAGTTATGTGAAGCAGATTGCTAATCTGCCTTCTTTTCTTTGCAAAATTCCTTGTTTTTCTTACAAAACATCCTGCTCTTGCTCTAAGCTTGGAGCAAAAGCCATCTACATTGTTGATGGCGATCTCATCAAAAGGTATATTGCCAAAAATTTTTCTTTTATGAATTCCATAAACAACTTGATTTTCTTTATCCTTGATTACCTGCCCATAATTGACGCAATCTTTGTTAAAGAACTTTGGAATAGCATTTTCGTTCTGCTCATTTCCATCTGTGCAGAAATTTATCTTGTTATAATAAGTGGGTTGCTGAGTTCTCCTAGCTATAAGTTCATAGAGTTCATCGCATGTTTGTTGAATCCATTTTCCGACGGAAAATGCTGAGAAGAAATCTGTTTCTCTCTTATATGCTAAGAATGAATACGCATCACCCTGTTCATAGTCCTGAGTGTATTTGCATTCCACTTTCTTTTGTTTTTTTTAACAAAACTCCAAAACTCATCTATTTCATGAGTGCCGAGTTTTAAATCATGGATTAATAGGTCATTGAATTGCTCACAATGCTGAGCAATCAGATTAACATAAGAGCAGATAGTATTCTTGTTGTGCTTTGTCTCTCTTGCTATTCCTCTGAAGCTGTTAGTTTCAACAATATGCCTACTTATCTCAGCAACATCCTTCTTCTTTAATTTCTTATGGAAGAATATATAGATATTTGCGTTAATTAGTCCAAAATTTAGAAAGATTTTTATACTTATTCTATTTTGTTTTTGTTATGAAAACTAAAAAAGATGGCAGGTCAATTAATCGAGATGTTCAGGAACACTT
>Ga0209541_10004913_pt1 | contig 23539 bp, 24 predicted proteins | sample RifCSPlowO2_01_FD_184027 | JGI IMG/M metagenome (GOLD analysis project Ga0209541, IMG submission 184027) | Groundwater microbial communities from Rifle, Colorado - Rifle CSP2_plank lowO2_0.1 (SPAdes) (version 2) | ecosystem: Environmental > Aquatic > Deep subsurface > Groundwater | place... | reverse complement strand
GCCATGAAAGTATATTTTGAAAAATTTACTGACGGCGTGATGGGAATGAGAAGACAACATGGCGATCGGACAGAAAGTATGCTTCGCTTGAAAATTCCGGCACTTATACCGATACGAAAAGAGTAGTAACGGATCACAATGGTCCGTTTTTTTATTATTATAGTTTGCTAGAAATCTTTTATTAAGTAGGTTTCGACATTCTTCAGATCTTCGACTGTCGCGATCGGAAACCATCTTGTTGCCTTCACAACTTTAACCTTATTTTTCTTTGCCAGAGAACCAACCATTGAAGATAACCATTCTTCTCCGCTCGGACCATAAATAATCGGTTCATTAAAGATATTCATATCGAGTTTAAATGCCCCGCAATTTGCGAATTTAAATTTTAAATCTGCTTCTTTTTCTCTAATATCTATTAAGTAGCTACCCCTGATTAAACAAACACCAAATTTTTCAGAAGGCCCCTTTACCTCTCTAACAAGAACTGCCTGTTTATTTTTAATCAAATTTACCAAATCCTTTTTTGAATAAACATCATCTGCCATCAAGCTTAAAAACTCATGTTTAAGATATTTTTGGGCCTGCTTAAGTGCGTGAAATGTTCCCCGTTGCTCTTTTTGCACAACATATCTTATTTTTCTTCCTAAAAAATTATTGCCAAAATATTTTTTGATTTGATCTCCCAAATAACCAATAACTAACACAACCTCATCTACTTCTTTTGGCAATTCGTCCAGAGTATGTTCCAAAATCGGCTTGTTATTCAACAAGACCAATGGTTTGGGAGTTTTGAGAGTTAGCGGCATTAAACGAGTACCCTTTCCAGCCGCTAGAATTACTACTTGCATAAATTTGTAATTATTTTATTTATACTTTTTTTCTTGCTTATGAAGTCATTATAAAGAGCCAGTTGGGCAAGAGCCTTGGTCTTGTTCTGCTCATAAAGATTCTTGTATTTTCTGGGGTTTAGGCGAAAATACTTTTCTTCAAAAGCATCGGTTATAAACCTTGCGACAAGAACAAGAATAACTCTCTCTATTGTTTCAGGGATTGATTTAACCTCTTTTTTAGTAACGAACTCAGCGGAGCTTAAATACCCGTCTATCATTTTCTCGAATACTTTCAAATCAAGTTTAGAATTCTTAACATCGCCTTCATCTGCTATATTACACCAAGTTCTTGCTCCAGACGCGATATCCGTTGAGATTTTATATTCTCCCAGGGTATCCAGATCAAGGAGACAGACTGCATTGCCCACATTATCAAAACGAATATTGTTTATTTTGAGGTCTCCATGAATAATCCTATCCGGGCAGTTCTCGGTTTTATTACCCAATTTTTTGTAATTTGCCAGTACGGTATTTGCTGGATCAACAAGCTCTTCGTATTTAGATGTATATCTAAACTTTTTTAATACTACCTTAAGCTTGGTGATTCTTGCTTCAGAATTATAAAAGTTGTTAATTTTATGCTTAAATTTATAATCAAAGCTGGAAAGAATATTATGAAACTGTCCGACAAGTCGACCTGCATTAAACGCTTGCTTAGAATTAATCCCCTTCTCGTAACACTTCCCCGGGATATAGGTGAGCATCCGCCAATATCTATTTTTACTGTCCTTAAAAAATAATTTACCGCCTTTGGTCCTAACTACAAGAGGAGTCTTTAGTCCATTATCAGACAAGTGGCGGGTTATGTTAGCGGTATCTACTAAAACAGTGGGTCTAAATATTGAATGTAGCTTCTGTAATATATATTTATTTTTGTTGCATTCTACTAGATACGTATCGTTTATAAGACCATTGCCAAATTCAAACACCTTAGTTGCCTTATCAATATCAAAGCTATTAGCAATCTGCATTATTTTTTCATTCATTGCCTAGAATTAAAGCAAAAACTTACAATTTTGACCAGCCCAGTACAAAAAAGTAAAAAAGCCATTAAAATAGCTTTTTTACTAAAAGGGTATGATGATTACCCAGTTATGTTTATTTGGGGTTACTTGAGTTCGACAACCGCTCCGGCAGCTTCCAGTTTAGCTTTCATTTCATCTGCATCGGCTTTTTTAACATTTTCTTTCACATTCGAGCCGGGTTTATCGGTTATATCTTTGGCTTCTTTAAGTCCAAGTCCGGTAATTTCACGCAAGACCTTAATAACCTGTATTTTTGTCTGTCCCGCATCTTTCAAGATAACATTAAAGCTATCTTTTTCTTCAACAGCTCCGGCTTCACCACCGGCAGCTGGTCCTGCAACTGACATAGCAGCGGCAGAAACACCAAACTTCTCTTCCAATGCCTTAACCAGCTCATTGAGCTCAGATACGGTCATTTTTTCTACTTGTTCTAAAAATTGTGTTTTATCCACGTTATTAATTTAAAATGTAAATATCAAAGTGTAAAATTACAGTTCAAAATCTTAAAATTTTTATAATTTTACATTGTCATTTTGCATTTTGATTTTTTAATTTTTAATTTACGAAGTGGCTTCTTTCCTCTTCGCAACTTCGTTTAATACCACCGCCAAACCTCTCATCGGATAAGTCAGCATACCAAGCAATCGTCCAAGCAAGACTTCCTTTGAAGGTAACTTGGCAAATTCTAGAAACCCATCTCGACCGACAAATTTTCCATCCATAACCGCTCCCCAAAAATGAAGAGCCTTATTCTTCTTGGAAAATTCATATACCTTTTTAGCTACTAGCTGAGGATCTTCGTCTCCGACTACTAATCCGATTGAGCCATTCATCCCATACACATCCAGACCATCATATTTAGCTCCCTTAAAAGCGATATCGATAAGGGTCTTCTTTGTAACCAGATATTCGGAATGCATAGAACGTAAAAGCCTCTTCAATTCAGTCATCTGAGCAACCGATAACCCTTTCTCTCCCGCCACTGAAAAAGAAGTAAAAACAGTGATTTTAGATTTAGGAAATTTAGTCTTTAAACTATTTAATTCTTCTGATTTGCGTTGTTTTGATTTCATACTAAATGTGTTATATCCTCCTTCGCATAAAGCTTCGGAGGATTATTTTTACTCTCGTAAAAATAAAAATCTGCTGACCGCAGATCGACCTAACCCAGCTAAAAGCTGGCATGCCTCGGCGCGACTTACTTATTTGCACGCTTTCTACGGTAACTATATATTAGCAAATCCTTACACAAAACACAAGCCTAGACATGCCTTTTTATTTTCAAAAACTAGACAAAAAATAATCACGGCTAAGCAAAACTCTTTCCGTATCATTTTCGAAACCGTTGCGGGAGGGATGGGTATAAACAATGATTGATAAACCGACAGGAAAGCCGAAACTGACTGAATTCTGATGAAGGAATTTCGGATGGTGTTTCGGAGGTTTTAAAGCCATTGTTTGTCTATCCCGGAGCATAGGCAGAGAAAATGATGAGGAAAGGGTTTTACTAATTATATACCAAGATATTTTTTACGATTCCCCGCATGCTCCCCCGCCGTTTTTGAATAAATCATCTGACTGCCGTCGCGAGTTGAGAGATAATATAAATAATCGCTCGTTTGTGGATTTAAAGCTGAATTGATTGCCTTAAGCCCAGGATTTGATATCGGCCCAACCGGAAGACCCTTGCGGGTATAAGTATTATATGGACCATCAATTTTAATCTCGATAGCCGGTCCCTGGAATGTTACATCGCAGTTCTTGGTAAAATTACTTTCCGCATATTCTCTTTTGCAAGCACCATATACAACAGTAGCATCTATCTGCAACGGAATATCCATCTTAAGCCTCTTTTCGATGATTCCTGCAATTAATTTCATATCTTCTTCTGACTTGGCCTCTTTTTCAAGTATCGAGGCCACGACAATAATCTCAGCCTGTTTTTCAAAGCTTAAATTTTTAAACAATGCGTCGGTCTTATCTAGAAAGTTCATGCGCATTTTCTCTCTAAGTTCTTCTATTAAATTTTGATTTTTGATTTTTACATTTTGACTTTGTAAACGATATGTATCAGGAAAAAGATAGCCCTCTTCTTGGTAAAATCTGGATGCGAATTTTCCTCCGATAACTTTCTGTAATATATTATCTATCTCCCATATATTTGAGCCTTCGGGAATAGTTATAGTGATATCATCCGATTCAGATGAACCATTGGCTAACATATTGATTATTGTGGGAATGTTTAAGGATCTGGAAAAGATATATCTGCCTGCTTTGAGATTTTTTTCTTCCCCGACTAGGCGAACATATCCAACAAAGACGATTTGACTTCGTATCAAATCTCGCTCACTCAAAATTGAGGCTATATTATTCACTCCTTGGCCATTTTCTATCAAGACCTCAATCGGCTCTTTGTCTCCGGTATCAATTGGAGCATATACCAGATAAGAAACCAGCTCGACAACAATAATCGCCATAAAAATGGCGATTATTGTTGTTATTTTGAAATTTTGCAAATCTACTACCAAATTAGATTTTTTATTCGATAGGTTTCTGATCTAGTACGTCCCCCGGCGGAATTCTGAACTTACCCGCTCTTAGCTCACCGAGCTTAGTCACAATGAGAGTATTATTTTTATTAACATCAACGCTTAAAATCTTCTCTAGTTGATCAATGGCAACGTCGATATTACCCCGCTCTTCGTGAATAAGGGCTAAGTACCAGCGAGCGTTTGAGTATTCAGGCGCGAGAATCACTGCTCTTTGAAGCTGATTAAGAGCTTCATTCTTTCTTCCGGCTCTATAGTACAGAAGGCCAAGTTCAAACGTAAGTCCGGGCTGATTAGGATTGGCTGGAATAATTTTTTCAAGTTGCTTTATAGCATCACTAATCTTACCCTGCCTATCATAGATAACTCCCAAATTATATATGGCTAAACCAAAGTTAGGAGAAAGTTCTACGGATTTTTTAAGGTTATCCTCGGCCTTTACTAGTGTCTCTGAAGAAATTTTATTTACCTGACCCTGATCAATTCTTCCGGCGGAAACTAATTGAGCTAGCAAATCTAATTTTGCCATATACAGAAGTCCTATACGATAATTAAATGTTGGGTCTCCAGGTCTTAGTTCGGCAGCCTTGAGATAGGCATCCTCGGATAGCTTATCTACTCCATCAACAACATTTAACAAATTAGCATACACGAAACCAAGATTGATCCAGTTTAAAGATTCTCTCGGCCCAATTTCTGTCGCTCGCTTGGCTAAGCTAATAGAAGTCGTTACATAATTCTGAATCCTCGTATTTTTATCGAGATCGTTTGGTTTGTTAATTTCGCTGACCAATAACTGCAAAGCTATTTGAGAAGCTGTGCGATAATAACGATCATCCTGACCATTCCAATTTATTGCCTCAACAATGAATTCTGCAATTTTAGTATTATCTTTCTCGGAAAGAGCCTGGGCGTATTTTACATCACTTATAAAAACAAAACTGCTGAAATAAGCACCCACTAAAACCAGTATCAGTCCGCCAATAAAACCTAGCGACGAAACCAATGAAAGAGATGTCTTCTCCTCAACATTAAACTCCCTACGATTTTTATCATAAATAATGAGAACAGTCAGACCCATAAAGACATACAGCAATGACATTATGGTCATATTAAAAGGATAGAGAAAAAAACCTGTGACAAGAGCAATCATTGAAGCAAGTACTCCAGTATTTTCTTTTGTGAATTCGCTGTATACTTGGCCAGAAAAGCGCCATAATGTCAGACCAAGGCAGAATAAAAGAAAAATTAAGACCACAGCCATAACTAAACCTCCCTGAACAATAAGCGTTATAAATTCAGATGTAGCGTCGAGAAATCTTGTATTTGAAAGAGTAGAGTCGGCGAGTCTTCCTGCACCATACTTATCAAAAGCTATAGAAAAATTTTCAGGACCATATCCAAATACCATATTCTCTTTTAATGCCGATACTGCCACATCCTTAGACAAGTTAAATGAGGGAGTAATCTCAACCGGTAACTTATCTTTCAAAATACTCAGATTAAAGTTTATTATCATCGCGAATACGCCTAAAACTACTACCATCATAGGTAGAAGAAGCCTTGTTATACGGAATTTAGCTCCACCAAAGTTTTCAAAGACTATCATTGCAACCATTCCGGAAATTGCTACCGCCCACAAAACCCACCAATTGAGTAATAATAAAATAGCTAAAGCCAAAGCTACTCCCACTTTTTCCAGATGGAGATTTTTAACCCACCCCAATTCTAACAAGCTCTTACTAAAAAGAGGAAGGCTAACAGCCGACAGTATGCCAAGAACATTAATTGAACCGACCGTATTAAATGCACGCGAAGAGATAAAAGAAAGTCTGAGAACATGAACACCAAACATCTGCAAAATACCGTATACAAGAGCAACTATAATAGAGAGACCAACAATCGATCTAAGGGTTCTTCCCCGATCTTCGAGATTATTCACAATAAGAAAATATATAATAGTTAGGGCCGTGATGACTGTTAAAGAACTACTCATGCTCAAATCAAAACCAAAAATACTCTTAAATTGATCTATTGAAAAAATAGTAGCCAAGGAAGAAGCCAATAGGAGCGCAAGAACTCCTTTATCTAAAAGATTGTTCCGCCAAGCTAGATATCCGGAAGATATTATCCCCAAAAGCCAAGAGACTAGGCCGATGCCAGCAATAATAACCAGAAGCATCATTTTATTCAGCTCTAAAGGGCTTGAGGTAAAGGGAAGGAAGAATAAGGGCAAAAGGAAAACACCTATATACAGAGCCCAGCGGCTTATATAATTGTAAATTTTAGCTTTTGCCGGATTCGCTGATTCAGACTGATAATATTCGGGAGACTCAACAACGACTTCAGCTAGCCTATCTGCCTCTCTATCCTCACCCGCATACTGATATTGAACTTCCTGTTCAGACTGATCTTGAGGCTCACTACGTTCTTTTTTCCAAAAGCTGAGATCCACGATATTAATTCAAAATGTAAAATGTAAAATTCAAAATTACAAGTTAAAATCTAAAATTAATTAGAAAACTTTTATTTTTGAATTATATTTTGACTTTTGATTTTTAAACTTTCAATTTCCCTTAGTATATCACTAAAAAAACAATGTCAAAATAAAAATATCAACAAGCGTTCTATTTCATTACGAACGTGTTAGGATAGGACACATATTAAAAATCTTATCAAAGCTAGACTAGATCAAAAATTTTCCTTAAATCAGAGTCATTATCTATTAAGTTTGTTGTTATAAACCTAACGTGAGGTTTAATATTATATTCAAATATAAGATCCTTCAAAAATGCCGGTACAGGATAGGGATATATCCATATACTCTTCTGAAACTCGTTGAAACCAACTAATTTCAAGACCTTTCTAAGATAGTCTCGGTATTTTCTTTTATGCTCAGGGATATCAAAAAAAACTATTCTCCATCCTCCATCCCATTTTTGCTCTTTTTTATGAAATTTTGCCTCAGCCTCAATGAAAGAAAATAAAGCCGCCCCCCTACCAGATCCAGTTAGACCAATGATGTTATTGTAGTCTCTTCTGATTAGTTTATTTTTACAAAGCCTTGAAATACAGCTCCTATAGGTACCTTTATTCTTGTTGTGGCACAATGTTTTTACATACTTATGATTAAGCAGTCTATCTCGTCCGATCTCATTAGTTTGCCATAAGACAGCAAGCATAGCTTTTGCCGTAGAGAAAGATTTTTCTTTGACTATCATCATTAATATATATTTTACCCCCTCATCATTTAGATGTCCACATTGCCATATCAAAAATAAAGATGTATAAAGGTTTATATGCCAGGTAGTAGATTTTCCGACTACAACTTGGCTTCGCCAAGTTGTATATAAATTAATCGGAAAATTCACTACCTGGTATGCCGAAGAAATTTTTAACCGTAAAAGAAGTAGCTCGACTTTTGAATGTCACTCCTCTTACCGTCCGCAATTGGGATGCCAAGGGAAAGCTCACAGCTTATCGGCACCCCATGAATAATTATAGACTATACAAAGTCGAAGCTCTTGAAGAACTAATGAAGGAACTGGAAATAAGCAAAGTGGCCGTAAAAATACCGAAAGTTGCCCAATCTCCTAAGTCAGGCGTAAGAAAACTCAAGATAGACATATTGTAGAAATAAAAAAACCGCCCTTAAGCGGTTTTAACTTTTAGTGCTATCGTCCTTAATAACATCGTTTTCATTATTATCATTAGAATCTGACGAAGCAGAACTCGGTCGTCCATATCTCTTACCACCAAATAGAAAAGCATCATCTATAATCTGGATCGGCTGAAGATAGAATCTTTTACTATTCTTTTTCTTATGAATAACCACAAACCCCTGTTGCCAATTTGGATATTCCATCCAATCTGGATCAAGACGGCTCAAACATCCCATCTCAATACCGACTAAAACCGTACCATCATTTTTGGTCTTATAACAAGAACCCATTCTGTGAACATGAGGTACCACTAATGATTTGTGTTTTGAATTTATCAAGCTCCTCGCAGTAGCTGATGACTTATTAGAAACTTTATACCAATGCCCTATCAAAAGATCTCCGTAAGTCATTGAGCTTTCGTTCTTATGACTATAGACGGTCTCCACGCCAAATTCACTGACTTTTGTAATCTCCGATAAAGCCAAGATGTCACCCTTATCTCCGGGTCTTCTCACGCCTGCTAGCTGTGGCGTGTTATCTTCAACATGACCCTGCATACGATGATCGTGGTTGCCATATATCCAATAAATACGCGCATTTGGACAACGCCGACGTAAATCCTTAAAAAATTCATGTATTCTCTCAAAATCTCTCTGTAGACGAGGCTTAATATATTTTTTACTCTTACCTTGACGCTTACTTTCTAATACTAGCCCCGCTAAATTAGCAAGGTCAGTATCAGTCAGAGTATCCAGAGGCGAATTAGAAAATCTTGAAATATCTGGAAAATCAGGAACATCGCCGTTAATGAAGATGTTGTTAGGCTGAAGTTCTTCTGTAAAATCCAGCGTAACCTTCAACGCAATCGGGTCTTCAAATCTAAAATGAATATCACTAAACGTGATCGACTTCTCCCAATCACCTACTTTTGCTGGGTCTAGTCTATATTCTTTTAAGCCGTAGAAAAATCCGTAGTTAGCAATAGGAACTTGGAATACTTGAAATCTTCGTCTGTCCTTTTCCTTATACACAATCGAATAGCCTAACTGCCAGTTCTTGCCGGTTGGTCGCTTACATAAGGAAAAGTTTTCAAAGCCAGAGATAAACTCGGGTTTCGGTCCTTGTAATGTTCTACAAGCCCAACCACCACGATTAGTGTGGCCCTGAATCAATGAACAGCCCTCTTCATCCATTAGAATATGCGCTATTGAACCAGAAGGACTGCTAAGTCCTCCACGAAACCAGTGACCAATTACCAAAGCTCCATAATTATAGGTATTATTTCTGGTACCATTAAATACTTTCTGAATTTTATTTTGCTTACAAAAATCATCAATTTCAACCAAAAGATTCGGATGATATTTAATCAGACGCTTTTCAAGATAATACTCCTGACAGCCCCAAATCCAAATTAATTCAATATTGGGGTGAGCATCGCGAAACAACTTCATTGTGCCAAAAAGTACCTGAAGCTCCTTTCGATGAGCCCTCTCCTGAATTTCCCACTTGGTAATGCGTTCAAGTTGCCAATCGTTCAGGGTCTTAACCTTACGCGATTTACGTTCTTCCTTCTCAGCTGAAATATCTTCATCTTCTTGGGCTTCTGCTTCTTGGTCTCTAACCCTCTTTCGAATCTCAGATTGCATAGTAGCAATTTCTCTGGCCGTAAATATTCGCAACGGATTTCTATCAATCTCGGATCGATTAAAATAATCAATCATATCTCCGTTGAAGAAGATTTTGGAAGGATTCAGGTCTTTTGAATGCATTAAGATGAGTTTAATTGCCCTGTCATCTTGATGTGGAGCTCTCGTATTACTGACAACGAGAGCTATCTCAATATCCTTCTTCGGTGAAGGAGAAACTGCATCTTTGACCACTTCCGACTTCTCAGGATTTACTGAAGATATAACCGCCACCGGACCCTTTTCAATTTCTTTAGTCTTTTGCTCAGGCACAACAACAGAGTTTGGTTTTTCAATCTTGACGGGTTTAACCGACTTATTACTTTTAGTTTTTCTAACGCGTTTTACGGTTTTCTTTTTTGCCAATTTGACACCTCTTCTTTATTTTTAAACGTACTTGACGCTATCATACCAAACAAGAAAAAGATATCAACCCCGCAGTAGATTTTTCAAATACCCGCCAGAAGGAGGATAAAAATACATCAAATAAAAATCTCCGGGTTTTTGCCGGAGATTAACCCTCTGTTAACCTGCGCCTGTCTTTGAATAATCAGCAGTCAAATCACGAGAATATTATACTAACGCCTCATATCTCTCCATAAGATCCGATAACGATGCTAATTCAAGACATCTATCCTTATTGATCGTTTCCTTAATCTTGTCCATCTTACCTATTGTTTCCCAAGTTTCAGCCGGAATATATACACCAGAATACCCAACCTCAAGAGCAGGCTCAATATCAGACTTATAATTGTTACCGACGCTATATAGTTTATACCCGCTAGTATTCCCGGCAAGTTCCCTAAAAACATCTGGTGTTTTTTTATCAACTACCCTAGCAACGTGAAAAGAGATGCCACGAGACCTAAGAGCAGATAATTTATAGTTCTGTACGAGTAAATCACCAGCCGTACAAATCATTACGACATTGCCCATAGATCTGAGAAAATTAAGAACTTCTCCTGCCCTTGGCTTTATATTCCTAGCATACTGACTAGGGTCAAATGCTTTATTGCCCTCAAAATATAATTTTGTTTCAACTGCTGTTACTGGTTTAGCCCCCACCTTCTTACAAATAAAACGATAAGTCTCGACCAGCGTTCCCGGAAAACGATCTCTGGAATATCCAAATGGTTCTCCGGTAAGCGGATTAATTTCTGATTTCCTTCTAAGATCCAGCTCATCCTCTATAGCAATAATACTGGAAACGTGCGGTGCGCGACTACCAAGCTCAGAAATTATTATTCTTGCCATCCCCATAATCGGTTCGGAATAATCATGGACATTATCAATAAGGGTATCATCAAGATCAAAAACAAAGAGCTTGTTCATCAAATCCTCGCCTTTTTCAAAGATCCGTAGTCCGAAAAGATTATACATGATTTTCGTAAATTGACAATACGTACATACATACCTTCAATTCCCCTTCCCCTGACTATAAAAATAATCCCGCCATGGCGGAATTATTTTATCCGGAACATATCTTTGAAATAGTTATTTACCGACCTTTCTTTCAACCGATGTTAATCTAGCATCGAATGTCTGAACTTTATTATCTAAACGCTCAAAAGCCTTTTTGGAGGGAATTTCTAAGAGAACGTCAATAATGCGCTGTTGCCCAGCCTCAAGCTTTTGTTGACCTTCCTTAAGTTGAGATAATGTAGCATCAACACCGTCAAAACGCTCATCAATTTTGGAAAATTGGTCTTGGGTCATGCGAGCCAGAGTATCAATTGTAATTTTCTTCTTCACGTTCTAAGTATAGAAAATCGATTATTAATGTCAACTTATGGATTTGTAAATAGATATGGGCAGTAACCCGTAAGCGTAGCGAACGGAGCAACAACCCTCGAGTGAAACGAGAGGAGCAGTGGTCGAACGACCATGGTCGCATGACCATCGTGAAAGACGTTAGAACTTGGATTGCATTGAACTCGAATAGTTTCTGTTTGCCTTTACTAGTTTCTAAATAAACAAAAGGCCTCGCACACCAGACGAGGGTACGAGACCCTTTGTCTGTTGCACGAAGCGTGCTTACTGAGTGACCTGCTTGTATGTCTCTCTCCGGGAACCGCAGGCCGTGCCTTGACTTGCCCCTGCTTTTTGAACAAGGGGGCTTCGGCGAGTGCCTGCATGATTTCGGATGCCTTCCTGTCCACCTTCGTAAATGTCATTGCTGTCTCCTCCTTGTAATTGAAGTTCTCAACCATATTAATTATAGCATTAAATTTGTTTAATATCAATGTTAACGTGTTAGCGGGCGGTCGTGAAAGACGTTAGGACATCATAAACATGAGAGAGCCTGAGTATTATTTCAAAAAATCAGGCTTAAACGGACGATATAAATTGTCTAGTTCCTCAGCAGTACCTTGAGATAGTTCGCCTCTCTCTTCAATTTCGGCTTCTGCATCTTCGACTGCTCGTCTTATTTCTTGAAGTTGGTCACCAAAAATATCAGGATTAGTTGCCAAGAGTCCTTGAAGTTCCCCTAGGATTGTACGTCTTTCGACCGCTTTATCTGGAATAAAATCTCTTTCCATAATAGTTTTATTTTAATTTAATAAACTAAGTATAAGCAAAATAGTTTTTAATTTCAAGATAAGTATTGAGCATACTGATTACTTCCGATGGGTAGCGGAATATTGAGAATTATGGGCTTAGCCTTATGTTTATGAGGATAGAACGTGGATTGTGGGTAATAAGGAGTTTTTTATTCCAAATTTTACAAATTAAAAAGCGGGCTAAGTTATAGCACCGCTCGTAAGTTGTTTATCTCTCTAGCCCAGAGAGACGCTTTCGGAGGCTTTGAAAGCAGTTTTCCGCTCTCTTGGATTACCTGGCCAATACTTCACAACATCCTCAATCATGGCTAGAGATGTTTTGAAGTTTGCCTGAACCGACTGAATTCCAGCACCCAGAGCCAAAGGGTCACTATCTTCAGCAACAAATGAAACACTATCTTCTCTGTACGGAAGTGTATGAAACGGCTTATTATCAGGGCCGTAGTAAACCGTCTTGCCTTTTCTCTTGCGGGCAAAAGTGAACATGACTCTGCCAGCCATGACATAACTCCGCAGTTCGGTTCTACCGAACTTGCCAGCCATACCCCTTGATTTGCACTTGTCGATGGCTTCGTACATCCCTTTCCTATAAACACTCCTGACAAACTTATCAAAAGTATGCTGAAGGACATGCGACTGGGCATTACAATAGGCATCGATTTCAGCCTCAATCCACGATTCGCCGATTACATCTTTCATCAAAAACCCTAGAGTAGTCTGGACAGCTCCTGATTGGTCAAGCATATGACTCATTCCTAAATCAATAATATTGGGGACTAGATGTCCAGTTTCCTCTTCATACAATGCTCTATGTTTAGTCGCCAATTCATCCGTACCAACCCTCAAATGCTCAAATGCATCAGCAAGAATCTTGGGAAGATATTCCTCAATACGAAAGAAGTCATATTTTTCATCGCTTGGAATGACTAGGACTTCAAGGTATTCAATCAAGTACGTGGCAAAGGCTTTCTGTCCCTTCCACCACCGATGGTCATTGTGTCCATTAACAGACCCTGCGATTTTGAGGAGCTTGCTTCTTAATCCTTTAATCAAGTCTTTCTTGTGCACTTTCTGCCTCCTTAATTGTATGGGAACACGCTCTATATAATAGGGTAATTTTTAGATAAAGTCAAATGCAGGGCAGTAACCCGTAAGCGTAGCGAACGGAGCAATGGTCGCATGACCATCGTGAAAGACCCTCCTACGCACTTTGGGCTTCGCTCGTGCTTCGTAGCGAAGCTACTTCGCAGAGTAGCAGAAGGGCACGGCGTTACGAAGTCCTTCATAGCCTTGGCGAAGAAGGAGAACGTGGATTAGTCAAAATAAACCATTTTTTATTCCAAATTTTACAAATTAAAAAGCGGGTTGATATTATCGCGCCGCCATAGAAATAAACCCATTTATTCTTACAAATGCTTTTTAACTTCGGATTCAAACCACGCCTTTCTTTCCGCCACTGGCAGCATTTTATATAATTCTTTCAACTTCTGGGTCTTACCCGTTCCAGCTTCTAATGTTTTCATAGCCCATAGAATCTTCTGGGTCTTTACCCTCCTAATTAGGTCTTCCATGCGTTCCAATTCTTTTAAGCTCATCATCTCCCAGAAACAAAGAACAGTTGAATCTCTTTTGTTAGCTCTTGCCATTACTCCTCCAATTATAAAACTACCGCAAATATACTAGCATTAATATAACATTTCGTCAAGGTTCAATTCCCCCTCTCCCTGACTACAGAAATAACCCCATTTTAAAAGAATTTTTCACAATATAAAACAAAGTCAGACTTTGTTTTATATTAAATAGATATATTAGATTTTTGGCGGTCGAGTCTAACTCGCCTCCTCAAACTCAACTGCGATCGAGTCTAACTCGATTCAGCCGAGTTTGACTCGGCGGGGGCACTAGGAGTTGCACCTAGGACGTCCGTTTTGGAGACGGAAATTTTACTACTAAACTATGCCCCCATACAAAAGTTACTATCTTATAGTTTACTGTTTTTTGTATCTTATTTCAACCTAAACTTCTTACTTAAAACCTTTCAGGTTATCCAAATCCTAGGTAAAAGATGAGTATCAGACGAGCCATACTGTAGTATGGTGGAAAGACGAAGGTTTTAGAAGCGTGCTTTAGCCGCTTCTGGAATCGCCTCAGGCCGAAACGGAATCTTTTAACGACGGAGTTGGGTAAATCCATGAGACAAAAAATCCGGCCAAGCCCTTTGGTTTTGGGCTTCCGGATTTTTTGCTGAGAGGTTTTAACCCGTCATCCGGGTAGTAGATTTTTGAGATGCGCTAGAAGCGCAATGCCGAACCGAGTAGTGAAAGTTCGGGATACAATTTGTTTTTACAAATTGTAATAGCGAAGCTAACCCGAACTTCTACTACCCGGGAAGGCAACTCAAAAATTCACTACCCGGTCATTTTGGCCTCTTTGTGTGGAGTATGTTTCCTGCAATTCTTACAAAACTTTTTAAATTCAAGCTTACGCTCAACCTTTTTCTTGTTTTTAGAAGTGTAATAATTAGCATCTTTGCAAACTGTGCACTTCATTCGTAATAAATTATCTTGTGGCATATTTGTCTAAGAGTGAAACGATTAGCTACAAATATGTCATCCCGCCGAAGCCTCGGCAAAGGCGGATGGCATAAATCATTCTCTCTTTAATAACTGCTACATCCTACACTAAAAACCACAAACTTACAATAGTCAGTCCACTAATTACAACGGATTGATTTTTCTAGAAATAATGTTAGGATATAGCATCAACCTAGTACATTAATATGGGAGGGTGATGTTGTTGAAATACTATTCCGAAGCTAATTTAAAGGAAATTGGAGAAGCAAAAAGTTATGCGGAACTACTTTTTGTAGCCATAGAAGTTCTTCAAACTATACATGAAGAATCATTTTTAAGACCAGTGGCTATAATTTGCGGACCTATTTCTACGGGCGGAAAAGGTTCAAGACAGGCTAATCTTGAAATTTTTGCAAGAGCCATTAATAGAGTATCGGCTGGCGGTTTGTGCGTTTTTAGCCAAATGCCTTTTGAAAATGATATGGAAAGAATATTTAAGTCTTCTCCCAGACTTCAGGGCCTACGCCTACTAGAAGAATTCTATCTACCCATATTTGAGATGAAGTTTATAAGTCTGATGTGTTTCCTGCCCGGATGGGAAAAATCCGTTGGTGCTAGCTGGGAACACGAACAAGCTAAGAGATTGGGTATTCCGATAATTTACTTAGCCCAATCATATGTTGACGACTAAATCGCCTTGAGTGGCGATTTTTTAATTGAGCCGACGGTCAGGATTGAACTGACGACCTACTCCTTACCATGGAGTTGCTCTACCACTGAGCTACGTCGGCTTAACTATTTATTCTTTTTCAAATGCTTGAAAAACTCGATCTGCTGTAATCTTTTCTTGGCCTCCTTTTTGGTCTTGTACGTGCCCATTTTTCTTCCGCTCTCGGCAACTACCACATATTTTGAACCTATTTTGCGAATCATAAATACAGCTCATTTTATCAGAAGAAAGCAAAAAATAGAAGAGGGTGGTAGGTTATGTCACAATAAAAAGAACAAAGTCTGACTTTGTTCTTTTTATTCAATATATAACTATCTAGAAGGTCGAGTCTAACTCGACTCCACCTTCGCAAACTCAGTTCTTTCAAACCGAGTTTGACTCGGTGGGGGCGGTAGGTTAGGTCACAACTCGAACTTTGCTCAGCCAGCAAAGTTCGGTCGCGACCCCGCCTCACGACATCTGACTGCTAGCAGATGTATCGTTCCGGCATGCAAATCCTAACGGAAGTGAATCAATTCACTTCCTCCGACCACAAAAATTAAAAACAGCATCGCAAGACGCTGTTTTTAATTTTTGTGGGGGCGGTAGGATTTGCACCTACGAAGGCACAAGGCCGCCTGATTTACAGTCAGGTACGTTTGACTACTCCGTCACACCCCCATAATTTTTAAATCTCAGAGCCACCTCCCGGACTCGAACCGGGGACCTTCACTTTACAAAAGTGTTGCTCTACCAGCTGAGCTAAGGTGGCTTATACCAACATATTTTAACATAAAAAGAGAGTAAAAGCTATTTCTGTGCTAGTTTTTCCAATGCTTCAGAGAGCTTTATTTTGAGAGATCCATTTTGAGGACTTAACTCAATGGAGGCTTCGTATGATTCTTTAGCATCAACAAAATTCTCCATCTCAATGTACAAATCCCCCAACACTTCATATAAGTGTGCGTCTTTAGGATTTTTAGCTATTTCTATTATCAATCTCTGCTCCTCATTTTTTAAAAAATTAGGACTAATTGATTTTTTTTCAGATACTTTATTATCTACCACATGAATAACTGCGTCGGAACGACTGTCCTCGCTTAATTTTTCTTCTGCCGTATGAACTTTTAATTGGCCATTAAGGTGGACTCTCCTAATCTTTTTTATCAGTACATCAGATAATCGATCAATTTTGAGAAATATCAGGCGGGCTTTTCTGAGAGATTTTTCTGCTTCCATTAACCCGATACTTTTATATCTATTTATTTTAATCCTCTTAAACAGTTCTACTAGCTCCGGAAAAAATTCCATGCCATATTCCATAAAGGAGAAATTCGGGTTCAAGTTAAATTCAGGAGTATTTCCCCCAGTAGCAATCATTTCTTTTAGATACGATTTTTTACGCCAAATAATAGCGGTAATAGCGAGAGCAGAACCAAAGATAATAAGGAGTGGAATTAATAAAAACATGATGCTTAAATTTCAAATATCTCGAACCTTCCTACTTGAATATTCTCGCCCAATTTAGCAATAAACTGATTAATCAGTTCACGAACGGTAATATTAGGATCCTTAACGAAGGGCTGAGAAAGTAACCCCTCTAAATCTCCTGGTTTCATAGCGGCCACATGCATTGCTAATTCATGGGCAAGTTTCTGAAATTCCATATTACGGGCTACAAAGTCTGTTTCACAGTATAACTCAATTACCGAAGCAACTTTACGGGTATTATGAATATAGGCATCAACAACCCCCTCCTTTGCTTCTCTGGATGATTTTTTAGCAGCCATTTTAGCACCGAGAGTTTGAAGTATTTGTTTAGCCCTTTCTTCGTCGCCTTCGGCATCATTTAAGGCTTTAGCTATCTCGTTAAACGATAGCCCTGTGCTGTCCCTGAGATTTTTAATCTTTTCAATATCTGACATAAATTTATTTTGAAGATAACTCTACTTTTAGCGCCTCAATAATTAAATCTATCGCCTTTTTTGACCTATCATTGGCCGGAATGACATAATCAGCATCTTCCGGATTAGCATCGGTATTAGTAATAGCAACTACCTTAACACCCGTTTTTTGAGCTTCGTGGACGGGTAAAGCACTCTCCTTAAGTGAAGAAACGAACACAACGTCAGGAATTCGTGAGAGCTTACGTAAACCGCCAAAACGCTGTTCCATCTTCTTAATCTCGCGATCAAACATCAATCTTTCCTTCTTGGTATATTTATCCAAAGCTCCGGAATCTCTGTCCTTCTCCATCTCCTCAAGTCTCTTAACTCGAGCTGAAATTATTTTAAAATTAGTCAGAGTTCCTCCAATCCAGCGATCGATTATATACGGCATATTCAGTGCTTCAGCTAAACCCTTCATTGAATCAGATGATTGCTTAGTAAGACCCACAAACAAAACAAGTCCGGTGCCAGATAATGAATTTTTCAAATATTCAGCAACCGCATTTAATTCTGACTGGGTTTTTAACAAATCAATAATGCAGATACCCTCCTTAATCGTGAAAACATATTTTTTCATCTTAGGATTAAAAACTGTTTTCTTGCGACCAAAATGCATGCCCGCCTTGAGCATATCCTCGTAATTTAATTGTATTGCTTGTTCTGACATAGTACCTGAAAATGATACCAAATTTGGATTTTTAAATCAAGGTCGCTCGGGGTTAGTCTAATTTTGGTCACGGCTTCCTCGCAGAGTACTCATATATCATACTCCTTATTTTATCCGACCACTGGGGGTTTCCCCCCGACCCGGCCATGCGCCCGTCTTAATAAGAATTAAGACGCGGACGTTCCGGGTCACCCCCATTGGGTCCCGGCAAAATTTCGTCGTATTCATTGAGCACTATCTGCTCGTCAGAGCGACAAAATTAGACCAACCCCTCGCTTAATTTATAGTACAAAAAAGCCGACAATTAAGTCAGCATCTACGATTGAACTATATTTCACCGTGCTCATTTAAGATTAAATCATTGCAAATAGTTGTATTAACTAAGAGATCATGGGTAGTTAAATAGCACTTCTCTTCGCCGCGTATAGCTGCTGCAAAGTTTCTCATAACACCTACTAGGGCATCGTCATACGAATGTGCACAGAAATGTGTAACTGTTTCACTATCGTCCTCAAATGAAAGTGTTGAGACAGAAGAACTGACCATGCCAGATCCGCTATTTAGCACAACCTCGGTTCGAACCCTACCCCTTTCGAATATAAGTTCTAACTCATTACGAAATGTTCTGCTCTTAAGTCTGCGGTACCCACTAAACCAGATTCCCAAACCTGATTCAGTCTTACCAGCTACTCGATATTCATCAAAACTATGCGAAAGCCTCCAAAACGTAGCAGGACTATATCCAAATAAGAAATGAATCAAGTCAATTTCATGGTTCATGTGATCCAATAGCAATGAGTCGTCCATTTTCCATCCAGTACTAGGCTCATGATAGAAGAACTGAAAGTGTGCTTCGACGACTCCTCCAAATTTCTCCAGATATTCATCTAGATGCTCTTTAATATATACGTATTCTTTTTCATAGCGCCTTAGATGACAACTTGAAAATATAAGTCCACGTGCCGCCGCTTCTTCGATAATGCGTCTAGCTGTTTGAAGTTTTTGATCAACTTCTGCTGGAGTTCGTGCTTCCCAAAGAGGTTTCTCGCAAAGAACATGCTTTCCCGCCCTTACAGCAGCTTCGGCTTGTTCGAGATGATATTTATGCGGTGAGCCAATAAGCACGGCTTCCATGTTAGCTTCGAAAAATTTATCCAGATTAGACGAAGCAACGCCATTAAGTCCCTTATATTTTGAAAGGAATTTTATCGCAGAGCCTAATTGCGTATCCATTGCAGCCACAATTTCATAACTTTCGTATATTTTACTAACAACATCTGCATGTCTAGCTGAATGTCCGCCACAACCAATAAAACCAAGCCTAATCGGCTTCTTCATGTCCGTTCTCCTTTTTTGTAAAGAAACTTAGAAATGCACTTTATACTAACACTATTTTTATCATCAGTCAATTTTCAAACGAATACAAACAAGAAAGAGCGAAGCCCTTGGTCATCTGAAGCAATTGAGACCCCGAAGGAGCTGGATGATATAATATCTTGGCTATTTATAGCCAAATCAGCCAGCGACTAGAGGGGCGAACTTAGCTGAGATATGATAACTCATGGAAGAGTTATCATATCGGAGGCGTGCTGAAGATGGCTTAGGGCTGAGCGAACCTTTACATTTCTAGGCTTTTATACTAAAATACCCCTAATATTATGAAACAAGACATTCACCCACAATATTACCCCAAGGCAACCATGAAATGCGCTTGTGGAAAAACTTGGCACATAGGCTCAACGACACAAGAAACCAATGTCAGTATTTGTGCTAATTGCCATCCTTTTTATACGGGTACAGAAAAAATAGTAGACACTCGCGGACGCGTCGACAAGTTCAAGAAAAGAATAGAGAAAGCGGTCCCGAAAAAACTCGCCAAAAAGCACTAAAAAGGTATGTCTAACGAGGCTATCATAGAAATACGCGCAGGAGCAGGCGGCGATGAAGCCGCTCTTTTTGCGTCCGACCTTTACAATATGTACAAGCGCTATGCGATAAATAATGGCTGGGGCGTTGAAGTAATAGACTTTAATCAAAATGATGTTGGCGGTTATAAATCAATAGTTTTTGAGTTAAAAGGCCAGGGAGTTTTTGATAAAATGAAATATGAATCTGGTGTCCATCGAGTTCAAAGAGTTCCTAAAACAGAAAAGTCAGGCAGAGTTCATACCTCTACTGCTACCGTGGCTGTTCTCAAAAAAGCAACCGAAAAAGATATTCAGATAAGACCAGATGAGCTTGAATTTAATTTTTCTCGAGCTGGCGGACCGGGTGGCCAGAATGTAAACAAAGTGGAGTCAGCTGTGCGTATCACTCACAAACCATCAGGAATAGTAGTTTCGTGCCGTCAGGAGCGTAACCAACAAAGAAACAGGGACAAGGCGATGGAACTATTAAGAACTAAACTTCTAGAAATAAAAATGGTTGAACAGACGGGCAATATCACCGAAGAACGAAGACGCCAAATAGGTACCGGCGACCGTTCAGAAAAGATAAGAACCTATAACTTCCCTCAGGACCGTATTACCGACCACAGGATAAAGAAAAGCTGGGGTAATATAGACCGCATCATCAACGGAGATTTGGATAAAATATTCAAGAAGCTATCCGAGGAGATTCTTTCGTAACGAAAATTCTAAATTTTGAGATAGAAGTTATTTAAATTTTTGAAGAATAGTTATTCTATTCAGAGAAAATTTAAATAATCTTATAGCCAAAATTTATAATTTGCAGTCGAATGTGAGCCCCTCGGATAGCTTCTAAATACACTAATGAAAAATGAAACAAGTTCAACTCCCAATCAATAAAGATGGCGTCCTAGATATTAAGAGTCCTATTTTTACTCCCCGCCCGGGCTGGGGTGGAAAATTAAAAAAGTGGCTTTCGAACTACTTTGAATCTAGAATACTGCCTGCTCTAGCATTTTCAGCTCTGACAATTGGTATTTATTTGGTCCTAAAATAGTCGCTCCAAAACTATACCCCAAGCTAGCTAGCTCAACCCTCTCCATCTTCATCCAACACGCTCCATTAACAAATACGGGGATATTTATTCATTTTCTCTGACCGATTGGGATAACCCTGGTCCGGCCATGCGGAACCCGGCACTAAAGCGCCTGCCGTTCCGGACCATCCCAATCAGGTTCCCAGTAAAATATCTTAAATATCCTCCGTATTTGTAGTAAAGGAGCTGAAAGGATTCAGATTAGAGAGGGTTTCACTTTTGGAATAAGAGAGCAAGCAAAGAGATAATCCATCTGAGACATTTGAGACCCCGAGATTGCCCAATGATATAATATCGGACGAAGTCCATCATTGGGCAATCAGAGGGGCGAATATAGACGAGGTCGGATAACTCTCGGAGCAAGGCGAAGGTTTTAGAAGCGTGCTTTAGCCGCTTCTGGAATCGCCTCGGAGTTATCCGACCGGAGGCGTGTCGTAAGATGGGTTGTCTCGAGCTTGCTCCCGAAAGGCAGGAGACGAAAGCGAGGTTTGAGTCAGTAGGACAAATATAGAAAGAAAAAACAACCTACTCGGCTGTTTTTTCTTGAGCTACTTCTTCGCCTTCTGCCGGAACTTCTTCTTTCTTCTTCTCAATCACTTCAACATCATCAACGCCCTTAGTAGGTTCGGCTAATTCAGCATCAATTTCCTCCTGAGATTTGGGCTCCTTAACGGTTACCAAAATTAAATCTTCATCAGCCAGTAATTTAACATCCGAACCAAGCTTAATGTCTTTGACTAAAATCTGGTCATTAAAAGCCTTCAATAATGAAATATCGACTGAAATCTCGTGCGGTAAATTCTGTGGTAAAGCTTCAACCTCAAGCTCGTTAACATTTTTAACCAAAATACCGGCTAAATCCTTAACCGCAGGAGATTCTCCGACAAACTCAACCGGGACTTTAGTTTTTACCTTTTCAGTTAGACTTACTTTATAAAAGTCAGCATGGACAATGGTATCTTTTGCGGGATCTAGGGCCACATCATGAATAATAGTGGGATAGGAATGACCACCCACCTCTACATAAACAAGGGTCGATTCCCCCGCTTCTTTCAGAACTTTATTAAAATCCTTGACCGGAATCTGCAAAGAAATCGATTCCTGACCTTTCCCATACAAAACTGCCGGTATATAACCGGATTTTCTCAGGGCCTTCACTCCGCTTCCCAGAATCGTTCTAGCTTCAGCTTTTAATTCAATTTTATGTTGAGTATGTGCCATACCAGGTAGTGAATTTTCCGATTAATTAATATACTGCCTCAGGCAGTAGTCGGAAAATCTACTACCTGGCATAAATAAATGCCTAGTTATAATAGCAAAAATGTTTTGATAAATCAATAGTGTCACTCAAAGACTATACCCAGACTTGGAGTTAATTCGCTTACCTAACTCATTTACAGACCGCATAAAACTCTGCTGAGTTTTTGCTCTCTCTCAGCCCAGTCGGCTTCCGAAACGTTCTGTAAATGAATTAGGTAAGCTCATTTTTATTTTAAAAGATACCTGTGTATTTCCTCCCTAGGGTATAGTCTTTTCGCTTGATATACCTGAAAAGCTTAACTCACTTTTATAGAATATAAAAAAAGACCCCGTAAAGAACGTGGTGCCTTTGGCATTTTACGTTCCACGGGGCAGGCCGAAAAATCGATCTCAAATTACTTAAATATCAATGTCGCGTGAATCTTCGAGATCTCTACGGTGCATTTGCACGCCTGGAATTATTTCTTCGTATATTCTTCCCTGGTCGACGGTAAATCTCGAGGAAAACCTCTTTTCCAAATTTGGTCTGTATCTATGAAGTATGGCAGAAAACTCTCTTAAATCTTCTTCGGATTCCAAAACAACATTTTGCATCAAAGCCCAAACCTGGTTATCTGTTAATACATCATCAGATATACAAGCAAGTTTGAATTGTTCAAGGGTAAATTCTTTGATAGACATTGTAACCTCCTCTACATGGTACTACCCCCAATTAAACCACAGTTTCCCAAATTTTGCAAACCAGGTAGTAGTACATTCAACCTCCAAGTGCAACACTAAAGGCTTCTAACGGGGTCCTCCAGCCAAGTCTTTTTCTTGGTCTGGTATTAAGCTCGTATTCAATGAATTGAATATCTTCTTCTGGTATTTTAGTAAAATCTGTTTTCTTTGGGTAGTAGTCTCTGATTAAGCCGTTAGTGTTTTCGTTGGTTCCTCTTTCCCAAGAATGATAGGCATGGGCATAGAAACATTTAATTCCGGTCGTTTCTTGAATTGTTTTCCAGGC
>Ga0209541_10004911_pt1 | contig 23541 bp, 19 predicted proteins | sample RifCSPlowO2_01_FD_184027 | JGI IMG/M metagenome (GOLD analysis project Ga0209541, IMG submission 184027) | Groundwater microbial communities from Rifle, Colorado - Rifle CSP2_plank lowO2_0.1 (SPAdes) (version 2) | ecosystem: Environmental > Aquatic > Deep subsurface > Groundwater | place... | reverse complement strand
ACCTGTCGTTGTCGTTGAGAAACACTTTGAATTTACACTTTCAGTTGTTGTTCCCAATGCCGATGTTGAATGCGCTACTGGAGAAACGAAAACTGTTGATGAACCTGTTCTTTGATATAATGTAGAGGTTGTAAAATCTTTGTCACATGAAACTGTAAAATTGTTATCTATGCAGGTATTGCTTATTCTTAGCCAGAAACCTCCTGCAGAAGGAGTTAAACATGAACCTGCATTTCCTGATAAAGTCATGTCTTCGCGAATATTTACTGTTTTAGGCTCATTGTTGTAAGTTATTTTACATGAAGAGGATTCGTGGTTATCTATGTCTATTTCTAAATACCATGTTAAGTCTGTTGCTGTTCTTTTATTACTTAGGAGCCATGTTTCAATCTTTTCTGTGTTTTTATTGATGCGGTTATAAGCTAATAGCGCTTGCGATGTGTCTTTTATTTGGTTTACAGATTCTTCCCAATGATTTTCGTTTTTTATTTTACTGTCTATAACTGCATTTAGTTTTGAGTTTGAGCCTAGCGCGAGAATTCCGAATATTGCTTCTTGAAGAGAAACTACGGTTGATTCTTTTTCAATTTGATTTTTTAAACAAGAATATGCTTTTTCTATGACGTTTGCATTTGATTGAGAAGTTGAACTGCTGTTTGTGGCATTCTGCGCTATTACTAAGCTACTTAATAATAATAATACTAGAAAAACCAAGACGCTCTTTTTTAACATAGTCCCTTGAAGAGTTATAACTTTATAAAGATTTAGCAGACAGGCAAAGAGTAACGTTTAAAATTAGGTCTTGCCTATATTTATGATGTATTTACAAAAGAAGGTGCTTTGCATAGCTTTAATTTTGATTATAATATTTATTGGATTGTCTGAAGTAAGCGCTTTATCTACTAATATTGTGCCTCGAACAGGACACTGTTTTACGCCACTTACTGCAGGACCATATTCAGGAGATTATCTCTGTACTAATAATATTACTTCTTATGATGGAATAATGGCAAGAATTAAAGTAGATTCTGGTTCGGGATATGGATGGATAAATTCTACGTGGGCAACTAATATAAGCAACACTTCAATTATTAGTTCTGCTATTGTTAACACTAGTGTTGAAGTTACTGCCATGGCAAATGTAATTTTACAAACGCAAATTTTCAATTCTTCTGCCAGTGACTGGATTAATGTTTCTGATTGCAACTATACATTTACTAGCAGTAATAATATAGAAAATAAATTATGTGATATTAGTGCTTATGTTTCTAGGGGAATTGATATTAGTTCTTTGATTGTGCGTTCGCTTGCATATCGCGCATCTGGAGGAGGCGCTGAAGAAAAATTTGATATGCAGGTTTTGTCTCTTGTATATAATCCTGAATCTCCGCCTGTAGTTTTTCTAGACACTCCTGTGAATGGCACAGTTTCTCTGACGCGGACTGTCGATTTTAACGCTACATTTACTGACGATAATGCTTTGATAAATTCAACGCTTTATATTTGGAATTCTACGAATGCCCTTATTAATACTACGACCAGAACATTAAACGGAACTCAAAATCAAACTTCTATTACTGTTGTGTTGCCTTATGATGGAACATTTTTATGGAATTATTTAGCCGGCGATAGTGGAGGCAATAATGCATTTAATGCAACTAACTTTACCCTTACTGTGGATACTGTTAAGCCCCTTGTTCAGATGACATTACCTCAGAACACAACATATAATTCAATTCAGACAAGCATTAATTATACAGTTTCTGATTTGAATTTACAGTCTTGTTGGTATTCGACAAATGGCGGTTTGACAAACATTTCTGTTTCTTGCGGTGTAAATGTTACTGGGTTAAATTCTGGTCAGGGCAGTTCAACGTGGATTGTAGGAGTTAATGATAGCGCTGGAAATATTAACCAAAGTAGCAAAACTTTTGTTGTAGATAGTCTAACTCCGAGCATTCAATTTGTTTCTCCTACTCTTTCTTCTGGAACTGTAATTTCTGCAAATACATTTGTTGTTAATGTTTCTGCAAGCGATACTACATTGCAAAATATAACTATTAGATTGTATAACACTACTGGTCTTGTTCAACAAAATTTATCTTCATCTGAATTTTTTTCAGTAAATTATACTGAATTATCTGACGGAATATATTTTTATAATGCAACTGCAACAGATATATTCAATTCTCAAAATACCACTGAAACGAGAAATATTATTATTGACCGCACGGCTCCTGAAATTAGTTTTGTAAGTCCATTGTCTGCAAATTACAGCAATATAAATATTTTAGTGAACATAAGCGCAAGCGGAGCTTCGAGTGTTTGGTTCTTTAACGGCACGGGAAATCAAACATATATCTCTCCCGTATTCTTTAATTTTTCTGAGGGAAATCATACTCTTATCGCGTATGCCAATGATTCTATTGGAAATTTAAATTCAACGCAAGTTATATTTTCTGTAGATATTACATCGCCAAGTATAACAATTTTGCTTCCAGTTAACGGTTCTACTTTGGGCAACAATCAGAGTATTCCATTTAATTTTTCAGTTATAGAAAATAATCTTGCAAACTGTTGGTATAATATAGATGGAAGTGTTAATGTTACTGTGTCTGGATGCGCCAATACAAGTTTAAACACATCTAATGGCAATCACGTTGTTCGTTTATATGCTAATGATAGCGCTGGAAATATTGGTTCAAGCAGCACTTCATTTTCAGTACAGGTTGGAGCACCAAGTATTTCGCTTATCTCTCCAATTAATACTTATTTGAATTATGGCGAAGGCGTTTCACTTATCTATATTCCTAGCGATATTGATCTTCTTAGTTGTATTTTATGGGGAAATTTTAATGGAACATTTGGCATAAACCAGACTTATTTAACTCCTGTTTCTTCTGTGCAAAATTCGTTTTCTGTCGATTTGAATGATGGAATATATTCGTGGGCAATTTCTTGCAATGATAGTATAGGGAATAGCGCAATGAGCGCAAATCAAACGTTCTTTGTCGATACTACATTACCTAATGTTTCACTAAGCGCTCCTAGCGGGACTTTTACTAGTCTTTCTAATATTCCAATTACGCTGAGTGTTTCTGATGCTAGCCCTGTTCAGTGCAGATATAATATTACATTTGCAGCTACTGGAAATGTTGTTGTGAGTAATTCTGAATTGTTGAATTGCGCATCAACTACTTTCACTTTAGATACAGAGTCAAGTTATTTCTTTAATTTAGCAGTTAATGATTCTGCTGGAAATACTAATATTACTCGAAAGAGTTTTACTGTGTCTATCCCAGGTACGGGCGGAGGAAATCCTGGAGGAAGTTCTAGTGGAGGTGGAGGAGGTAGCGGGGGAAGTGGAACAGTATCTGGAGTGAATTCTTTTAGTTTGAATTTTGATGTCCTTGACACTTTGAAAATTAATCGTGGAGAGTCTGAATCTATAGAATTGCCTGTAACTAATAAGGGCTTAAGATTTTTGAATAATTGTCATTTTTTTGCAAAGGGTGGAGTTTCTAATTGGATTTCTGGAGAAGATGTTCAGTCACTAAGCCCTGGACAAACTACAAAATATATATTTAGTGTAAATGTTCCGATTGGTGTAGAAGTAGGAGATTATTTTGTGACTCTTGGGGCTAATTGCGTTGAAATTAATGCTACATTTACTTATGGGATTGAAGTAACTGGAGGGGAATTTGAAGTTACAATATTAAATTCTGAACGTATTGGAACTAAATTAAAAGTAAGTTATGCAATTGAGAATTTTGGAGATAAGGATAAAAATATTATTGTAAATTATAAATTAATTGGAAAAGAAAATAATATAATTGTTGATGGTTCTGTTGAGCCTGTTGAAGTTTTAGCAGGAGAACGTTTTGAAGGAACTGCAGAATTTGAATTGCCTAAAAATTCCATTGGAGATTATTCTTTAGTCATTGAAGCTACTGACGGCTTAGATATGGCGCAAAAAGAACAAGAAGTCAGACTTAGCACTGGCGGAGTTGTGGGTTTTGCAATTTCAGATAATAATTTGAAGATATTGGGATGGTTTGGATTAGTAATTTTATTATCTTTTGGAATATATCTTGTTCTTAAGACTATAAGGCATCAACTTGCTTTAAGACGCGCCAACTCTGAGTTGAACAGGCAATTTATTGCTATTGATTTGAATCATTGAGGAAGTTTACGAAAATGAGTTTTATCTTAAATTTACCCATAAGCAAACTTGAGTTATTTATTTGGAAGTCGGAAGATATAAAAAGAACTAAGCTATCTTGGTTTATGCATAAGAAGTTAATCTTCGTAGTTTTGTCTATTCTTATTCTATTTGTTTTCATATTTTTTACAACTGCTCAATCTTCTCAAACCAGAGAGCTTATGAATCAAAATACTAATTCTGAGACATTATGTACGAGCACTAGATGCACAACAACAGTCTATTCTTATGACAAATATTTCAATAGAAATGGGATATGGGAAGAAATAAATGAAAGCTGGCACAATTGCGGAGACAATTTTTGCACAAATAATTATTACTTTAACACCACGGTCGATATGGAAGGAATAATGACAATGCAATTAAACAATCAGAGATTTAGTCAACAGATTTCTAGTTTTGCTAATCAAATTCCTATTTTATCTTTACCTGTTATTAGAGAAAGCACCCTCACATATCATAACATTTTACCAGATATTGACTTGCGATATCAATATTTACCTCATAAAATTAAAGAGGAAATAATAATTAATCAACCTTTGCAAAATATACCACAAAGAAATTTAGAAATTAATTTTACAATTTCGGATTTTAATAATTTTAATCTTGAATTGCCATTTATCTGCGATAGCAATAGAAAATGCAACCCTATTAATTATACTCTTTCTTTTAACCAAATTTCTTTTATGATTCCTTCACGTTTCCTAAACTCTGAAAATACAATTTATCCCGTAATAATAGATCCAAGTTTCTCATTGGGAAACTCTTCTATTATCTGGAATGGTCGAATTGAAGAATATTTTGATGGAGACACACTTTCTTATTTTAGAATTAACAATCCTACAATTTTAGAAATTGGCGCAGTTCCTACAGGCTATGCTTTGGGAAATCTTGACTGGAATCTCGCTTCAGTTCCGAACCCAGAGGTTATCAATAATGCTACATTAAATTTGTTTTTTGAAAAATCTACTGCTTCTAACTTTGTAAATATTACTCACATAGATAAAAACAGTAGCCAATGGATTGATGATTATATAGGTAATCTTAATTTTTTGAACGATATAAGAAATGGCACAATTTATTCTAATGTCATATTTACATCAAATAATAGCAACTTTTCACAAGATTTTATCTTTAATCAACAAGGCCTAAATAAATTAGCTATTGCATTTAATTCAACTGATAGATTTAGTACAGGCATTGATACACTTCATACAAGTGAAGTAACTATCTCTGCTCGAGATAATGTTAATATGAGTAGAAGACCACAATTAATTATTACTTATGATCTTAGCAATTCCTCTTCTGACGATGCAATTGAAAAAGGTATTAACAACACATTGCCAAATAACTTAATTTCAAGTAATCAACAAATTTATATTGTTGGTTTAAACAGTCAACATTCACTTGGTAGACTTGATAAGGTCACTACAAGAAACAATCAAACTTGGGCTTTCAATTATGTAGGTTATGGAGAATCTCTCATTAACCTGTCTTCATTACTTAATATTGTAAATGTCTGGCAAAATAGCTCCTTAAATTATACTGAAATTGTGAATCAAGTTCAGACTTTCATAAATAATACTTTGATACCATGAAATCTATAATTTATAAGTCCCATTGGATAATGATTATTTTAGTTTTACCTCTTCTAGCTGCTTTGGGTAGTGCCGTTGAATGTGGGAGTACTCCCACTAATAGTTGCACGGTGTCTCAGAATACTGTTTTCAATACTGGAACATATAATTTGCCTAGTGGCATAGATATTACTGCAGGCAATATTGTTTTAGATTGTAATGGCTCTATCTTAAATGGTTCTGGCAGTTCTGATGGAATATATAATAGAGATAGTGTTGGCGTAACTATAAAGAATTGCATTATTCAGAATTATAATCTGGGAATATATCTTCACTACAGCAACAGTCCTAATTGCAATGTCCCTAATCCTACAACAAATAATACTCTAAAAAACAATACTATTATTGGCACCAGCAATGGCATAAAAATTTTTACTTACTCTGATTGGTGTAATTTGGTAGGTTCTGCAAATACTAACCATCTCATACAATACAATAATTTAAAAAACAATAGTTATGGCATGTTTATTAGGGGGAAGCAAAACAACATTAGAGATAATGGTTTTACCAATAATAGTATTGGAATATTTATAGATAGAACTGAAAGAAACAACATTACTGGCAATCTATTTCTAAACAACTCGAATGTAGCAATTGATAGCCATAAGAGTTCTTCTTCAAATGTGATTTGGAATAATAGTATTTCATTTAATAATATCAGCTACCAAGGCACTTCTAATATTTATTGTTATAATAACTTGGGAAATAATTATTCCAGTGGCTCCGATGGTCCGACATGTCAATGCATGCCATTAACTAATGGACTAACTATAACCTCTGCAAATACTACTTTTTGCGAGAGAAATTATACTCTCCCTAATGGTATTTTTATGGAAGACTATGGTCAATTTGACTGCAATGGCGCTATTATTAATAGTGGCTCTGCTGGTTTTTCAGGCCAGGGTATAAAAATTAATGGTAAGTCTGCAACAACTGTAAATAACTGCACCTTATTAAATTATGGTCGAGGAGTTCAATTAGAAATTGCTCCAACAAATCCTTGTATTGGACTTGGTGAGCCTTCTAACAATGTAATTAAAAATTTAAGAATTAATTCTTCTACTGCAATTTATCTTCGCGGTTCTGTCTCTATTTGTGGAGCTCGTAGCACCAATAATTTATTTAGAAATAATGAATTTCTTGAAGGAACCAACACTGGTTTTTATATCGAATATGCAAATTCAAATAACATTACTGAAAATATTATTCGTGGCTCTTCAAATGGAGTTTTAATCACTGGGGCTTCTACTAATTTAGTTCATTATAACAATTTTCTTAATTCCTCCGGTAACGATGTTGTAGGAAATAAATGGAACATTTCTGAGGGCGGTAATTATTGGAGCGAATATGACTCTTCTGGCGAAGGATGCAACAATGTTAATGGGGATCAATTCTGCGATAATCCTTATAATATAAGTGGAACTGCAAATAGTAAGGATTACAAACCTTTCGTAGTTCAAGATGGCTGGCTTCTTGGAGCTCAAGCATCTCAACCGCTACCCGTTCAAGTTATTGCAGACGTAGATATGGTTAAAGGGAAAACAACTTTGATTAGAATACCTGTAACATTCAAAAGTGTATTAAGCAATGATACAATTACTCCAAATGTAACTGTTTATTGGAATGGAACTTTTGTAGGTCAAAATCTAACAACAAACTTCTCTTACAATCAAACAAAGAATGTTGACTTTTGGTATGTGCCTACAAATGCTGGGACTAATCTTCCAATAGAAGTTAGAGTTAATGGATTGAGTGCTAATGGGATTAATTATACTGATGCGAATAGTAAGAGTGTTGATGTTGTAAAGACTAGAAATTTAACTATTAGTTTTGTAAGTGTTGACGATCCTTTAACCTTTGAAGATTATTCCTTAGATTCAATTGATTTTATAGATAAAGTTTATCCGATTAAAGATAATGGTATAATTTATGAGTTAAATAGAACTAATATTGAAAGCACATCCTTCGAGCATAATGACCTTGGTATACATAAGTTGCTATACAGAATCCATAAAAGTACTTATGTTGCCGGAAAATTACCCGAGAGATCTGTGGGTGTTGTGCCTGCGAATTGGTTTTATAATAATCTCGGAACAGATTATGCAACCACCCTTGGCTACTCAAAACCTCTTTATCATGGTGCCGTATTGGTACAGGAGTTTTCTGGGGATTTCTTTGATCATACATCTGCTCACGAGTTAGGTCATACTTATGGGCTATGTGATGAATATGATGAAAGTGACTGGAATAGGCAAGATGGGTTCTTTCTCAACTTGTGTCCAAATGGAGATTTAGATAACGATGGTGGGCTGGATAGTATTTGCACCCCTGGTGGTTGTCCAACTTCGACTCTAGAACCTTTAAGCGGAAGGTCTGACAATACAATTCTTCATAACCTTATGGGTAGCAATATCACCAGTAATATTTGGGTTGCTCCTGACAGCTATACTCATTTATTAAATGAATTTGAGCATGAAAGTCCAGAATTTCAGCAAAACAGAATAGTAATTGGAGGAATAATGAATAGAAGTTCTAATATCTCCTCTTTTGATAACTTCTATACTCTAGAATCTGGATTGGCTGAAAATCTAAGTGAACATCTCTCTGGAGATTATTCCATTCAGGCATTTAATGGTTCTAATTTAGTTTATACCTTCAGATTTAATGTTTCATTTTTAGATGTATTTTTTGGAGGAAATACGAGTGAAAATAACGAAACTTCTTTTATTTTTACGCTTCCTTATTATACTAATCTTACTAGTTTTGTTTTGAAAGAGGCTGGGACAACTAAAGATGTCAAAAATGTATCCTTTAATGCTCCATCCATTATTTTAAATTCTGTTATCGCTAACGTAACATATTCCAATGAAATAATTAATATTAGTTGGAATTCTTCAGATTCTGATAGCACAAATTTAAGCTACGCTCTTCTATTAAGTTCGGATAACGGGATAAATTATAATACGCTGGATTTTGATTTTAATTACACAAACTATTCTATTGATACTTTAGATTTACAAGATGGAGAGAATTATAAAATTAAGATATTAGTAACTGATGGAGTAAGAACAAACTTTACTACAACAAATCAAAGCTTCGAGATAGACAATGATTTACAAATAAGAAGTTTTGATGTAATTTATACAAATTTAACGGAGAGGATTTTTAGAATAAATATAAACAACACCTTATCTTCAACAATTTCTAACATTTCCTGGGAATTTGACTTAGGTCAAGATGTGAAGACTTCACAAATATTGTTTAATCTTGAACCAAAAGAAGAAGTGGATATCTTTGTATACCATAATTATACTACTGGTGGGAATTATAATCTCTCATTTAGAGCATTTAGCGGAAATTACATTGAAGGTAAAATTAAATCGATAAATGTTTGAAAGGAGGAAAAATGGATAAAAAAGTTAAAGGATTTTTTAGGGTTACTATAGCAAAAGCTGTACTATCTATTATTTTGTTTTTTTTATATTTAGCTATGGGTTTTGTTTGTGCACCAACTTATGCTGACTTTACAGGTTATATCTCAACATGCGGGAGTATTCTAGAATTCATTTCGTTTATTCCAATCTCAATAGCTTTTAAACTACCTTTACTATGGTTATTTTATTTTATTTTATTTTATTTTATTAGTTGCTTAATATTTTATATATTTAATAAAATGAAGAGGAAACAATGAGTAAAGCAATCGAAATCTGGAAAAAGACTAATCTAGCTTTTGCTCAATTTTGTGATAATCCTTATAATATAAGTGGAACTGCAAATAGTAAGGATTACAAACCTTTCGTAGTTCAAGATGGCTGGCTTCTTGGAGCTCAAGCATCTCAACCGCTTCCCGTTCAAGTTATAGCAGATGTAGATATGGTCAAAGGCAAAACGACCTTGATTAGAATACCTGTAACATTCAAAAGTGTTTTGAGCAATGATACAATTACTCCAAATGTAACTGTTTATTGGAATGGAACTTTTGTTGGCCATAATCTAACTACTACATTTACATATAATCAGAGCAAGAATATTGACTTTTGGTATGTGCCTACAAATGCTGGAAATAATATTCCTATTACTGTTAGTGTGAGGGGAATTAGTGCTAATGGTATTAATTACACCGATTCAAATAGCAAGAGCGTGGATGTTGTGGAAACAAGGAATCTGAATCTCTTTTTTGTACCTGTTAATAATCCTGATTTTGATGTTGTTGCTGACAGAAATGTTAACTTTTTAGAAAATGTTTACCCCGTTAGGAATGGTGGGGTAAATGATGTTAGAGATTCTAATCCTATAGATGCTCCTGCATCTAATCCTTCTAACGGTGATCTAATAAGAATAAGGAGAGAGATACTTAATAGGTTCTTTTTTAGCGGAGAAAGTTTTACTAATGCTATAGGGATAGTGGAGAGAGGTTATTTATCTAATCGTCAAGCAACTGGCTTAAATTTTGGATTAGGTCATGGAGATATTATATTAATTGATGAATCTCAATTAAAAACGTTAGGTCATGAAGTGGGGCATACTTTTGAGTTATGTGATGAATATGACTCTGAAGTATGGGATGACCAAAATACTGGCTTTTTAGGACTATCTTCTAACTTATGCCCTAATGGAGATATTGATAATAATGAGGTCTTGGATACTTCTTGTTTAAATAATGATGGTTGTCCAACGTCTACTTTTTCCCAGTTATACTCTAATTATGGAACAATAAGTGAATCAACTAATTTAAGGAATATTATGGGGGGTAGTGATACTCCTAACTTCGAAACTAATCCTCCTTCAGATTTTGAATCATGGATAAGCAAAGACTCTTTCAATACTTTGCTCGAAAGACTCGATTCTAATTCTAGCTTTGAGACTCCACATATAAATTATCTCACCTACTTTGCACCTTATAGAATATTGAGAATATTCTATGAATCAAATGGTTCTTTTAACATCTTAGATTCTTATGAACTTCCATATGGATTTATAAATAATGTTTCTGCTTCCCAAGGCAATTTCACAATAGAGTTAAGAGATACAAATAATAACATAATCTCTAATCTTAGTTTTGAGCCAAACTTTATCATAAGTACGGAAAACGGAACATCAATTCAGATAAATCAAACAGACTTGATATTTGCTCTTCCAACCAATGCTAATTTGTCTAGAATAATCTTCAAAAATAAAACTAATATTTTAGGAGAAGTTAATAAAACTCTAAATATCCCTATAGTAAATCTTAATAATCTAACAGGTGCATTTTCAAATCAATTGATAAATATCTCATGGAATTCATCAGATTTAGATGGAGATTCTTTAAATCACACAGTTATTTTATTGAGACAAGATGATGGAATAAACGTTACGCTGGGTTTTGATATAAGCCAGAATTATTTACTTTTGAACTCGTCGAATTTACAAGATTGTATTTCATGCAAGATTAAAATCTTGGCTACTGATGGAATAAATACAAATTCTACTATTTCTGGCTTGTTTTCTGTGTATAATGATTTGACAATTAACGAATTAAATGTTATCTACCAAAACAATACCAATAGGATATTTAGGTTTAATATTAATAATACCTTTAGTAATGCCTCTATCAATAATATTAGATGGGTGTTAGATACAGGAACAACTCTTATTAATTCTTTATCTTCAGTGCAAATTAATCTTACTTCTAAAGAGGAAGGATATATTTTTGTATATTATAACTATTTAGTTCAGGGTAATTATACAGTTAGTGCTACTGTGTATAATGATCAATATAGTGAAAGGAGGTCCATGAGGATCATTATATGAAAAAAATTATTTTAGTTTTAATTATCTTAATCTTTATAACTTCCATATTTATTATTTATACAATGTTTGATATAAGAGCAAAGTATATAGAAAAGAAGCTTAAAGAAGGTAATCATTGTGAAATAAAAGCTGATTGCATTTTGTTAGGCAATAAGTGCCCATTTGGTTGTGCTATTTATGTAAATAAAGGGAATTATGAAGAATTAAGAAATATGTTTGAGTCTTATTCTTCTAAGTGTGCTTTTGAGTGTCCAAGCATTAGTGGTGTTGAATGCATTAATAATGAATGTAAATCGCAAGTTGAAGGATAGTAATATCTTAGAAGGTTTAATAGGCGTGAATAATTGGAACCTAACTGACTTTTTTTCATATGTAGTCCAAGATGGCTGGCTTCTTGGAGCTCAAGCATCTCAACCGCTTCCCGTTCAAGTTATATCAGATGTAGACATGGTTAAAGGGAAAACAACCTTAATTAGAATACCTGTAACATTCAAAAGTGTTTTGAGCAATGATACAATTACTCCAAATGTAACTGTTTATTGGAATGGGACTTTTGTTGGGCAAAACTTAACTACTTCTTTTAGTTATAATCAAAGCAAGAATATAGATTTCTGGTATGTGCCTACAAATGCTGGGACTAATCTTCCAATAGAAGTTAGAGTTAATGGATTGAGTGCTAATGGGATTAATTATAGTGATGTGAATAGCAAGAGCATAGATGTGGTATTTACTAGAAACTTGATGCTTACATTTGTTAGTATTGATGATCTTCCAATTAATGGACTTACAAGTACAATTGATAAAACTACAGATTTTGTACAAAGAACTTATCCTCTCCCCAATAATAATATTAGCTATGAAATTTTAGGAGAAATGACTAGTTTAGTGGTGCCTTCTGTGTGCAGTCTTTCTGAAGCTTCTGCAGAATTATGTATAACTAATGTTCATCTACAGTTAGCGGCAAATGCTTATCTTTCAGGTCATTTTCCCGAAAGAATAGTTGGCGTTGTTCCACAAGATTGGTTTGGTAGCAACACTGCATTTGAAGATGTGGTTGGACATGCTAGACCGCCATTTAGGTCTGTTTTAATAGAAGAAGGATATAGAAGCGTTCTTGCTCATGAGTTGGGTCATACCTATAGCTTCTGTGAGGAATATGGTTCCCCTCAATGGTCTAGTCAGAACAGCTATTTTAAGGCATTAAATTATTTGGGATTAACTAGTCCTGGGTGCCAAAATGGAGATATCTCTCCCTTAGACAATCAATTAGATTCTTCTTGCCTAGATGGCTCAATCGGATGTGATACTTCAACCATAGGCAAATTAATTCCGTGGAATGGATCAGAAAATGAAATAAATTTATTTAATTTTATGGGGCTTGTTACTGATCAAAACAATCGCTGGATAAGTAAAGATTCTTATGAACATCTATTAGATGAGTTCTCCCATACAACTCCTCAATTTGCTAATTCAAGAATTTATATAAGTGGGTTATTTAATGAAACAAGTGAAAATTACGAACTTAATAACTTTTACACATTGGAAGCTGGACTTGCAGAAAATCTAACTGATTACACAGAAGGAAATTTTACTATAGATTTAAAAAATAATGCTAATAATTCAATTTATAATTTAAGTTTCAATGTTGGTACAGGATTCAACGAAAATGGGACTATTTCTAACATCGCAGGATTTACTTTTGTTATGCCATTCACTAGTAATGTAACTAAAATAATATTTAAACAAAATAATATTGTAAAACAAACAATTAATGTGAGTCTTCATATTCCAAATATAACTATTAATTATCCTAATGGTGGTGAATTTTTTAATAATAATCTTATTAATATTTCTTGGAACAGTTCAGATGCAGATAATGATACTTTGAAGTACGCGGTGTTATTAAGTAAAGATAATGGCTTAAATTACACTACTTTAACTTTTGACCACAATTATACAAGTTTTGTTATAGATTCAAGTAGTCTGCCAGACTGTAATGCATGCAAGATTAAAATTTTGGCTACAGATGGAGTCAATACAGGCACAGACAATAGCGATAGCTCTTTTGGTATGGATAACAACTTGAATGTTACAGATTTAAGAGTTATCTATCAAAATAATACTGAGATAATATTTAAGTTATTTGTGAATAATACTTTAAATCAAACACTCAATAATATTACTTGGAAACTTGATACTGGAGAGAATATTATATCTTCTCAAGTAGATATTTCTCTTCAAACGGGAGAGGAAACATATATATTCTCTTATTATAATTATACTTTAAGTGGCAGTCATACGGTTGTTGCTACTATAAGAAAGGATATATTTATTGAGGTGGAAAACATAAGTGTTTTGATTTAAAATGATTGAGAATAAAATTAATTTCAGACATATTTTAAAACCTACAAAAGGAAAAATATTTTTAACAATAGGATTCGTTTTATTAACTTTCTTTTTCTTGATTTTTTGTGCCCCATTTCCTGGACCAAATATCAAAATCTGCAATATATTGATAAATATTCTCTCTCTCTTATTTATATCTAATTTTGGCTTTAGTTTTAATATATTCTATTTCTTGTATACTGATTTATTTTTACACGCGAAATAAAAATGGGAACACTAATAAAAGATAGTTCTTCTACTTCAGATGTTGATGGTGGAAATTTGAGTTACGCGGTTCTTTTCAGTTCAGATAATGGAGCTAGTTATAATACTATGGTTTTTGACTATAATTTGACTTACTTTAATTTATCTTCTAATGATTTGGCAGATAGCCAAGATTATAAAGTTAAGGTTTTAGTAACTGATGGCGTTTTGACCAATGAAAGTGTCTTAACTAATACATTTAGTGTAGATAATGATTTACAGATTAGAAATTTCTCGGTTGTTTATCAGAATAATACTGAAAGAATATTTAAGATAGTTTTGAACAATACATTAGCTTCTACAATAAGTAATATGACTTGGGAATTTAATTCTGGAGAAGACATTAAAACATCTTCTTATAATATTACGTTGCAACCTTCAGAAGAAATGCTTTTCTTCATTTATTATAATTACACTCTAAGTGGAAATTACAATGTTAGTTTTAGAGCTTCAAGAGGAATTTATATTGAATCAAAAGCTATGGGAGTTATAATTTAAATGAAAGGAGGCATAAAATGACTAATGAAAAAGAAAGCTTAAATAAATTTTTTAAGCCCAGCATAAGTAAGCTAATAATTATTATGCTTTTAATAATTTTATATTTTGTAACTAAACCACTTTGCTCTCCCATATTAGTAGATACTTTTAATCCAAATAATGTGGGTCCTGGTTTAATTTACCCATGTGGCAAATTTTTATCAGAAGTATATAGTTTAGCTAATAATAATGCTTGGTCTGGCTTGGTCTGGCTTACTTAATCTCTTGCGTATTATCTAGGATTTACAACAAGATAAAGAGAAGAAAATGAACCAAAATAAATTGAATATTCTTGATTTTTATAGTTGGACTGCATCTGACTCAGATCCAGGCACTAATCTTAGCTATGCAGTTCTTTTCAGTTCAGATAACGGAACAAATTATAATACTCTAATTTTTGACCATAATAGCACTTGGTTTAGTCTAAGTTCTAATAATCTAGAAGATGGTAAATATTATAAAATTAAAGTTTTGGTAACTGATGGAATTAGAACCAATGAGAGTATCATTAATCAATCTTTTGAAATAGATAATGATTTACAAATAAAGAACCTTTCTGTTATTTATCAAAACAATACTCAAAGAATATTCAAAATAATCTTAAATAACACTTTTAATCAGTCAATAAGTAATATCACATGGGAATTTAATTCTGGAGAATCTATAGAAAATTCTTTGTATGATATAAGATTAGAGCCTTCTGAAGAGTCTTTATTTTTTATATACCACAATTATTCTATTGCTGGGAATTATAATGTTAGTTTCAAAGCACAACAAGGAATATTTAGAGAATATGAAATGTTCGGAGTAGTAATATAAAAGGAGGTAAATATAATATGAAGAATAAAATAGAAAAGAAAGGATTTTTTAGAATAACTAAGAATAAAATAGTTTTATCAATCTTACTTTTGATTGCATTATTGTTTGTAGCTTATGTCTATAATTCATCTTTTACATTTAGTGGTTTCGAATTGCATTCAGATGCGAAATATTCTGCTTTGCTTGGTTTTATTGCTTGGCCGTTTATAGTTGCACTAGTGATTGGTTTTCAAACACAAATAAATATTGGGCTATTATTAGTTGGAGCTATTGTTTTACAGGTACTGTATACTTATTTGATAGCTTGTATTTTGGTTTGGATTTTTGATAAACTAAAGAAAAATAACTGAGTAATTAATAAAATGAGTATTATATACAAGCTTGAGATTCAAGGGATGAATTGTACTTAAATGAATTTTAAGAAATTCTTCAAACCAACAAAAGGAAAAACTACTCTTATTCGCATACCTGTAACATTCAAAAGTGTTTTGAGCAATGATACAATTACTCCAAATGTAACTGTTTATTGGAATGGGACTTTTGTGGGTCAAAATCTAACAACAAACTTCTCTTACAATCAAACAAAGAATGTTGATTTTTGGTATGTTCCTCCTAATGCAGGAACGAATCTTCCAATAGAAGTTAGAGTTAATGGCACGAGTGCGAATAGAGTTAATTGTTAGAAATTCTCCTTAGATTTTCTTAATTTTCTCATTACTTCCACCAATGGATTTTTGTCTGCAGGCGTTTTATCTATTAATTTTAAGTCTTTGTAAAAACTGTCGTTGCTGTAGTTAGGCGGTAAAATTTTCTTTTTTTGTTTGAAGTGCCAATCTAACTGGCTTTTTACATAGCCGTCTTTCAGAGGAGGGTCGTTCTTTTTATTCCAGTCATTTATTTTTTGGGAAATATAGTCATTTGGGTAGTTTAGGGATTTCAAGAAAGTCAGTAAAATAAATAAACCTCTTTTTCTGCCTTCTTGGAGTCCTTTTAATAATTGTTTTATTGCCTGAGGAAACATTTCTTCTGTGACTCCTGTGAAATCTGCCATGAATTCTTCTGAAATTCTTTTAATGTTTTCTTGAGGTTCATTTTGTGATTTCCATTTGAGCGCTTCTGCCAATAAATTTGTTGCTTCTGCTTCGTTTGGCTCAATGTAAAAAGGTTTGATTTTAACTTTAATGGGGTCTGCAGATTTAGGAGTAAATGAGTTTAATTCTTCTTTATTCAGAACTATGCTTGCTAATGCTGTTTTTTCATGCAATGAGTATGGCATTCTGAATAAGTGTCTTGGCGCCACTAAAACTAAATCTAATGAAGCTATTTTTTCGCCTGCTAATTCTTTATTGAAACCTTCTACAGTGATATCTTTTTTAGATTCTCTGCTTTCAATAGTAGTATGACGCTGTCTTGATAATCCTTCTTTATCGCCAATATTCATTTGAAGCCTTGTTTTGCAGTTACTACAAAAATAATAATCTTCTTCTTTGATTACGGACATAAAACCAGAACAGCTGTCGTCAGTGCATCTTATTTTCTTTTTTGTGACTTTAAAATTAGGCCTTTGATAAGGATTATTACATTTTTCACATATGAAATATATAAAGTTTGTTTTGTTTACTGGATTATTGCAATTAGGACATTGGATAGACACTAAGTCTTTTTCTGAAAGATTCATTCTTTCTTTGACTGCTTCGAAATTAATCCCTAGTTCTGTGATTCTTTTATTATATTCTGGTTTTATTTTAATCATTAGGTATTGAACTATTGCTCTTGGCCACTCTGGGAACATTTTTTTTGTTTCAATTCCGTTGAAGTTTTCAGGAAATGCTTTAGCAGGGACAATGATGTGCATGCCTTTTGAACCAGAAAACTTTATTCCATAACTATTAATTCCATTATACTCTAACTCTTTAACTAAAAGTTTTGCCGCTTCTATTGAATAATCTAAAAATGGCGAGTCTATATCTATTAATAAATCCCAAGATTTTCTCATATTTTCTAACTCTTTTGAGCTCATGTCTGAATTTATTTCTAAAGGATTGTGCCAAATTTCTTCTGATGCGTGAAATGAAGTTGCTCCTTTGTTTACTAAGCCCATTATGTCTGAATTGTATTGCAAAGTGTCTGGACGTTTGCCGAATGATTCAAAGTATCTTGGGACTACTTCGCGGTTTTTTGAGAATTCTAGCAATACTTCTTGCACCTTAGGGTTTGAGTAGTATAATTTAGTTATTGCTCGCACTCGTTTTTCTTTTTCTGAGATTTCTTTTGTTTCTGGAATTTCTGGTTTTTTGGCAATTTCTTTTTCTGACATGATTATTCTGCACTTATGTTATTTATATGAATTGTTATGTTTGATTTTTAAGTATCTAAATCTATAAATATAGCTAAAATAAGCTTTTTTATGAATAAATTAATATTTAGTGTTTTGCTTGTTTTGTTTGTTGCTGGTTTATTTATATTTTTTACAGAAGATGTTGTTGGATTGGCTCCAAAACCTATTTCAAACTGCAATAGAGTTGCTCCAACGATTACTGCTTATACTAGCGCCAATCAAAGCGCTCCCGGCACACAGTTAATATACCCTATTCAAATAACAAATAATAATGTTGGTCCGGGATGTGGAACTACTCAGTTTAATCTTCTCGATGTTAATATTCATGGTTGGATTACTATTATTTCAACACCTACATTTGATCTTTGCAGTGGAAGCGGTTATTGCAATACGACATGGATTTATTATAGAATCACTAGTCCATTGAATGCTCAACCTGCAACTTATGACTTTTATTTGATTGGTTTTGAAACTGGTCAGATGCAAGCGAGTGTAATTAGAGTTGATTATATTATTTGATTGAAATTTCTTTTTCTTTTTTAAAAAAGAAATCTATATATACTTAGAAAAATAGAGAAGTTTATGAAAAGCTGGTTGATGATTGCAGTTTTAGTTTTGGCTGTTGCTTCTGCGTTTCTTCTTTTTGAGGATAGTAATTCTGTGAATTTGGCCCCTCGCACATATAAACCTGGATTGCCTGATTTAATTACGAATATCACAATAAATAATATTCTTAATCAAAGCACCAACTCATCTGCATTATTTTTAATTAACTATACCATCGATTATCAAAATATTGGAAATGTTATCGCTCCAAATAGTACTGTGTTGGCTCAAAATTGGGTGGCTTGTCCTGGTGGGGGAAGTGGTGGAGGCGGACCTCTACCTATTCCAGCATTAGCACCTAACCAAAAGATAAGTGTAAGACTTTATACGACGATAGGATGTTATAATGCTACATGGACTGGCTACTCCATGGCCGATTATCTTAATGTTGTGACCGAAATTAATGAAAATAATAACAATGGGACAATATCTGTTTCAATATAATCTAATGTCCTTTGTCTTCTTTAAGCACCATAATGCTTAAAAGTAAAGTATCGTCTTAAATATACTATGAGATTAAAACTTGAAGACCCGCGAATTTTAGCGCTCCTTATAGGAATTATTTCCGAGTTAGTTACTGAAGTTCGTTTGAAGGTTACTAAAGAAGGAATGAATTTGACTGCGCTTGACCCTGCTAATGTTGCTATGGCTTATTTTAATCTGCCTAGTGATTTATTTTCTGAGTTTGTTGTTGATAAAGATGAGACTCTTGGAGTGAATTTAGAGAATCTTAATTCAATAATGAGGAGATGTAAAATGGGAAGTTCATTAGTTCTTGAGAAAGAAGAGAGTCATCTTAAATTGATTATTAATGATAAGATTAAACGTGAGTTTTCTTTGGCTTTGATTGATGTTGAAGGCGATGATAAACAGATGCCTGCGTGGGAATTTAAGAGTGTGATTAAGATGGATGCCCAGTCGTTTGTTGATGCAATTGAGGACTGTTCTGTTGTAGCTGAAGCTTGCACTTTTATTGCGCAGCCGGATAAATTTATTATTGAATCTAGTAACTTGCACTCTGCTAAAACTGAATTTTCTAGCGATGAGGCGCAGATATTCTCAGATGCTAGTTCTGCTAGATTCTCTTTAGAGTATTTGATGAAGTTCATAAAAGGAGCTAAGATTGCGAATAAAGTAGAAATTAATTTTTCAGACAATCATCCAATGAGGTTGAATTTTCCTTCTGGGAAAGTGATGCTGTCTTTTGTTTTGGCTCCGAGAGTTGAAAAGGACGATTGAGAAAAGTTTAATTAATCTTGAATATATCTTTTAGATTATGGATGAGAAGAAAATTCAAGGAGTATTGGACTTGTATTCTGAAGGAAAAATTAGTATGTGGAAATGCGCTAGTCTCGCAGGTCTTTCTTTGCGGGAAATGATGAAAATAATTGCAGAAAGAAAAATCCAAATGCCTTATGGAATTAAAGAACTGAAAGAAGACTTGAAAGGGTTGGATAATTAAATTATAGCATGAAAATATATTCTTATAAAAAAGGAGATGAGGAGAGTGTTAAAAAATTTGTTTCAGAGAGTCTTGAAGAAATATTTCATTCTCCCTCTAAAGGATTGGAAGATTTAGATAATATAGAGATTCCCCTTAATCAGGCTCCATTTTCTTTTGGAATCTCTATCTATCCATTCCCGTTTTGGAGTGGCATAATCAAAGGGAATGTCTATATTGATGAAAATTTTGAATTATTTTTAATAGCTAAAGAGAATGATAAAATTATTGGAACTATTGGAGTTAAAAAAGAGAATGACTGTGCAAGAATATCTAGAATGTATGTTAACAAGATAGAAAGAGGAAAAGGAATAGGAGAAAGTTTGATAAAAAAGGCTTTATTGTATTGTAAAAGAAAATTTAATAGAGTTTTTTTAACAACTTATGAGCAGATGAATTCTGTAGGATTTTATGAAAAAATGTGCTTTAAGGCATTTAAGAAAGAAGGGGATGTTGTATGGATGGAGATGTTTTTTGATAAATAAATAGATTAGTCTAAAAAGAAGAATATAAAAGCAAGTTTTTCCTGTTTGTTTTGAGGAATGATGGACAATAAAGGACAGGTGACTATATTTGTAATTGTTGGGATAATTATTGTTGCTGCAATTATTATGATATTTTTTGTAAATACCAATAAGATAACTTCTAATGGACAGGATTTTGACAATCCTGAAAGTTATATTGACAATTGTGTTAGAGAAAGCGCTAATTCAATTATAACTGAAATGCTTGCTGGAGGCGGTTTTATCGGGGCGAATGACACTAAGATGTATCAGGGAAAACCAGTAACTTATTTGTGCAAGAATATTAATAATTTTGAGCCTTGCATAAATCAGCGTCCTGTCTATTTAGGGCAGGTGGAGAAAGAGCTTGAAGAAAATATTCAGGATGATGTTGAGCAGTGTTTTGCTTTAGTTAAACAGGAATTTGAAAGGAAGAATTATGAATTTAAATATGGAAATGTTATAGTTGATGCTAGACTTAAGCCTTCTGTTGTTGAAATTACTGCCTATAATGATGTTTCTATAAAGAAAGGAGATTATTCAAAAGTGTTCGGAAGGTTTGATACTTATGTTTCAAGCAGTCTTTATGACATTGGATTTATTGCGAATGAGATTGTTGCTCAAGAAGCTCAGTGGTGTTATTTTAGCAATGATGGATTTATGACTCTTTATCCAGATTATGACATTCGTGTTTATCAGTTAGATGACACTACAAAGATTTATACAATTATGGATAAAAATACTAAAGATAAATTGATTATGGCTGTAAGAGGTTGCGCCATGCCTGCCGGGCTGTTCTGATGAATGTTAAATTTGTTGGTCTTTTTGAGATAATTCTTATTGTCATTAGTTCTTTTTCTTTTGCTTATATTGTTAGTGAGAGTAATTCTTTTAATTCTTACTTGCCTGTTGAAAATTATGAGTCTAAATTTATTTCATTTGTTAGAGAGAAAGTTCTTAATTTTCTTTCTGCTGGGATTGTATCTGCGCAGGCTAGTAGTGGAATGCATACTTGTTTAGTAAATTTGAATGGATCTTCGTGTCAAGAATATTCTGCTAGCACTTGTAATAGTCAGTGTGCTACTCAAGGAGGATGTTTTCCTGGAAGGAGAGTGGATTCTGCTGATTGCAGACTTGGAACTTGTTTTGATTCTACTCGTGGAATATGTAATCCTGGGACTCCTAAAGCGGGTTGTGAAAATTCTGGAGGAACATGGTCTGCTGGAACCCCCTCTGCATGTAATCGTCATTGTTGTTTAATTAATCCTGATGGAAATGAAGCGAGTCAAGTCAGATTTTCTACTCATCAACAATGTGTTAGTATTGGTCAGAGTTCAGGAGCAGTAGTTACTTGGGATACTAGCGTTAATAGTGAAACTGAATGTCTTGCTAAAGTTAGAAATTTGAATGAAGGCGCATGTGTACTTGCACTTGACGAACTAACTCAGAAATATAATTGTGAGACTCGGACTGGAACTAGTTGTTCAGTTTCTGGAGGAACTTTTTATCAAGGCAAATTGTGCACTAATCCAGAACTTAATACTAAATGTGAGAGAACTGGAAATACTGTATGTTATAAAGATAGAGTTTATTTTGTAGATAATTGTGGAAATGGAAACAGAGCAAATATTTATGATTCAACTAAATTGAATAATGCGGATTATTGGAATGTTATTGTGCCTGTTGCGAGCAGTTGTAATTTAGGAACAAGTTCAAATTTTCTAGCTAATCAAGCTCGATGCGGTAATTGTGATTATATTGCTGGTAGCACTTGTGGAACACCGATTTCCGGTAAAGATACTTCTGCGATTTCTGGGCAGTATGTTTGTCGAGATTTATCTTGTCTGAAGGAAGATGGCACAAGAGTAAAGCATCGCTCGAGTTGGTGCGCTTTTGATGGGGCTATAGGAGTTGATGGCGCTGACAGCAGTAATGAACAGCGTAGTGTGGATGTTCCTGGAAGCAGACATTACAGAAAACTTTGTTTTGATGGGGAAGTGAGAAATGAAACTTGCGCAGAGTATAGAAATTGGATTTGCGCTGAAACTGACACGAATGTGACTGGAGTTACAAGAGCTCTTTGCAAAGAGAATACAGCTTTATCTTGCATTGCGCAGAATGAAGATGCTGATAAGCTTGCTAAATGTGAAGAGAATTCAGATTGTTTTTTGAAGCATGTTGAAGTTGATAAATTTAAGTTTGATGTTTGCGCTCCTAAATATCCTGCTGGATTTGAATTAAAAGACTTGTCTGAAGAAAGTGAAGAAGATGGCTCCGAAGATATTTGTAAGACTGCAAGCCAAACATGCACTTATTATGAAAAAAAAAATTGGGAGGGAAGATGGAGCTGTAAAATAAATTGTGCCTGTAATAGCCCTAATTTTGCAGAGACTATGAATAACTTATGCATGAGTTTAGGAGACTGTGGAGGTAAAGTTAACTTAGCGGGAGAATATAGCAAGAATTATGTTGTGAGTGGAGATAGAAGTCCTATTGCATCTCAAAGTTATATAGATGGTTTGAAAAAATATGCTATGCCTATTAATGGTCGGAGAGTTGAATTATCTGAAGAGGAAGAAAATCTTTTGGCTTCAATGCTTGAAAAACCTGGAAGACCTAGTAATAATTTTTTTAAGTTTATGGCTCCTTATGTTGTAGTGGCGTATGCTATGGTTTTGGTTCCAGGTGTTGGTCAGATAATTGCTGTAGAGATTATTGGAGCTGCGATAGCAGGATATATTTTAGGAGTCGGTAAATATCGTGGAAGACAGGTTAACTTTGAATGCAATCCATGGAAACCTCCTACTGGCGGGGCGAATTGCGCAAAATGCACTGAAAATGGTTTGGGATGCACTGAATACAAATGTTTGAGTTTGGGAAAAGCTTGCAAATTTTTGAATAGTGAAGATAATAATCCATTATGTGTGAGTTCATCT
>Ga0209541_10004910_pt1 | contig 23542 bp, 30 predicted proteins | sample RifCSPlowO2_01_FD_184027 | JGI IMG/M metagenome (GOLD analysis project Ga0209541, IMG submission 184027) | Groundwater microbial communities from Rifle, Colorado - Rifle CSP2_plank lowO2_0.1 (SPAdes) (version 2) | ecosystem: Environmental > Aquatic > Deep subsurface > Groundwater | place... | reverse complement strand
GCAAAAGAGCTTGGCGTTGACGCAGGAACTATAAAACTGGCTTTGGAAGAAAGAAAAAAATCAAAGAAAAAGCCGAGGTTTGCAGGCAAGGTTGTCGCTGCACTGAGGAATGAGTTTGGAGGGCATAAGGTTGTGAGGAAATAGCTATTTCAGCGAATTCGAAATTTCTATAACTGCCATTATATAAGCATCAGATTTGTTATAAGCCCGAATCGCTTTCCAGTTTCTCGAGTTGGGTTTGATTTCTGATTTATTCTGTTTCCTGTCCCACCCTGCTGTACTAAGATAGTTTGCTATTGAGTAAATGCAATCAACAACATCCATGGGATTGGGCTTGCCAGCTTTTCCACGTTTACCGACAAAAGCCATGTTCAATGAGGATGGTATGAATTGCGCATGGCCTATTGCTCCAGCATATGAGGAATTAAAACTGAAAACAGGTATGCCAGTAGTTTCTGAAAATGCTATAAGCTCTTTTATCTCCCTGTAAGCAAATTTTTTCCTGTCTGTTAAGATGTACTGCGAAACTAAAGCGTTGAATGCCTTATACCCCCCAATCTGCTTCCTTTCCTTAAATCTAGACTCCACGCCAAGTATTCCAGCTATATACCTTTTGCCAACACCGTATCTTTTCTCAGCTTCTTCAAAATCGTTTTTGTACTTCTCGAAAAATGCAGGCGCTTTGGTTATTATGCCATCTAGATCCAAAATCTTCCTATATTTAGAATAGGGTATTTTTCCAGATGCAAACTGGCTTTCAGGATTTACCTTAAACTTACCAGCAATATCCCTTTCAAGCTTGAAATTTTTATCTTCAAAAAGTGAATCAATTGAAGATTGGCTAAAGCCATCTTCTTTCAGTCTTTCCTTCAACTCCCCTATTCTTTCCTTTTCATCATGGGAAATTAAATTCCTTGAATGTAAAAAGGCGTACTCCAAAGGTTGCACTCTGCCTTGTAAAGGCATAAAACTAGCCTCTGCAAACAAGATAGCTGCTATAGCTGCTGTTTTTATTGAAACCATTATTATGGGTTATTGGCTGTCAATTTATTAACTTATCCGCAAATCCTTAACAAGCAAAACATTTAAATACGGCAATGGGCTTCTTTTAATCACCTATAGGGGGTACTTTTTCTCAAAAACCCGATTCTGAACCATTTTTGTATACTATAATGGCAATATTTATATACTATAAACTATGCCCAAATTTCTTGATATGGATTTTAAAAACAAGGACGTAATATCAATCAACGACTTCTCAAAGGAAGAGCTTTTGCACATTCTCAAGGTTGCAAGGCAGATGGAGCAGAAGCCGAAAGGCAACCTCCTGAAGGGAAAAATCCTCGCAACATTGTTCTTCGAGCCCTCGACAAGGACAAGGCTGAGCTTTACTTCAGCAATGGAGCAGCTTTCAGGGGAAGTGATTGGATTCTCAAATGCAAACACAACCTCAATACAAAAGGGCGAGTCGCTTTGGGACACTTTAAAGATGACGGAGCAGTACGCTGATGTCATTGTAATAAGGCATCCATTGGAGGGAAGCGCGAGGCTTGCTGCAGAAGCGGCTTCCATACCTGTGATTAATGGAGGCGATGGAAGCAACCAGCACCCGACACAGACCCTTCTTGACCTGTACACCATACAAAAAGTGAAAGGCAGGCTGGAAAACCTGCACATTGGCTTTGTGGGCGACTTGAAATACGGCAGGACTGTCCATTCCCTCGTCATCGCATTGTCGCATTTCAACCCAACTTTCTACTTCATAGCGCCTGACGAATTGCAGATTCCAGAAAACTATCTTGACGAGCTGTTCCGCAAAAAAATCAAGTACTTCAAGACAAGCGACTTGAACAGGTTCGGAAAGGAAATTGACATATTGTACGTCACAAGGATACAAAAGGAGAGGTTTCCAGACCCGCTGGAGTACGAGAAATTCAAGGGTGTTTACAGGATTGACAATGAATTTTTGCAGCATGCCAAAAAAGACATGAAAATAATGCATCCATTGCCAAGGATTGATGAAATCGACAAGAGCGTTGACTCAACGCAGCATGCAGCATACTTCGAGCAGGCTGCAAACGGCATTCCGGTAAGGAAGGCGCTGCTTGCTTTAGTGCTGGGAAAGGCAAAGTAAATGGCAAGAAAAAAATACTCAAAAAGGAAGGAAAGGGCAAGGAAAAAAGAAAAAATAAAGGCTAAAAAAGCAATTGCAATCCCAAATGAAGAGATAAAAAGAGAGCTTAAGATAAGCGCAATAGATGAAGGAACTGTCATAGACCACATTCCGACAGATGCGACTTTCAAGGTTGCCGAGATTCTTGACCTGGAAAACCACCAGGGCATTGTGTCAATAGCAACCAACCTGCAAAGCAAGAGGATAGGAAAAAAGGGCATCATCAAGGTGGGGGGCAAAAGCCTGACTCAGGCAGAAGTCAGCAAGATAGCAATTGTAGCGCCTGATGCAACAGTCAACATAATCAAGAATTATGACGTAAAGGAGAAAATCAAGGTAAAAACCCCCGATGTCATTGACAATGTCGTCAAGTGCTCCAATCCAGTCTGCATAACCAACAACGAGCAGGTTGCAACAAAGTTCTATGTTCTGAGAAAAGATCCTTTGAAAATCAAGTGCCACTATTGCGAGAGAAGCATGGGCAAAGATGATATTGAGATAATCTAAAATTTTGTTGTTTTCTTAAGTAGTAAAATTTCTTAATCACTACCAAAAAGTATTTATATAACTACTTTAATGGAAAAGGCAGGATGAAAAAAAAGACTATGCAGGCTATTTTTGCTGTTCTGTTTATTCTTGGACTTGTCATTGGCTACATCCTTCCCGGTGATGTAAAGACTTTAGCCAAAAAGCCCCTGAAAGCCGATGTTTTTGACGTGCCTAAAAGGCTGGGGCAGCTTGACTTGGAAACTCAGTACTTCAAATACGCAGTTCTTGCAGGTACAGAGACAGGAAGCATTGAACTGATAAGGCTGGACGACAAGATACCTTTACATATGCACCCCAAGGAAAACCACTTTGTTTATGTCTATAAGGGCAGGGCGAAGGGCACTGTAGGGGATGTTTCAGCAGAGGTCGGGGCAGGGCAATTGGTTGCAATTCCTGCAGGAGTGCCTCACAGCTTTGAGAGGATTGGGGATACGCCAGTTGAGATAATATTGTTTTCAACTCCACCATTCACGCCTGGCGACACGGTTTTCTTGGAGAATAAATAGATTAGGTTTTTGAAAAGTTTAATAAACATCCTGACTTATTAGTTCTATATGAAAAGATGGATTAAGGAAACAGCCAGGGATTTGTTTGCCTTTGGCAGCATTCCATTTTATTTTCTGGTTGTGGTAAGGGCTGTGATTGGAAAATACAATGTTTTTGTTTATCAAATGATTATAGCAGCGATTGTTATTCTCATGCTTTATTTTATAATTAAAGATTCAAACCTGCACATTGCAAGGGCTTTTGCAATAGTTGTTTTTACCAGCATATTTTATGATGCAGCCCTATATACTTTTTTTGCCGGCTTGGTTTTTGTCTTATTGCTTGTTTCAGCTTATTATTTAAAAAGAAAGATTAGCCCAATTTTGAGAGGCATAATCATCGGCGCTCTATCTTGCATTGCTGGCTATTACGGAGCTGTGCTGGTTTGAGAGAAAACTTTTATTTTAAGGCTGCTTGCTTATTTCGAAAGAATTAAGAGTTTGTCGCTGTATGAGCGCCTTTTTATATCTTGACCTCAAATTCTCTATCGCTTTTTCGGACATTTTTTGTTATGTAAGTGGTACCCCATTATGAATAGCTATATAAATGTTATCAAAACCTTTATATATTAAATCCAGCTAAAAAATCCCCTGATAAAAAATGGCTAACCGCTTGATAATGTTCACAGGCACTGAATGCGTGCACTGCAGGGAAATGCATCCATTAGTTGAGCAGCTTGAAAAGGAAGCTGGATTAAAGGTAGAGCATCTTGAAGTATGGCACAATGCCGAGAATGCTGCTTTTCTTGAGAGCATTGACAAGAATCCTGACGGAAGCGTGTTCTGCGGCGGCATTCCTCTTTTCTACAATGAGAAGACAGGCAAGAAGCTTTGCGGCAACCAAAAGTATGAAAAGCTGAAGGCGTGGGCTTTGGGGCAGATATAATTTTTATTAACAAGCTTTATAAATTTCCTGCCTTTTTTAGGGTTATGTCAACTGACTTGGGGGATTTGGTTAGTCTAGAGGCGTTTGAGAGGGATTTGCGTACAGACATGGATGGGGATTTTCTTGTGATGAGGGAGGAATGCGCCAAATTTGAAGGGCATAATCTTGTTGGCACTTTGTTGGTGTCGCCAAAAGGCTATTTAGGAAGTCGGCATACTCCAAATCTAACCTCTCCTTTAAAATATCGCGCTACTTTACGGCTAATGCTTAGCAAAAAAGAAAGATTCACCCCTTCAAGAGACAGGCCTGTTTTTTATGATTTGGGATGCGGCATCGGGACAATGGTGATTTATGCCGCACATGATGGCTGGTACGGGCTTGGAACAGAATTTGACAAGGACCATTTTGAAGGGGCGTTAGAGAACATGGGCATTGCAGCTGAAGCCAGTTTTATAGATAAAAATCATGCAATGGTTGCTTATGGCAGTTTTTTTCCAGAAGGGTTTGAAATCAGGCAAGATAGCAATGGCATGGACATGTTTAGGTGGTACCTTCAATCCAGAGAAGAAAAATCAGAAAGAATAGACATTCAAAGATTATTTAACTTTAATCTTTCTGAAGTTGATTTATTCTATCATTACCAAGTTGAGCTAAAGGACAATATTCTGAGATTTTTTGCTGAATATGCGAAAAAGGGGGCATTGCTGATGTTTGTCCCAATAATGGATGATAAGGCAGAAATGCCTAAAGGAGTGGAGTCACTAGGCTTATTCCATTCAGCATACTTGTTCCAAAAGGTTTAGGATAAGCCAAAACATTAATAAAACCCTTAATAAATTGTATGTAAGATGGAGCAAAGTCTAGCAAAACCTCAATGGCTGAAAATCAAGCTTGAAGTTAACGATAATTTCTCGAATATAAAAGCTACATTAAAACAGCACAGCTTGCACACAGTCTGCGAGTCTGCGCACTGCCCCAACATTTCAGAGTGCTGGAATGGCGGCACTGCAACTTTCATGCTCATGGGGGATGTCTGCACTAGGGGCTGCAAATTCTGCGCTGTCAAGACAGGCAACCCAATGAAGCAGCTTGATGCTGATGAGCCGAAAAAATTAGCAAAGGCATTGGCTGAAATCAAAATTTTTGACTATGTTGTTTTGACCTCTGTCAACCGGGATGATTTGGAAGACGGAGGAGCGTCACATTTTGCAGAGTGCATCAGGGAAATAAAAAAAGAATACCCTGAAATGATTGTAGAAGTCTTAATACCGGACTTTAAAGGCGATGTTGAGGCATTAAGGAAGATAATTGATGCAAAGCCTGAAGTCATAGCCCACAACATTGAAACAATTGAAAGGCTACAAAGTAAAGTGAGGGATGTAAGGGCCAATTACAAACAATCTTTAAGTGTTTTGGAAAATGTAAAAAAATTCAGCCCAAAAATCTACACAAAATCTTCCATAATGCTCGGCTTGGGCGAAACAGATGAGGAAGTTGTGCAGGCAATGAAGGATTTAAGAAAAATTAATGTTGATATTTTAACAATTGGACAATATTTGCGCCCAACTGACTGGCACATTGCAGTAAATGAATATGTTGCCCCTGAAAAATTTGAGTATTTCAGGCAAAAGGCTTTGGAATTAGGATTCTTATTCTGCGCTGCTGGACCTTTCGTCAGAAGCTCTTACAGGGCTGGGGAGATGTTCGTCAAAAACCACCTTCACAAAATATGTAAAACAGAATAGTTTAATTGACAGAGCGTGGTTTTTGAGCGTGCTCGAAAATCTATCAGATTTTCGACATGTGAGGAATGTGGTGAGAAGTGGAAATTCATCACTTAAAATAAATTAAGAATATGTTTATCATCTACCAAATACGTCTCTTTCTATGGGATAAGTCTCGTGCGGTTGACCAAATAATTTTCTTACTTCTCCTAATTCAGTTTCAAGATCCGTCATTGAGAATGAGCTAGGTGTATTTATCCCTATACCAGTGCAATTGTGAGCTATTTTATTGTATGTTAATTCATACTTTCATCCTTTAAAAGTTCTTCGGCAAATTTTTGTGTAGATTTAACAACTTCAGAATCGTATGTAGCAGGCCGTGGTTTATTATACAACCCATTACCTTCCATGTACACTCCCACTGTACCATTAAAGCGTAAAATTCCTTTTTCTTTAAGAAATTCAATTGACCCAATTAGTATATGGCCAGCGTTACTAATCTTGCCATCGCTGATGTATTTATCACCCCATAAAGCACGTAAATCCACCATAGCTAAATCTTGAGTGCTAGATTGTTATACATGAGTTTGTAACTTTTGAACTATTTGTGCTAACTTATCCATTTGAATCATATTTTAATTATATGTTTAACTATTTAAACCTTTCTATTTTAACCACTATAAAGTAATTAAAGAAGCAGGGAGTAAAATATTAAAAATCGATAAATTTAAATATAACTAAATATAACTAAGTTATATATGGTAGAAATACAAGCAAAAACAAGGAAATGGGGCAGTTCTATTGGAGTCGTGCTGCCGAAGGCATTAGTGGAAGAAGCAGGCATAAAGCCGAATGAAAAGATAGTCATAGAAATAAAGAAGAGGCCTCTTGCAAAAGACTTTTTTGGACTGCTGAAGGATTGGAAACGTCCAACACAAGAGATTAAAGATGAAATGCGCGCTGGGTGGATGAGCGCTTCTGATATTTTGGCTGAGGAAAAGTCCAAAAAATGAGGTATTTTTTTGATACTTACGCATTAATAGAAATAGCTAAAAATAATCCCGATTATATTGACTATTCTGGCAGCGTTGTTATTACTACAATTTTTAATCTTGCCGAGCTGTATTACATTATCCTTAAAGATTTTGGCGAAGAGCGGGCAAAAACCGTTTACTACAAATTCAAAGAATGTGTTAATGAAGTCAGTGACGATGTTATTTTTGAAGCAATGAAATTCAGAAAGCAGCACAAACACAAGAATCTTTCTTATGCGGATTGCATTGGTTATTGCATGGCATTGCAGCATAATCTTAAGTTTCTAACAGGAGACAAAGAGTTTGAAGGAATGGCGAATGTTGAGTTTGTGAAATAATTAACCTAATGGCAAAATACAAGCTGAAAAAAGGGATAGGATTATTTGAGGCAACGCTTTATGGAATTGGCATTATTCTTGGCGCAGGCATCTATGCATTGATTGGGGTCGGGGCAGGAATTGCCGGAAATGCATTGTGGCTTTCTTTCGTTGTCGGGGCAGTAATCGCCGCTTTCACAGGCTTCAGCTATGCGGAGTTGTCATCAATGTACCCAAAAGAGGCAGCCGAGTATGTCTACACAAAGCACGCTTTTAAAAAAGAGGTTCTTGCCTTCATAGTCCAGTGGATTATGTTCTTCACGGTTGTTGTTTCCATCCCGACAGTTGCTTTGGGATTTGCAGGGTACTGGAGCTTTTTATTTGGAGGGAATATGGCGATTATCGCTTTGGCATTGATAGCCTTGATGTCCCTGCTTAATTACTTCGGAATAAAAGAGTCTGCAAAATACAATGACATATCGACAATAATAGAAGTTGTGGGGTTGGCTGCAATAATACTGCTTGGATTGTACTATGGGACTAAGCATGGCACGTTTGCCTCTATGGATTTCTTTCAGTCGCCTACAGGCTTCACAGGAATACTGACAGCCACAACAGTCATTTATTTTGCCTTCATTGGCTTTGAGAATCTTGTCAACATATCCGAAGAGGCAAAAGACGCCAAACACGTAATACCCAAAGCCCTGATTATATCGCTTGCTGTCTCTGCTGTGATATACGTCCTTGTTTCAATAGCAGCTGTTTCCATTGTCGGCTGGGAAAACCTTGCAGGCTCAAAAGCGCCATTGGCAGAAGCCGCTGAAAAGGTTGTGCCAAACGGCTCTGCTGTACTGGCTTTGATAGCATTGTTTGCCACCTCAAACACAGTGCTTATACTGCTTATTATCGGCTCCAGGCTGCTGTACGGATTGTCAGAAAACAAGTCGCTGCCCGGCTTTTTCTCAAATGTCGGAAAGCGTGGCACCCCTTATATCTCCATCCTGTTCATATGCGCACTTGCCGGGCTTAGCCTGTTCCTTGGAGGCATAAAGAAACTGGCTCATTTGACTGATTTGGGAATATTTACTGTTTACATATTTGTCAACCTGTCTGTGATAGTCCTCAGGTACAGGGAGCCGGAAGCAAAAAGACTGTTTAAAGCGCCAGTCAATATAGGCAGATTCCCCTTATTGGCCTTTTTGGGCATTTTATTAAATGTGGGAATGCTGTACTTCTTTGAGTTGAATACCTTTGTGTACGGATTGGCCCTTCTTTTAGTAGGCATTGCCTTGTACTTCCTGTTTGACACCAATAAACCCAATCAAAAAACTTTATAAATCCGCTGAAAATCTGGCTTTGAGAGGTTGCTATGGTAAAAAAGGTGTTAAAAGAGTTCAAGGTAGAGTACTTGCAGGTACTGGATGAAAATGGCAGCTGCGATGAAGCATTGATGCCTAAGCTTTCCAATGACGAAATAAAGAATCTGTATGAGATGCTTGTTCTTACAAGGGTCTTTGACCAGAAAGCCTTCAACATGCAGAGGCAGGGAAGATTAGGCACTTACATCCAGTTTAAAGGGCAGGAAGCCTGCCAGGTTGGAAGCGCAATGGCGCTTGAAGACAAGGATTTCATTTTTCCAATGTACAGGAACAGCGCATTGCTGATAGCGAGAAAACAGCCTATTGTTCAGGTTCTGCAATACTGGTCAGGAGACGAGAGAGGCTCGATAAGCCCGCAAAATGTCAATAATTTCCCTATTGCGATTCCTGTAGGCACCCAAACAGTCCATGCTGCAGGAGCTGCATTTGCAGCCAAGCTCCAGGGCAAAAAACAAGTGTCTGCTGTTTATTTTGGCGACGGGGCAACTTCAAAAGGCGATTTTCATGAGGCGATGAATTTTGCAGGAGTTTTTCAGGTGCCTGCTGTATTCATATGCGAGAACAACCAGTATGCTATTTCTGTCCCAAGGGCCAAGCAAACCCATTCAGAGACAATCGCGCAGAAGGCAATTGCTTACGGCATTGAGGGCATCCAGGTGGACGGAATGGATGTTTTTGCAGTCTATAAGGCAGCCAAAGACGCTGTTGACAAGGCAAGAAGCGGAAAAGGGCCGACCTTGATTGAATGCTACACTTACAGGATGGCAGACCACAGCACAAGCGATGATGCTTCAAAGTACAGGACAAAGGAAGAGCTTGAATTATGGGCTAAAAAAGACCCGATTGAAAGGCTTGAAAAGTATATGCGCAAAAAGGGATTATTAGATGATGCTTACAAGAACAATGTGTTAACTAAGTCGCAGGAAGCCGTTGAAAAGGCAGTCACAGAGTTCGAGAAACTGCCCCCTCCTGATCCAAAGGACATCTTTAAATATGTTTTTGCGGAAATGACTCAGCAGCAGAAAGAGGAAATGGAGGATATTTTTGGTTAAGATGGCAGTCGCTAATATAGTCCAGGCAGTAACAATGGGATTGAGGCAGGAGATGGCTAGGGACAAGAATGTCATTGTTCTTGGCGAAGATGTTGGAGTGAATGGAGGGGTTTTCAGGGCTACTGACGGATTGCAGAAGGAATTTGGAGCAGACAGGGTGATTGACACGCCTTTGGCAGAGCTTGGCATTGTAGGGGCTTCAATAGGAATGGCTGTGAACGGTATGAAACCGGTTGCTGAAATCCAGTTCAGCGGCTTTGTATATGCTGCCTTTGACCAACTGCTTAGCCATGCAGGCAGGATAAGGATGAGAAGCAGGGGAAGATTTACCTGCCCATTGGTTTTAAGAACGCCATATGGAGGCGGAATAAGGGCTTTGGAACTGCATTGCGAATCAGGAGAAGCATTATTTTCCCACATACCCGGAATAAAAATGGTTATTCCGTCTAACCCTTACGACACAAAGGGTTTGCTTGCGGCAGCAATAAGGGATCCAGACCCTGTGATTTTTTACGAGCCAATGAGGATTTATCGGGCGATAAAGCAGGACATTCCTGAAAAAGAATACATTGTGCCGATAGGCAAAGCCAACATTGTTCAGGAAGGAAACGATTTAACGCTTATTGCATGGGGCGCAATGCTCAAGACATGCTCTGATGCAATTGAAAAGCTGAACAACAAGTACTCTGTTGAGATGATTGATTTGAGAACTATAAACCCATATGATGCAGAAACAATTATTAACTCTGTCAAGAAAACAGGAAGGTGCGTCATTGCGCATGAAGCGATAAGAACAAGCGGATTTGCGGCAGAGCTTATAGCATCAATAAATGAGAAAGCATTATTAAGCTTGGAAGCGCCTGTTGTAAGGGTTACATCTCCAGACGTTCCATTCCCACTGGCAAAATTGGAGAGTTATTTTTTGCCTGATGTTAATAGGGTTATTAAAGGAATAGAAAGAGTTATGAGTTTTTAGAAAATACAATTCAATAAACAAAATATTTTAAAAAATACGTCGCTTCCCAGCATCTGCTCAGGTGGAATGGGAACCCAGCTCAGGACTGCATCGCTAAATTTCCCAATATATAGGCGAGGCGGAGAGGCTGTTGAAGGAACAGCATAAAATAACACAGCAATTGCCGTGCCGCCGAGCGTAACTAATGTTGCGAAGCAACGGATTGAAAAATAAAAGTAATAAAATATAAACAACCAATAAAATGCCTTACGAATTCAAGTTTCCGGATGTCGGGGAAGGAATACATGAAGGAGAAATAGTTAAATGGTTTGTCAAGGAAGGCGACAGGATAAAGGCGGACCAGCCTCTTGGAGAGATTGAGACTGACAAGGCTGTTGTTGAGATGCCTTCTCCAAAGTCAGGCAAAATCCTTAAGCTGCATGTTGCTGCAGGCAGCATAATCCATGTCGGCGAGACAATGGTTACAATCCTTGAGGAGCATGAAACAGATGCTGATGCCAAAAAGCATATGGAAGCAAAGGCGCAGGAAAAACATGAGCCAAAAAAAGAGGCAAAATCAGATGTTCCATACACTGGCTCTGTTGTAGGGTTTTTGGAAGAGGCAAAAGAGATAAAGCCAATTATTTCATCTAAAACTTCGGGCGGAGGAGGGGGTGGCGGGCTGGGAACAGTGCAGGCAACTCCTGCTGTTAGAAATCTTGCAAAGCAATTAAATGCTGATTTAAACATCATTAAGGGAACAGGCCCGGAAGGCAGGATTACAATTGAGGACGTGCAGAAGGCTGCTGGTGCAACAAAAAAAGAAGAACATGCCGGAATTAAAGTCACCAGGAAATACGACTTCTTTGGCTATGTTGACAGGGTGCCGTTGCACGGGGTTAAAAAGATTGTAGCGCAAAAAATGGCAGAGTCAATATTCACAGCGGTGCAGCTTACCAACATGCACGAGACTGATGTGACAGGGCTTGCTGCATTGAGGGAAAAGGAAAAATCACAATATGAAAAAGAGGGAATAAAGCTTACTTTCATGCCTTACATTGTGAAGGCAGTTGCTTTGTGTTTAAAAGAGCATCCTTATCTTAACACATCACTTGAAGGAGAGGAAATCATTCTGAAAAAATACTACAATATTGGGGTGGCAGTTGACACAGAGGAAGGCTTGATTGTGCCTGTGGTTAAAGGGGCTGAAGCAAAGGACATAAAAACAATCGCAAAGGACATTGATAAGCTCGCAAATGACGCAAGAAGCAAGAAAGTCAACCTGATGGACTTGAGGGGAGGCACATTTTCAGTTTCCAACCTTGGCTCTGTGGGAGTTGAGTTTTTCACTCCAATCATCAACTACCCAGAAAGCGCTATTCTTGGCGTTGGAAGAGTGACAGAAAAGCCGGTTGTGAGAAGCGGCAAAATAGAGATAAGGAAAATGCTGCCCTTGTCACTGACTTACGACCACAGGATTGTGGACGGGGCGCAGGCAGCAAGGTTCGTAAATGACTTGATTGAAAGGCTGCAGTTGTGCGAGTTTGAAAGCAAGTGAATACATAATTAATTTCTAAGTTAAAAACTTTGCTTTAACATATCTAAAATCTATTAAAATCAATTATTATTCTGGGCACACGTCGAACGGAAGGCGGCACACTCAAAAATTGAAATGTTTATATACTCAAATATACTTTATGTATATTTGTGGTGTTTGCCAATATGAATCCAAAGTTTAATTTGAAATGGTATGCCATTTGGGTTATAATTCATTCTGTTTCGCTGTTTATTCTCGCAGTCATATTGCAATATTTCAATGTGAAAAATGGTTTTATTCAGGTATTATTCATAGGATTTGGTGTAACAATTATTGCAAGATTAGTAAAGAGAATTACTAAGAAGAAGCAGTTTATAGTTGATAAATGGTTTTTCTTTTGGTCATTAATTAACACATTCACTATCTGGCTGATGTTACTCTTAATAAGCTTACTACAAATTACAAATAATTTAGCCTCTCTATTTTTTATGGCTAGTGGATTAGTTATAATTGCTTATTTTGTTAAGAAACTAAAAATAACAAGAACTTCTATGATTGTAACCTCTATAATCTTGTTAGTTGTTCTTTTTTTATTTAATTCAAACTCAAACATCTTAAGTGATAGTAGTTCCAAAATTTTTGACACTCAAACTACATCAGTCAAGTCAAATAACATATTATCGAATATTAAAGAATCTATTAAAAGTATACCCTCTTCAATGTTTGGAGAAACTGTAGAAGTTAATTTAAGAATAGCATGTGATACCATGTCTAATTTTGAAGATTTAGAAAGGAAAGAGATAGGTGATAAAATTATTAGTAGAGGATGCGAAGATGTTTGCCCAGCTAAAACCACAAAATATTCTGGCTCTTATAGATGTGATACCGACTCTGGATTTATTATGTGTAGTTGTCGAGACACACCAGAAACTACAAAATTTAAACAGGATTGTCAAAACTTATGTAACTCTAATAAACTATGTGAATACGCAGAACAAGAAGAAGGTAACGTGAGTTTTCAGCAGGATGATGGAAAATTGTGTAGTTGTGATTGCACGCTTTCAAAACAATCAACATCCAATATAGAAGGAACACCATCACCTTATTTTAAAGAACTTTACTCTAAACTAAGCATAGGGATGAGTGCAAAAGATTTAGGGAAATTAATTGTGATTGGTAAATCCGAGGGGTTAGATTTTAGACCAGATATAGGAGATTCTAAAGAATTTGAATTATACTTTCGCTACGATGTAGACCACCCCAAAGACAGTATTAAGGTTTATTTTGATAATATTGCACGGGAGGGGGCACCTGATTGTTCTTTGGGACCGTGTGGAACACGTTGGAGTTTTAATAACGCAAAACTTACCAAAGTAGAACTTTATTATAATAGTAAAAAAATTATGGAAAAACCCTAAAGAAGTATCATCTCTAAAATTTTTGGTGATTAATGAATAAATACGAACGTTGATATAAAGTTCAAAGACAAAAATACAAGAAAGCCAAAAAAGAATTTAAGGAATCTATGGGTGGGTTTATGAGAGAACTAGATGATTGGTTTAATGTAGGATGAATATAATAAATGATTTAAAACAAGAATGGAACAATATGAAAGAGTGGAAAAAAATATTAGTAGGAATACTACTTCTCTTGATACTTACAGTTTTAATTTTGACATTTTTCAATATAACCAAACCAGTATACATTTTATGGGCTATAGTTGTAATCGTTTTTATATTCTTGATGATATGTGGAAAAAAAGGATTAAAATTTGAATAATCTCATGGCGATTTTTTCTTTATGAATTGTTATCTTTCTTTATTGAAAACAAAAATTCATTCTCTCAATATCCTTATTGTCTCTCTTTGCACTTTTAGTATCAATTCCTTTACTTTCTTCAGCTGCTGCAAATCAATGCTTGTCTCAACGCCATAGGTGGAAATTTCCCTGCGTTCTCTTACAGTTGGATTTGTGATATTCTTTTCAACTTCAAGAGTGTCAAATTGGGTAACCCATTCTTTATCCAAGTCCAGTTTTTTCTCGTTTATCAAAGTAAGAAGGATAGTTGTAGTACATGCCTGATTTCGTGATTCGTAGCCGTATTTGGCTAGTATTGCTAAAAAGCAGTGATAAATAGCATAAAAACCAACATTAAATGCCCAGTCGTATATCTTTAGCCTTTCAAGAGTCTGCAATATTCCATAATTATATTCAGATTTCTTAACGTGCTTTTGCGCCAACTCCAAATCAGGCTTTATTTTTACCAGCCTTTTTGGATCTTTCAGGCACCATTTCAAATGCTCATCTATTTGCGGCATTTTCTTACCACCTCAACATATTTTTCAGGATTATGGAATACAAGGCTTTCAGACAGGATATTATAAAAAATTTTGTCTTCTTTATTCAGCAAGATATCCCTTTCAGCTATATCCACATACCTTATAGGTTTTTCAATTAATTCAGATTTTCTTATTTCATCCTTTATTTTTTTTACGTCTTTGGATTTTTCAGCATTGTACATAAGCAAAACATCTATATCGTTAAAATCCTTAATTTTTATGGATGAGCCAAAAACCAACCCCATCTCAATGCAATCCTTAAATTTTTTCACACTATGAGATAAGACACTTAGCCATTTAGGAAACTCTTTCTCTTCCAAACTCAGCATATATTCCATAAACTTGATAGCCAGCTTGTTGCCATATTCATAAGAAAAAAAGACAGAGTTGCCAATTTTCTCTTTAGTCAACAGTTGTTTATCTGCCAAAATATTACATAACTTATTGGCGTGAGCATGGTTGATATTTAATATCCTAGCCAACTGCCTGGCGTTATACCTATCATTGTAATGCTTAAACAGGTATTTAGCTATCTGAATTTCAATCCTTGTGAATTGTATGTTATTAACATCCATATGTATTCTAAAAACATACATAATATATAAACCTTGCGATTTTAAGCCTAAGATTACTGCACTTTTAACGTGAGTGTGCCACTTGATTCTTGTCCTTGATGTACCGCTTCGCTAAAATTTCAGACACTTTACTAGAATTATCCGCCCCTCTCGATATAGCAAGCCCCTTTGCTCCTGAGCAATGTGCCTGTCGGAAGCGTTATTGCATTGTATCTTGCCTTTGCCAAGTCCTCTGCGCGCATAAGCTCGTATTTTGACAATTCCTCAATTTTTATTTCCTTGCCTTCGGTAAAATTATTTTTCAATGTGTCATAGGCTTTTTGCTGGCTCACTTTCCTGTACTGCAGCAACGATGTTACTTTTTCCATGACCAGCTCTTCTGGAACATTCAAAACCATGGGCATTGCCTCATAATCAATGTCATAAATTAATGTGCCGTGCTGGAGATACACCCCTTTGTCCATTGCTTTTGAGGCGTTGCCTGATATTTTTTTGCCGTTGACAATAATGTCATTCTTGTTTTCAAGCGCTGATTTTATTCCCAAATCGCTTAGGGTTTTCATAATGCATCGGCATATTTCCATGTATGCATTTTTTATGCTGTAGCTAAAAACCCTTATCGGCGCAATCACGCTGTAGGTGAAGTCCATTTTGTCGTGGAATACAGCCCTGCCGCCTGTCATTCTCCTCACGACATCAATGCTGTGTTTTTTGCAAGCATCCAAGTTGATTTCCTTGGAATTTTGGTATGCGCCAATTGACACAGAATTATTAAGCCACTTGTAAAACCTTATTGTGGGCTGCTCCCTTCCATTTGCCACGCTTTCATAAATGGCATGGTCTATGGCCATGTTCATGGCAGCAGAATACGGAGATTGCTCAATAAGGCGCCATTGCATATATTGAGAATTTTATTTAAGTATTTAAAAATTGTTGGTTTTGAGAAAACAAATTACTTAAGGAATTCATAAAATTAATATGCTATGCATTTTTTAATAGCTTCAACTAAACCATCATGGGGGTTAACAGACATAAACATATAGGCTTCACCCCTTGTTTCTGCAAAATGTGTTTTTGGATCAATGTCCCTAGAAAAAAAGAATTCTACCAGTTTATCTCGTGCTTTTTTTATTATCTCCTCAACTTCATCGTCTCCTAATGTTATGAGCCCACTGGCAATGTTTACTTGAATTTTGTCTGGACGCGTGTTTTGTTGGGCTAGCATACTGCCTAAATGGTTGATAATATCAGGCATAATCTCCTCGTCACAGCCCGGAGTATGGAACAAGTGAGTATAATGTGTTTCTTGATTGAATATTGATATCCCAATACATGTTGCAAGATCAGTTGTATATAATCCCCCCGGAGGTTTTGTAGTTTTTGCAGTCCCCATCTCAACTTTAAAATAAAACAGCTTTTGAAAACTATGGACATTATCAGCCTTGACAAATTGAATTCCTTTTTTTCTTGCTTCTTTTCTTAATTCCTTTTCAATGGAATGGACTGGTGTTGTATGCGTATCATAAACATCTGGGTCTCTAACTTGCCGAAAAAAATATACACGCCCCTTTTCGGGGTGCTTAAAAGGTTCTTCGATAAATCCTCCAAAAATTGGGTCTGGAGTATGCTCTTTAATCAGACTAGCTTTCCCATAATGGGCTGTAACAGTATTTCTTTCAGTGTCATATTGGATACACATATGGGTCGGTTTTGCCATGTATTTAAGAAAACGCTACAGCCTTTAAAACTTTTACTATTTTTAACTACTACAAAGATAAAACAAAGAAAAATCAAAAAAAAAGAAAAAATAAATCTATAACTTGAACCTATGATCTATGGATTATAATCCTAGTATCTTGGTCTTTTCTTGCTGTAACAGTCCCTGCAGTAAACTGGGCGCCCTTCTTTTGGCTGGAACGGTACTTCCGCATCCGCGCCGCATTCAGAGCACTTTATCTTGTGCATGGTTCTGTTCTCAAAACTTCCGTAACGCATTTTCCTCCCTCGTATTAATTAGTTACACGAAATTTACTAGAAATAGCAATTCCGATGTACCATTATTGTGGATATTTCATCCCTTTATAAAGGTTTCGGTTTTTGGTTTTTGAAAGCACTCCAGAAAGTGAATTTTACCTATCAGGCACACTAACCAAAGTCCTTGATTTTATATCCACCAGATAGTCCAAGGCATCCACTAAGCCATCGTACATGCTATCGCAATACCCATGATTGCACGCTGTGTCGTTCACCAAAACAAACTGCTTCGGCTCCTCTGCCTTTGAAAAAGCCCTTATTGCAGAGCTCAAGGGAATATTGCTGTCGTTTGCGTTGTGCATCATGACCAGTTTTCTCGGGGTTATCATGCCGATGTAATGCTCCGAGTCTATTGACAGCAGGAAATTGTCCTTGCTTTTGTCGCCTTTCGGCTCAAAGCCAAGCCCTGCAGAGCTTATAGCCAAAACTCCATTAATATCCTTTTCAATCGCGGCAGCAATAACGGCAATCCTGCCGCCAAGGCTTTCTCCTGCAATGATTACCCTGTCAGAGTCTGTAAAGGGGGCTTTCTTCAGCAGGTCATAAGCCCTTAATGCGTCATAAACCATGAGGTGCTGGACAGGCTCCTGCCCTTTTAAAAAACCTGCATAATCCCCGTCCAAAGCCGGAAAATAGCCATTTGTCTCTCCAACCCCTCTCTGGTCAATAGTCAGGACAGCTGCGCCAAGCCCCGCAATCTTCTTTGCAAGGCCAAGCTCGCTCTCTTTTGAAACGCCTGCGCCAGGCAGCAAGACAACTCCTGGAAGCAGCTCTTCTGCTGATGTAGGCAGGACCAGCAAGCCATAAATGTTGCCGTTCCTGCTTTGGTAAATTATCTTGTGGATTGAGATATTGCCTTCAATTCCGTAATCTTCTCTTCTGAATTTTACATCTTCCCTGTTATCCGGATAGTAAAGGTAGCCGTTTTCGTCTACAATCCATGATGCTTTAGGCTCTTCATCAAGCGCCCCTTTCTCGATTGCCTCATTTTTTTGTTGTGCTGCGTAATATACCAATCCCACTGCAAGAATGGCTATGATAATAATGCCAAAATGAATGTGCTTCTTTTTTATTTGCATGCCACATCAACAATTTTCCTGAAATTTGCCCTATTCGGATTGTTTTTATAAACCTTTGCCAGTTGGATAAGCCTGCCATTGTCAATGGCTATCTTTTTGCCCCTGAGTATTTCCATTGCATAGCCGCCCATCAGGAACTGGCAGAACTGGGTGACATTTTTCGGGCTTTTTGAATAATGGGCTCTTTCAAAATCAATCAGATAAGGCTTGTTTTTGCTTACTATGACATGCTTTATAGGATGATGCATCTCCTCCTTGTCGATTTTTAATTTGTCAAGGGCAAGCATTTGGCTGAAAATATCTTTTATAATTTTTTTGATTTTGCCCTTGCTGGATTTTTTAAGGCAGTCGATGATAAAATCGCCGCCAATGTATTCATAGGCAAAATAATCTCTGTCATGAATCAGTAATTTCGGGCCTATTTTGGATTTATTCAGCCTTTCCAGCCATTTTGCCTCGTTTTCAATCCTGCCGACTGCCGCGCTTTGCGGATTTTTGGATTTTACGGCTATTTTTTTGTTTTTGTACAGCCCCGTAAAAATGACTCCGCGGTGCCCTTTGGCAAGATATCTTGCATTGCTGATGCCTCTTCTCTCAAGTTTTTTCAATAACTCATTTTTCCTCAATAAACATACATAAATGTCCTCGAAGAAAATGTGCTGCTTTTCAAGCTCTTCAAATTCAAGCAGGTTATCCCTGATGAACTCCAAAACTTTTTCTTTTTTCGTCAACGAGGAGAAAACCATTAAAATAATTCCATTTGGATTCAGAAAATTATTCACATCATACAAAAACCTTTCAATCACTTCGTAGCCCTTTTTGCCGCCTTCAATTGTAATATCTTTTAATTTCAGCTCTTGGGGCAGATAGGGCGGGTTAAATATTATCGTATCAAACTTTCCCTTTATTTTTTTGAACAAGTCTGACTGAATAAATTTTATCCTTCTGTTTTTTATGTTTTTTTTGCAGTAATTGACAACTTCTTTCTGGATGTCCGCGGCAAGCACGGATTTTACACTGCTGTTTTGCGCAGCGGCAATTGCCTGTATCCCTGAGCCTGTTCCAATGTCCAGGACTTTGCCTTTGGCGCACTGCCTAGCATAGCGCTCAAGCATAGTGCTGTCTTCTTGTGGGTCATAGCCCGATTTGCAACGAACCATATGGACTCGGCGGGATTTGAACCCGCAGTCTCTTCCCCCTTCGGCGCTTTGCGGCTTACGCCAGATCTTTGATTCCAGCGCGTGCGAAGGAAGCGTCATAGCCGTTAGACCACGAGCCCAGCAAGGTAATCTTCAAAATGTTTAAATATGTTACCAAAGTCACAAGGTAAAAATGGACGTTGAGAGGGCTTTCAAACGCGAACTTGATAAAGCGGGAATGTACGGTTCCAGAGTTCAAAAGTTTGTAGACTTGGGAGTCAGAATAATGAGCTTGTGGAGGGCAGCACAATCCGGCAATAAGCAAGAAGTTAAGAAAATTGTATCTATTATTATACATCCTGGTATGTACCTCATTGACGGCAATGGGCAGTACCATTCAATATTTTGGCAAGTACAAGAATTTGTAAAAACTCTTGAGCAACTTGATTCTACTGGAGGCTATGAAAAAGCGCCTGATTTGGCTATTCAAGTTCTGAGGGCGGGAACGCAATTCACTCAGGAGCAATATGAAAAAAGGGTTTATAACGAACAACTTTGTTGTGACGTAAGGAAATTTGTTGATAGGGAAATGGGTGGGTTAAAGTTAAGTGGTGCATACGCACAAGGCGATTCTATTGAATTCTCATTTACTGATTCTGGAAGACAAAAAACTATAGAAATGATGCCATTTGCAAAGATGGTCAGAGATATTGACTATTATTTAGTTGGGGACAAGACAATCCGTCCGAGGGCGATGCTGTTCAACAGGTAACAACACATAATTTTACTTAATAAAACCTCTTAGGTTCTTAACCAATTCCCTCGGCTCTTCGCTATACACTATCTTATCCTTTTCCCCGACCCTGTTGCAGATTTCAGCGATTTTTTCAATAATGCCAGAATTGGTTATGCCGCCGCTGCCTTCAAGAACTCCAATCGGCTTTTTGAGGTGAAATGCAATCGTGAACTCATTCAATGTGCCTATCTGCCCTGATATTATTATGATTGCATCAGAGCCTGTCACAAGAGGAATGTTCCTTCCAGGTATTCCCAAGCCTGTGTATTCAATATCTGTAAAATTATCGTGGGGAAATTTGTATTGAGTTATGTGCTCGTCTTTGCTTTTTGCAGGGGAAATTGCTATGGCTTTCCCTTTATTCTCAAAAGAGCCTTTTGCAGCTTCGTATGGATAGCCCCAGCAGCCGCCGAATCTCAAGATGTGATGATTTGAAGCTATTTCTTTGCCAATCTCATATGCTTTCTTTACTGTTTCCCTGTCAAAAGGCGGCAGGGAAGCGCCGCAGACTGCGATTTGCATTTTAGATAGAAAGATATTTGTTTATTTAAAATATTTGTTTAATGGTTGTTGAATTCAATAATTTTGAGAGGCTAATAAATAGAAGGGATTTTGGCTATTATCAAGTTATACTTGCAAATCCGTAACCAATTGCGTATCCACTAGTTACCATAATTCCTGGTTTAATTACTGCTTTTGCAGCGTTCTTTATAACTTTTGTATCAGCTAACTTTTCTAAATCTCTGAATACTTCCTGTGCTTTAGCAGTTTCCAATTTTACACTCCTATACACTTCATGTCTAAATCTTTGATTTTTAGATAAATTTCCAATAATTTTCGCAAATCCATTTATTATTGCCACTAATCCAACATTTGCAACAGTTGGAGCAGTTAGAAGTGTATATTTGATTATAGGTTCAATTTCTTGATTTTTTCCATCTGCCATCCCTACATAAACACCTGAAGCAAATGGAATGATATACTTTATTGAAGTATCTAACGCTAAAGCGAACTTCTTTGCTATGTAGTCTGTTATACTTTGAGGTCTGAATTCTGGATATGAAGGATGATTATAGATATTCATTTTAATTCATAGTTGATAATAATTATTCCCTTATAAACCTTTTGTTTGCAACCACTATAAAGTTACTAATAGGATACAGATGTAAAGCCAAAGCACCGTAACCTATATCTTTATGCGTCGCTTTGGTCTTTTAATTGACGAACTCCAATTTTACTTTTAGGAACGAAATTTTTCAGAACTTCGTGACTGGGAGAAACCAACAACGCGCGTAAATACTATTTTCATTTGTTTATCTCCTCTTATAATTCCCCATCAGCTCAACTTTTTCCAATATATGCCCCTGCATCGCCTTTTCCAAGTCTTTTTTTGCAGAGCCTTCTGGGAGGTTAAGTTGTGTATCTAAAGCATAAAGTTTAAAGAAATACCTGTGAGTTCCTGAAGGCGGGCAAGGTCCTCCATAGCCAGTCCTGCCCCAGCTGTTCTTGCCTGCTGTTCCTTTTGGCTCAGTGCCTTTTGCTATTTCTTTTGTTGATGGCGGGATGTTAAAGACAATCCAATGGTCCCATGTGCCGACAGGCGCATCTGGATCATCCATAATTAAAACAAGGCTTTTTGCATTAGAAGGAACGTCGCTTATCGTCAAAGGAGGAGAAACATCAGAACTGTCGCATGTGAATTCTGACGGAACTGCCCCGTTATGCGCAAATGCGGGACTTGTTAGTTTCATGTTAACCACCCCAATATTGTAATATTTTCAAACCTTATAATTCCTTTACCAATTCCCCGGCAGATTTTTTCATGTCTTTCGCCTCATAAATCGCCCTTCCGACTATTGCGTGCCATGAATCAAGCCTTTTAGCCAAGTCGCTTATTCTGCCGCCTTGTGTTATCAGTCCAGGGGAATAGAAAACAGGATTTTTGATTTTTCTTTTTATCAGATTTACATATTCCATTGCCTTTTCAGGCTTGTTGCCCGGAATCACAAAATCTGCAACTCCCATTGAGGCAGCGATTTCATACATTCTTTTTGGCGCATTATCATATATAAAGCCGCCTTCTTCGCTAAGGTAAGCCGGGTGAGTCATCTCCCCCCCAACTATTACATTCATTTTTGCCTTTTGCGCAGCCTTAATCCATGCTGCCTCTGTTTCAGGGCCTGCCTGCGGGAATAAAATCACTGCATCAGCTAATTTGCAGGCTTTCATGAATTTCTCGCCTATTTCAGGAATGTCTGTGCCTGCCTTCTGATGGTCGTAAATTACCGGCAGTTTTGTATATTTTCTTATTGTCTTGACAACTTTTTCCATTCCGAACGGTATCACAAGCTCAAAGCCAATCTTGTAGGCTCCAGTACCTTTCACAGAACAAGTTGCTTTGACTAATTTTGACAATTTCTTCAGGCTGTCAACATCACAGCTCGGTATTATTGATTTTTTCAGCTTGATTAATGGCATTTTAAATCACCCTGTAAATAAATGCTGCAGATAAGACTCCGATTAAGACAAACAGCGCCCAAAAGTCCTTTGCAAATTGCTTTAACGTCATACTGCAACCCACCCTTCAGGATGCTTTTTCCAGTCCATTATGTGGTTCAGCTGCTCTTTTGAAATATATTTATTTTTTAATGCAGCCTTTACAAAGCTTGTAAAATCTGTAAGGGTAAATAATTTGACATTTGCATTTTCAAAGCTTATTTTTGATTTTTCCAGTTCATACGTAAAGATAGCAATACAATACTCCGCTATGCCGCCTTTTCCTCTCACAGCATTAATTGTATTCATTGAACTGCTTCCGGTGCTTATCAAGTCTTCAACAACAATATATGTTTTGCCTTCTTCAATTTTTCCTTCGACTAAATTTTCCCTGCCGTGGTCTTTTGACTCGCTTCTGACATAAACCATCGGCTTTTTCAGCTTCTGGCTGAGCCATGCAGCCCACGGAATGCCGGCTGTTGCAGTCGCTGCAAAGCCATCAAACTTTATCTTGTTTTTTTTAATCAGCCTGATGAAAGAATTAACAATGATTTCCCTCTGCCTTGGATAACTCATCAGAATCCTGTTGTCTGTGTAGATTGGCGACAAAATTCCTGAAGCCCACCTGAAAGGCGGCTTTGTGCGGAGCATGACTGCATCAGCCTTCAGCAAAATTTCAGCGATTTTATCCTGCATATTGCACCTATTTAATTAGTTAAAATTCTAATAGTTTTAAATCTTTTATGTTTTTAAAGTCCTTAATATTTAATGTAGCTAAAGTGCAGTCATTAACAATTGATGTTGAGGCTATGAACAGGTCTCTGATTTCAATCTCCTTGCCTTCGCTTTTAAGCGCTTTTCTCACTTCAGATGCCTTCCTGGCAGATGTGCTGTCAAAATCTAAAATTTCCAAATCCTTTATGAAACTTTCTA
>Ga0209541_10004908_pt1 | contig 23554 bp, 29 predicted proteins | sample RifCSPlowO2_01_FD_184027 | JGI IMG/M metagenome (GOLD analysis project Ga0209541, IMG submission 184027) | Groundwater microbial communities from Rifle, Colorado - Rifle CSP2_plank lowO2_0.1 (SPAdes) (version 2) | ecosystem: Environmental > Aquatic > Deep subsurface > Groundwater | place... | reverse complement strand
TTTTTTTAATTGGTGAGAAGACTGTTTAAACAATGAATACGGGCCCAGAGGGATTTTCGTGCTGTTCATTCGAACCCTCGGCCTACTGGTTAAGAGCCAGTCGCTCTGATTGCCTGCGAGTTGCTTACGCAACAGGCACCAGGCTGAGCTATGAGCCCGTGACTTTGAATTCATCTGCATTTGCTTAAATACCTTTCTGTGTGGCGTGTGTTGTCAAGCTCATTTCTCAGCAAAGCTGTCGTAGGGAAATAGTTTCGGGATAACGAAGTAGGTTCACATATCCATAACTTTATAAATTATATATTTTTTTGAGTGGATTTGATGAACAATGTCTGTAGATGAACTTGTTGAATCGGTCGATACTCGAAAAATAGTACTCTCATCTACTCCGAGATGGGCTTTTCTCAACCGAAGCTGGTCTCATCGACGACCTTGGTCTGCGGGGCATTATGCTGAAGATAAAGATTATGCACTTATTGAGATTCCTCTCGTTTATTCATCATTTGAAGAAGCATATGATACAGCAGCAGAGACACTCGGCATCGAAGAATTTTCTGTTCGTCATAAAAGCCACATTGATAAGCCACGGCAAACAGATGAGCCACTCTGGACACATTTCCCCGTCGAAGATTCTGGCTATTCACGAGCTCATTGCATTCAAGCAGCGAAGCAAGAGGGAATGTTGAGAGCTTCATTCTGGACTGAAAGTGAGTACGAGGTTCATGAAATCGAGTTCTGGAAATTTGGCGATGTTGTGCTGAGTGCGCGGCTTATGATTCCATCAAATCGACTTCATGCTTACCATGTTTCGGATAGTCAACATTTACGATCAGAAAGTAATCGACCGCTGTATCCTGTACAAGCGATGTTACTCCCCTAATACAACTTCAGCTGCTTCGTCAGCGTATCAACCGCATCGTTCTCGTCCGGACCAATAGCCACTGCTGTTTTTGTGCCTGGCTCGACAACCGTTTTTCCTGCGTCAGAAATTAATGATGCAATCATGCCCTTTTCCTTTGCGAGCTGGAAGAAATGTGTAAGCTCCTTTTCATCCGCGACTTTGAGCACGATTTTTGCCATGCCCCCTTTTTTCCATTGTTCGACGCGCTTCTTGTCTGACTTAAGTGTGGCGTCGACTGACGCATGTGCTGCCTGCGCGCATGCTTTGCCTTTTGGCAATTTCAAGTCTGCACGGATGAGGATTGCTTGTTTCATGTGGTGGTGGAACTGGAGTTGGTTTAAATCTTTTTGTGTTCGTGTATGTATTTTATGACCACGAAAGTTTTATAACACTTCATTATTTAGCTCATCCTCATGATTGCCGTATGGGAAAAAGAGGTAAAGGTTCCGCTGTCAAAATGGAAGCCTGCACGGCTGAGCTGGATCGATTGCGAGCAGCCGACACGTGATGAGCTTGCTGAGCTTTCAAAGGCAACCGGCATACCTCTTGCACAATTGCGTGATTGTGTTAACCCGAACAAACGTCCACGTGTTGTGAATTTTGGCTCATATCTGCTTCTCGTTGTACGTGGTATCAATAAAGACACATCTCATGCACATACTGTTGTCTTTAGCATCTTCATGTTCAAGAATTTTGTTGTCACCATTCATGAAAGGCCTGTGAAAGGCATTGAAGGCATGCGTGAAGCGTCACGAGCTGAAAAATCTGAGCTATTACAGAGCACCGGGCTGTTTCTGTATCATGTGATGGACGCAGTTACCAGTGGATTTTTTCGCACGATGGAACAGATTGAGCAGGAAATGGACACTGTTGAAACACAAGTCATGAAAGAGCCTTCTCGGCTCGCCACACAGAAATTGTTTGTGTTGAAACGCCGCCTCATCCACATGCAGAAAGCATTGTTTGCAAATAGAGACGTGATTGCATCGCTTGAGAAAAGCCGTGCATTAAAAGCAGACGAGCTTGTCCGTTTTCATGATCTGTACAATGATGTTGCACAGCTGCTCGATCTTGCAAGCACACATCGTGATATTCTCACGACAGTGATGGAAATGTATATTGGCTCTGTCAATAACAATCTCAATAAGGTTGTGAAGACACTCACCATTCTGTCTGCGTATGTCATGGTTCCTGTACTCATCGCAAGCATTTATGGAATGAACTTTCAGTTTATGCCAGAGATTGCATGGAAGTATGGCTATGTGTTTTCGCTTGTGTTAATGGCGCTGTCTGTTTTAGCATTCCATTTCTATTTCAAGCGAAAGGGGTGGCTCGGATGGCCATAATCAGCACACTATTAGAAAAGTTAGGATGGAAATCAAAAATGGTTCATGCGTCGACTGATGATGATATCGATGCAGTCATGAGTTATCTGAAAGATGTGCATTATGATGTTCGTGAGCTGCTGCAGCGATTTACCGAGCTGAAGAAACTGCGCAGCGAGAAAAAAGTGCTGTCTGATGAAGAAGCAAAGCTTGATAACCTGCGCAAGCAGATTGAGCTGTATGATCAACTGTTATTGCGCTATGAGTATTATACACAGGATGCTGACATCAATGCAATCCGCGTGAAGATTATCGCAAAACATTATGTGCATCTTGCGAAGCTGCATAAACTGTATGCATCACTGGAAAAGATGCGGCGCGAATCTCGATGGTACTTTGATTGGTAAGATATGTCCGACCGCTGGTTAGCATGGGTTGAGAAAGCAAGTTTTCTCAGGTATAAATATAATCGGATGTCAGTGTTTCTGTTTGCTGAACTTGTGACTGCACGGCATAACTATTGAGGTTACTGTCCCTGCGTCGCTGAGAAAATTTCATGCAGCAGTGATTGGCGATTCGCAGACTATTGCAGCGCTCACTGCACAGGTTGATGTGGCAATAGCCAAAATTAACCTTCTTGTGCTCGTATTGCCGAATGAGCTTGCATTGCTGTCTCAACATTATAAATGGGTTGCGCCTACTATTACCAGTTGCTTTTTTGTTGTCAAGTTCTTTCACATTGGAGATGATGATGTTCTCCGTGTGATTGAATCAACTGCACGAACGATTGATAAGATGGCAGTGAAAGCAAAATGAAATGAATGGTGGCAGCCTACTTAATGCGAATCTTTCCATTTTGAATTTCCCACTTTCCTATTTTAGGAGATCCGCCTTGGATAATCCCTGTTTTCCCATACTGCTCGATTGCTTTCTCTGTTTTTCTAATACTCAAAGTATAATGCTGTGCTAACTGTTGTGTGCGGCCTGAAACTGCTTTTGAAATCGCATGGCAATATGCGGTGTGGTTTTCCGTGAAATAAATTACCGGTGCATATCCTTGCTGTACTAGAAACGAATTCAGAAGAATCCTTCCTACTCTTCCATTTCCATCCTGAAAAGGATGAATTGCTTCAAAGCGCCAGTGAAACTCCAATGCCAGTTGGGCAGGGTACATTGTCTTTTTATTATTGTGAAACCACTTCAATAATTTTTTCATTTCTTGAGGAACTTCTTTCCATGATGTTGTAGAATTGCCTACAATATTGTTCACTTTCTTGAATTTTCCTGCGATTACAGGATGCAAATCCCAGAAAAGCGTATGGTGAATGTGTTTTATGCTCTTTATATTCCATTTCATCTCCCCAGAAAATGCAAAATTGATTGCGGCAACAGAATTCACTATCTCTTTATCTATGGTTGTTTTTGGCTTTATTTTACTCGTCATTATTTTTTCAATGTCTTCTCGTGTCACTTCAGAACCTTCTGACCTGTTTGAATTTAAAACAAAAAGTATGTAAAATAGCGTTTTGAAAAGGTGCTTCTCTTTTTCGAAGAGCTCATGGTTAAGCATAATGTATTTGAATTTTGCTTTTTCAATGGCTTCCGCATACTCATTGAGAAAGTAACTGCTCCCATTGAGATTGTGCGCTGTTAAAGATGCAATCGCTTCAAAAAAGTGCTGCATCTGCTCTCGCAAATTGCTGGGAAGTTCTTTTCCTAAATATTTTGTATATGTTTTTTGCTCTTTAAGCCCAAGATAGTACTCAAAGTAGTAATATTCCTGCCCCCTTATTATCTTCTTTTTGATGTATTTCACAAAAGTAGTTAGTCTAGTAATATTTATAAATTTATCTATATTCTACTTTAAAACTAACCATTTAAGCTTAAAAGTTAACCCAAATTGGTAGTATTTTGCTTATTTTAGTTAGTCTAGCAGAAGTTGATTTTATTGGTAGTGTTCTCCATCTTTTGCTGCGCTCGCAACCTTAATAAAACAGTTCGTTTTGTTTTTCCCAATGGCAATACGCGAGCCGAAAAGCATGGATGAATGTGTCTATATGACAAACCGTCTTCTCGGTGATAACGGAAGCGTGCGCTGCTGGGTGTTTCGTGAGAACTGCACCAAATGCGGCAAAGGATTAATGGGCAAGCCGCGCGGTGAGAATGGCAAGATAAAAATCCGCGCGAAAGAATTTGTTTGTCCTGCTTGTGGATATACTGTCGGAAAAGAGTATGAAGATACGCTGACTGCAAGCATTGCGTATACCTGCTCTCAATGCTCTCATGCTGGTGAACTTCAATTGCCGTTCAAGCGCAAGAAAATGAAGATGTTTGATGATGAAAAGCAGAAGCAAGTTACAGTTGATGCGCTGCAGTTCTCTTGTTCCAAATGCTCTCATAAGCTGTATGTCACGAAGAAGATGAAATGAAATCAACTTTGAGATCCTTAATCTGAGTGAAATGCCTGTCATATGTTACAATAGTTTGGTTGTTTCTCAATGCGCAGCTTGCAGTCATTAAATCAAAAATAGGTATGGGTTTGCCTATCTTTTCTATTTTTTTCCTCAGCTGAGCAAAAATCATTGCACTCTCTCTATCAAATGCGATTACATCATATAAAGACAGGTGTGATGGTATTGTTTTATTTCGGTTAATGAAGCCAAAAATAAACTCTGCATATATTGCACTCGTTAACGCTATCTTTTCATCCGGATAATTTTTCTTAATGTGCTCGATTAATCTCTCGCTCCCTTTTTCAAGTGCAATGAGTGCACTGGTGTCTATGATCATTCAAAGTCAAACTCTTTTTCAAACGCTTCAATAGAGCGCTTTACTGCTTCTGCATCCTCATCACTTATTCGCTTCTTTCCTGAAAGCAGAATCTTTCTCTGTTCTCGTACATCATCTGTTGCGTGCTTGTGTACAAGATGTGCAAGAAATTTGCCTAACGGAAGCCTGTGGCGCGCAGCCTCTGCTCGAAATTCATCCCATCCTTCGACATTTCGTATAAGCTTATTCATAGTATATACAAGTATATCTTACTATTTATATGCTTTTCGCCGATGAGTTTATATTTCGGAATCTCTTTTATTAACTTATGAAAAAGCATTGCGTTCCCTGTGAAGGCGGCGTTGCGCCGCTGGCGAAAAAGCAGATCGATTTGTTTCTTGCTGAAGTTCCGCCGTGGACACTTTCGGATGGCAAACTGCAGCAGATGTTTCGGTTTAAGGATTTTGCTGAAGCTCTGCGTTTTGTGAATGCTGTTGCTGTGCTTGCAGAAAAAGAAGGGCATCATCCAGACATTCTTGTTCAATGGAATAAGGTTACGCTGACGTTGTGGACGCATGCGGTAAAAAGACTAACGGAGAATGATTTTGTGATGGCGAAGAAAATTAGTGGGATTTAATGCAGTGGAATTGCTCTGTATCCGTTGGATTCTAACTTTGCAGCGCCTGCAACTTTCAATTCTAATGTTTGGAGCGCTTCTACTCCCCTCTTTAGATCTCCGCCTCTTCGATAGATAATACTTAGCCCATCTCCAGTCATCTCAATCAAATGCCGATCGTGCTCTTCAAGAATAACTCCACTCCTTCCTTCCGGTGATCGTGCAAGAAGCGCAGAAATAAATCGATGTGCTGCTTCAATCTGTAGCTGTGGCGCTTCGACATAAATATCTGCTTTAATCGGGCCGTCAAAACGCGGCAGCCCGCTTGCCGCTCCATTTCGAGCGTCACTGATAACGTATGTAACTTTTGCTGGTCCATAATCAAATACCCATTGCAATGTCCCTTTTCTTACGCCTGGCTCTCGCATGTCAGGCTCAGCGCCGATTATTGTGTCTGTCCTGGCACGGTTTCCAAAAACGCCGCCTGCATTATCGACTGCCGTGAGAATTTCATTAAAATATGTAAGCACCTGTCTTTGTCTTGTTCCTGTGAGCTGCATGCCTATGTACGATGTATCTGTCAGCGTTTTCAGCGGAACTGCTGTGACTGATAACTCGTCTGGATTATTTTTGTCGCCCATCTTTCTGTCATTTTTCGTAATTTGCACCTTGTTTTTATATTTAATGCCACAACCTTAAAAAGGGCAGGAAAAATCCATCCGCTCATGGAGCAAAAGCCATCCCATCTTGTGGAGAAAAAGAAAATCCTCATCACCGCAGCACTGCCGTATGCAAACGGCTCAATTCACATCGGTCATCTCGTTGAATATATACAGGCAGACATCATCACGCGCTTTTTGCGAATGACAGGCAAAGACGTCATCTATCTCTGTGCTTCAGACACGCATGGGACGCCGATCGAAGTCAATGCAGCGAAGCTTGGTGTGGCACCGGAAGCAATGGTGCAGAAATTCAACAAAGAACACAAAGATGATTTTGAAAAATATCACATTCAGTTTGATGATTATTATACGACACATTCAGATGAGAATAAGGAGCTGAGCGAACATTTCTTTTTGACGCTGAAGAAAAATGGGCATATCTACACGAAAAAAATCAATGTTATCTATTGTCCGACGTGCGCACGTGCACTGCCTGATCGTTATGTTCGCGGCACCTGTCCGCACTGCACGACAAAAGACCAATATGGCGATATCTGTGAGAGCTGTGGGGTTGCGTTAAAAGGAATAGATCTGCTTGATCCGCATTGCAGCCTTTGCGGAACGGTGCCGTTACAGAAAGAGCGTGACCATTATTTTTTCAAGCTGCGAACATTTGAAAAGCAGCTGCGCGACTGGCTCGGCAACAAAAATCTTCAGCAGGAAATTGTCAATCATATCACGGGCTGGCTGGATAAAGGATTGGAAGATTGGTGCATCTCGCGTGATGGTCCGTATTTTGGATTTAAGATTCCTGGTGAGGAGAACAAGTATTTCTATGTCTGGCTGGACGCGCCGATTGGCTATATTGCAACGACAAAACATTTCACCGATGCGTGGGAGCAGTATTGGAAACATGGACAAACAGCAGGAAGCGAGGTTGTTCATTTCATCGGAAAAGACATCATTTACTTTCATTTCCTTTTTTGGCCTGCAATGCTGATGGGTGCGGGCTTTGCACCGCCGGAGCGTATCGTCGTGCACGGCTTTTTAACCGTCAATGGCCAAAAGATGAGCAAAAGCAGAGGAACATTTTTTACTGCACGAGACTTTTTGAAGCTTTATAATCCAGAGTTTTTACGGTTTTATTATGCACAGCATCTGAGTATGAAACTTACGGATATCAATCTTGATTTTGAAGATTTTGAGTATGCGACAAATAATGTTCTTGTCGGCAACGTTGCAAATCTCTGCTATCGTGTGCTGTCATTTATCGAGAAGAACTATGACGGGGAGATTAATGAAATTAAAGATGATGGTATCTTTAAAGAAATTGCGCTTCGCGCTGAACGAATTGCTGAATGTTATGAGCATCTCGATATTCGGCAAGCGGTTTCTGAGATTCTTTCATTTTCAGACATGGGCAATGCGTTTTTTCAAGGCGCAGAGCCGTGGAAAAACAAAGAAGCAAGCAAGAATGCGGTGGGCATTGCAGCAAACATGGTGCGCGTGCTGTCTATAGTGCTGTCGCCTATTCTCCCGGTCTTTGCGGAGCAGATCCAGCAGCAGTTGGATGAGCGCCACTTGCGGTGGGGCGACATTCGGTTTGTGTCGAGCGTTGCAGTGAAAAATGCGCGTATCCTGCTGCAGCGAATCGAGAAAAAAACAAAGCAGCCGGAATTTCCGCTGGACCTGCGTGTCGGAAAAATTATGACTGTTGAAAACCATCCTGATGCGACTCAATTGTATGTCGTGCAGGTCGATTTAGGCAGTGAGAAACGACAGCTTGTTGCCGGGCTGAAACAACATTATACTCCTGAGCAGCTTGTTGGAAAACATGCGGTTGTATGCACAAATCTGAAGCCCGCAAAGATCCGAGGCGTCGCAAGCCAAGGCATGATACTTGCAGCAGATGATGCAGAGCATGTTGTCGTGCTTGAAGCTCAAAAAACAACTCCGGGCGAGCAGGTGCTGATGCATGGTTTCATGTCAGGCAGGAAGCAGGTGGATATTGAAGCGTTTGCTGCGCTTGGACTGCGGGTGATTGATGGCAAGGTTGCCTGGAACAATGCTCACTTGCACACATCAAATGAAGATATTGTTGTGCGCGGTGTGGAGAATGGAGCGAGGGTGAGGTAGGGCTATATCTTTCTTACTCTGTATCTTCCTAATAACTCGAGGCAGAGGTCTACCATATGAAAACATTTTTAAACCTCATTCGTTTGTTCTTTCATTATTATTAAGCTCAAAAGAGGGACTATGCACAGAGGACAAATTACTGCTTTCATTATTGTAGGCATTCTTATTCTTGCTGTCGTTGTGCTGTTCTTTGTTATTCAACGCGGTGTTGTTGAGATCGGCGCAGAAGAAGCACGGCAAATTGCTGAAGATGTGCCTCTTGAATTTGAGCCTATTCAGCGCTTTACCCAAGATTGTGTCGCAATTGTTGCAGAGCGCGGTCTTGTGCGATTAGGTCAGCAGGGTGGCTATGTGCGGCCTGCAGAATGGCATGGATTACGTTTTGATGCAGCTGAGCCGACGGACAGCGATGGTGTTGCATTTGCAGAATCTGATGTGCGGCTGCCCTATTGGGTTTATAACAGCGCAGCAAATCGCGCAAATGTAGTGCAATTGTCGACGTATAAGCCGACTGTCGAGACGATGGAGCAAGAGCTTGGACGATGGATGGGCGAAGAGATATCTTTTTGCTTGGACGGCTATCGCTCATTTGCGGACCAATTTACTGTGCAGCAAGATGCTGCTGAGGCGGTTGTTTCTATTACTCCTGAGCGCGTGCAGTTTCAAGTTGAGCTGCCCCTGACGGTGACGCGGGATGGGCGGGCAGCTGAGATGAGACATTTTTATACTGAGGTTGAGTTTGGCTTGGTACATCTGTTTGAGGTGGCATCACAGATTTATGACGCTCAGCAACAGAGTTCCTTTTTAGAAGAGCATACACTCAGCTTGATGACGTTGTTTAGCTCGCCGCGTGAAGATGCATTGCCGCCGATGACGGATACAACATTCAAGCTGGCAAACACTGTGCTTTGGAAAGAACAAGACGTTCGGAAGAGCATGAAGCAGCTATTGACCAGCTATATTCCGCTGCTGCAATTTCAAGGTGCACACAACTTTTTCATGTATCAATTTCCTGAAGATGCAAAGTATCGTGAAACGAAGCAGCGCGTCTATACAAACATGATTTTGCCACTTACTGGCGCTGAAGATGTTGATGTTCGCTTTTCCTATTTAGATTCGTGGGAGCCTTATTTTGATGCAAATGCACATGGTGGTGTCATTCAACCGCAAAGCGTGTTTTTAAGCGCGTTTGGCGTACCATTTGGCATGCAGAACTTCAAGACTGTTTATGACATCAGTTATCCTGTGTGGGTATCGCTGTATGACCCAAAAGCGTTTAATGGCCGCGGCTATTTTTTTAATTTCGCGCTTGAAGCAAACATCCGCAATAATCGGCCTGTAGTACAGGATCAAGTGCTGCCTGCGCCGATTCTTGCAAGACGAGGAAGCTTACTGTGCGATGCTGAACAGCGGCATAGCGGCGATGTTATGGTTGTTGTTCGTGACGTGCTTGAGAATCCTGTTGCTGGTGCTCAAGTTACATTTGTTATCGGGGATGAGAGTTGTGGCATTGGGGTAACTGATGCTGCTGGACGTTTGGCTGCAGCGTTTCCTGTTGCATTTGGCGGCGTTGTTCATGTTTCACATCCTGATCACTTAGGTCTCAGTGTTCCTGTCACGACGGAAACTGGTGTTGCACAGTCAGTTGATGTTGTTGTTCAGCCGTTGCATGAAGTTTCACTTGAAGTGAAAAAGAAAAAGCTCATCAAATGTGGCAGCGAAGGATGCATTACTGCGTTTTATGGCAGTGACCCATTGCAAGAGCCAACAGGCGATGGATGGGTGTTCCAGAATGTGGCTGTGCCACTTGCTCCAACAGAACAGGCGATTGTGCAGCTGGAACGTGTAAGTGCGCGTGACGATCCCTTTCAGTTTTCTACATTTGTCGTCGGCCGTGAAAAGCCGCTTATTCGGATACCTGCGGGCAATTATGTTGTGCGAATGCAGATTATTGCTGATCAGGAGTATGTGATTCCTGCAAAACGGCAATGTGAAGGCGCTGATATTATCGGCATCGAGGTTAATGAAGAATGTTACATTATTCCAGAAGTACGGATGGATCAACTGCCGTTGGGCGGTTTGTTTTTAGATGCTGAGCATGTGCTTTCAATCGATGGGGCGCAGCTGTACGGCGCGGAAGAAATGACGCTCTATGCGGTGTCGCCTGCACTGCTGAATGTGCCATTGCGGCAGCGCGTGATTGCTGATTTAGAACAGCTGGGAAAAACTGAAGAATATTCAGAAACCTATCAAGAACGATTAACACCGAGGTTCAGCTGATGGTATCGAAAACTCATGTCCTTCGGATGTGTGCATTGTGGATGATTGCATTAGTGTTAAGCATGCCGGTTTATTCTGCTCAGGCGCTTGCGGCATCATTGCAAGTACAGCGTAATTCGGGAACGGATACCGTCGGTGGATTTGTCGATGCTGCAGGTGATACATGGACATTACAAGTGTTGGCACAGCTCGATGCAGGCGAGCAGGTGACTCGGGAAAATGTTCGTGTGAATGGAGTTCCGTTTGGCAAATGTGAAAATCAACAAGGTTTAGGACAAGTATGTACGTATGAGCTTAGTCAGCCTGAAGGTTTTTCCGGTGAAGGTGCGCGCACTGTTCGGCTTGAGCTGCGAAAGCAGGGCGGTCAAGTTGTTGATACAGAAGAGACTAAAGTAACGCTGGATGGCAGTGAGCCTGTTGTGACTGTGCGCGCGGTGCAGGAAGGGCGAGGGGCAACGATCACTTATACGGTGCGCGATCAGCCCAGTGCGTGTGTTGGATTACAAAAGATTGTTTTTAAACATGGCACAACTGTTGTGAAAACTATTGAAGGAACTGATCTAACTGATATTTCTGATGGTGCGTGCGGAACGGGAACAATTCGTGAGGTTTCAGATGTTGAGGTTGTACCGATATCTGTGTCAAGCACCGGGACACAGCGGATTGAAGTTGTTGCTGTCGATAGGCTAGGGCATGAAGGGAAAGCAATCGTTGCATTCGCATTTGATGGTGTTGCACCTGTTGTTATGGCGGATACGCTTGCTGTCGGCGCTGGCGGCAGTTTTGTTGCACCTGGAAAAGCACGGACAAAAGTGTCTGTTGAGCTTGTTGAAGACGGCAATGATGTTGAGGCTGTGCTGAAAGTCGGCGGCACTTCATTTGATGGCGTTTGCGTTGGTACGGGCAGCGAGGGGAGCAAGACGGTTTTTACTTGCACGTGGAATGATATTGAGATTGATTTCGGTGGAACTTTTACTGCGGCGGTTGAAGCAAGTGATGGTCATAATACTGTAACGAAGCAGCTGACAAAACAGTTTTCTCTTGATACCGTGAAGCCAGTGCTGCAGCGTTTTGGTGTCGAGCATCCAGAAGCAGGAATTAATTTTGTCAAGCGCAGTGATAATGTGTTTGTTGCCGTATTTACTGAAGCGGAAAGTGGTATTGACGCTGAAGATGTGCTTGCGGATTTTCATGAAATTACTGCACGTGAAGGTTCGGTTGCAGCTGATGAATGTACAAAATCAGGCAGCACTTGGACTTGTCGCTGGGAAAGCATTGGTGCAGAACGTGCTAGTGCTGATCGGACTGCGACAGTGACATTGACTGAGGTTACTGATATCGTGGGAAATCCAGCAACACTAGGACAGGCAAGCATTGTGCAGCGTGATGATGTTGCGCCTGTGGTAAGCAATGTTCGCGCAGTTGTGCAAGGCGGCGCACGAAGTTTTATTCAAAGCAGGGATGAACTGCTGATCAGCTTTGAAGTTGTTGAGGCGCACGGCGTGCGTGCTGCGATCGATACGTCGCAAATTATTGCAGATACAAAGACACAAGATGCTGAATGTGTGGTGAAAGATGCGACGACGCTTATTTGCAGCGTGACGACTGCGCCTATTGATTCGTTTGATGGTCGCACGGTTACTGTGCCGCTGCTGGTGTTTGATGGCGCAGGGAATCAGGCGAAGAATGCAGAGAACACAATTCCTGCATTGCAAGTTACAGTCTTTGGCACGGATGATGATCTTGTTGATCCTAATTTTTGGTCAGTGCGCGGTGCAGTGACATTGCTGCCTGAATCGCTCGATGCGTCGGTGACGAAACTTATACCTCAACGTGTGTTTGCGTCCATCGGTTTAGTCGGTGATGTCACGCTGGTCGATGCGCGTGCGACTTGCACGGGCGAGCATGTGCTGCGATCGTTCATGATCAATGATTTCAGGCCAGAAGGAGAGCCAACAATTGTTGTTGAATTTGAGCCGTTTGATCCGCTTGAAGAAGGGAGCGAAGTTGCGGAGATTGAAGTAACTTGTGCGCTTACATTACAATCACGGCGCGGCAATGTTGTGGTGCAGCAAGCTGAAGAAGAAGAAGTGAAATTTCCGGTGAAATTCTTTTTGACGGAATTTGACAATGATTTGAGCACGATTGAAGAAGAAATTGATGATGCAAAAGAGGATGCGTCAGTTGGGCTGCTGAAAATAATTGGGACGCTGAATGAGATTTTGGAATGGGCGAAAATTATTTGTAATATTATATCGCTGGTGGATACTCTTCTCAATGCTGTACAGGCACTCAATCCGCCTGCTGAAGCTCTTCAAAGAACACCACTTACGTTTGCTGTAGGTGTTGGACTTTGCGAAGCAAAAGGCGCGGTTGGCGGCAGTGCTGCATTTGGCATCGAGACACTGCAAACTATTTGTGCACTTGTGACGTGCACGGGGCAGAGCAAAGATGGTCAGGTTGAAACGGGTACTCTCAGTAAGACAATAATAAATTTGCGTGCTCACCAAAAAAGAGTGCTTGATGGATATAACAATTGGTTCCTCGGTGGAACGGGATTTAACTGGGCTGCTGCTCAGGATGCTTCTGGCAAACCATCTGCTTTCGGAGAAGGTGTTGCGAATTTTGCAAAAGCAAACAGCCTGTATGATAATGTGTGGCTGTCTGTTGCTGGCATCTGTTTGCCGGGCATCATCTATAACATTGAGAAATACCGTCAGATCCAATGCAGATATGCATCCTGTCTTGAAAATGAAGTGAAAGGCGGCGTTGCGACGATTGAAGCATGTCGTGAGTTGAAAGATTATCAGCTTTGCAAGTATTTCACCGGGGAATTGTTCCAGCTGGTGCCATTTATCAACGCAATTGACAATCTCCTTGGGCTGCTGAAGAGCCTGTTGACTGATCCGATTGGGATATTACGTGCTGCTGCGATTTATTCTTGCCAGGCGGCGTGGTGTGGTGAATCCGCTAGCGCAGAAGGCGTATGCGAATATGTAGCATATATTGTGTTCCTCACTGATTTCGTCAATTCAATCATTAGTACTGTTCAACAAATTGATACCAAGACCAGCAAAGATTACTGTGAGACGGTGGGGCTGTGAGATAGTTGAGAATGCGGGGGAGCTGGTGGGAGACGGATTTTGTTGGATACGAATATTTATGGGCAATTAGCGGTGGATGTGGAAGTGGATGCTTTGAGAGAAAAATATTTACATCTAAAATCAGTGTGTTTCTATGGCAGCAGTATTGTAAGGAAAGAATTGCGGGCGACAGCAAAGTCAAAGAAAAACGTTTCTGGGAGCAATTTGAGAATTTTTATGCTCACGCTCTATGATGAGCTTGTCAAGAATCATAATTTAAGCCTTGATAAAAATGTAGAAGAGGTGGCGTTAAAGTATCATAATGCTTATCGACAGATGGGTGGCTTTGCTTCACGTGAGGAAATGCTGAATGATTTTACTATTATTGCATTAGCCTCAATTCATGATTTAGAGGTAGTTGCTAGTAATGACAATGCCAGCATGTTTAATAACTTTGCAATAGCAGCCTACAAGCTTGTGAATGACACACTCAACCTTAGAATGCCAAAATTCATAAATTATGACGATTTTAAGAAGCTTTTGCTTCGAGGTGACGTATGATACCTAATAAACTCATAAGCAGCACGAATAAACTCGGGGTCTTTTTGCCACTCTTTTATTTTTTGCCAGACGTCTGTTTTGTCTTTCATAGAAGGCTTTATAATTACCAGCTATTTAAAGATTTCGTGGTGATAGCGTGAAATTCATTGAAAAGACGGGGATTGTTGTGCTTGTTGCGCTGATACTGAGTGTTATAATCTTTTTTAATAATTATGATGCTGGAGCGGGGGATTTGGAATGAACTTGCCTGTCTATCACATCGATACTTCTGTTATCTTGGCTGACATGTTTGAACAGTTTGACAACGCTGTTTTACCTAAGCTCTGGCAGCTTTCTGGAATGAAAAGAAAATTCTATGTCGTTTTCTCATCCGTTGTTTTTGGTGAAGTTGTTAAAGTTCTGAAAGAAAGCCCTCCTCAAAGAATGTCTATTGGCTTTGAATACCTGCGGCATCTTTTTCAATGGTACAACATAGGAATTTATACTCCTGAAGCGCGGACATTCAAAGCAGTCAGAGAACTTGAGGAGGTTGATAATCGATTGGAGTCAATGGATGCTTTTGTGCTTGCTTCGGCTATAACTGCTAAAGCTCAGAAGTTTATCACCCTAGATTCAGACTTTCTCAATGTACAACTGAAGTCTTATGTACGCCAGAATTATAATTTGACTATTGAGGAGCCTTCCTTATGAAATGTACAATCTCTACTGCTGTCATTCCCTCGAACTTGCCTTTAGGCAGTGAACGAAGCTTTTTCACGAGTTCTATAAATTTCTTATCTTTGTCGGTCATGGAGTGGTTTAAAAGCACTGAGCTATTTAAAGATTTCGTGGTGATAGCGTGAGAATAGAAAAAATAGGTGTTGTTGTACTTATTGCGCTGATACTGAGTGTTATAATCTTTGTTAGGAATTATGATTCGGATGTTGTCGGTAAAGCGGGGGATTCGGTTGCATGAGGAGAATGTTGATGGATGCAAATGTTTATGGACTAATTCTTGTAGATAGAGATAAAGATATTGTTGTTGCTCGGCTGAAAGAACGGCACGATGTTTTGTTCTATGGATGTGAAGTTATTCGGAATGAACTTAGGGATACTCGGCGAGGCGGATATCAGGGTAATCTACGAATGGATCTTCTGCGTCTTTATGATCAAATTGTAAAAAAGAATTATGCAGTTGATATATCTGTTCACGAGCTCGCGTCAAGTTACTCTAAAGCATCTTCAGATATGGGAATAAATCCTGACAAAATGTTGAGTGATTTCTTGATTGTTGCTTGTGCATCATTGAAAAATCTCGATGTACTCATTTCTAATGATACCAAAAGCATGGCAGGAGCTCCAGTAGTGGCGGTCTACAAAATAGTTAATGATATCAAAAAAATTAGGCTGCCGAGGTTTATAAGCTATGAACAATTTAAAAAAGAGATTACGTAGTATGTTCGAGTATAAACTCGTATGCCGCACGAACGTATTCAGGGTCTTTCATATGCTCATCTATGTCCTGCAGCACTTTTTTAATGTCTTTCTTTGCCATGGGAGTATTTATAAAATCCAAGTATTTAAAGGTTTTGTGGTGATAGCGTGAGATTAGAAAAAATTGGTGTTGTTGTACTTATTGCGCTGATACTGAGTGTTATAGTGTTTTTTAATAATTATGATTCGGATGTTGTCGGTAAAGCGGGGGATTCGGCGTGAGACGATTAATGCTTGATACAAACATCTTTGGCCTGATTGTTGTCCGTTCTGATGGAGAAATAATACACTCTCTTGTTCATCGTAATCCTGAAATTTTCATTTATGGATGCAGTGTGATTCGTAAGGAACTTCGTGATACTACTCGAGTTGTTCCTGGGATTAACCTTCGTAGCGATCTCCTGAGGGCTTATGATGATCTTGTAAAAAAGACATATGACATTGAATCAGATGTAGTGCAGCTTGCGAACAGATATTATGAAGCCTACAAAAATTTGGGCGGCAGAACTCCACAGCATAAGCTGATGAATGACTTACTCATTATTGCGTGCGCTTCGCTTAAGCAGCTCGACATTGTTGTTTCAAATGATGAAAGAACTATGCTTAGTGAAAGTATGATTTGTGCGTATAAGCTTGTCAATAAAACCCTTAGTGTTCGTATTCCTCAATTTATTAGTTACGAGGCATTTAAAAATGAACTCAAGAAATAGACTTCAAAATAAACTCGTACACAGCCTTGACATATTCAGGGTTCTTCATATGATTATCTATGTCTTTCCATACGTCGCATTTCGTTTGCTTTGCCATGAGATTACTATTTCAAAACATATATATAAACATTATGATTTGTTTAGTGAAAAGAGGTTAGCGTGAAATTCATTGAAAAGACGGGGATTGTTGTACTTATTGCGCTGATACTGAGTGTTATAGTCTTTTTTAATAATTATGATTCGGATGTGGTTGGTAAAGCGGGGGATTTGGTGGGGGGGGCGTTGACGAGTGGTAATTCCGAAGTTACTTTTCCATATACTCTTAATGTGGGTGATGTTTTCAATGGTGTTACCATCCCTTCGGACAGTCAACTTGTAGGAAAAAAAGTCACGAGTGCTAATGATGTCATTTTAAGGACTGAAGTTGGCGACTTTGTTGCGTACAATACGGGAATATTCAATGACAAAGGTGTGTTATTTGCTGGCACAGGCACCTTACCTGGAACAGGACACATTCCAAGTGGAACGACTGCTCCTGCTGCAATAATTACACCTGCAGCTGCTACTCAAGGACCTCAAATTAATTGGGTAGCTACTGAAAAAGGATTAGTGTTTTATCAGAAGGATACTAGCGCAACTGGAATTGTGAAATTTTTTAATACAGACGATTCTGTTTTTAGTTTTTATACTGTAACTCTTGATTCTTCACTCGCTGCGGCTCTTGAAAGCCAGCCAGCAGCACTTGCACAATTGTTTGATCCGGATAAACGTAAAAAAGGTATCAAATATACTGATGGAAATAAACAGAATACTTTAGTCAAAGTTGGAAATAATCTTCAGGTTACTTCAATTTCATCTGAGAACCAAGGCAAGTCAATAATACAAGAGGTCACCACTTATAATACAGATGGTAAAAAAGTGTATTATCGAGCTACTCGAACGGATGAACTTTCCACCGCTTTCCTACAGGAAGTCGAATCATCATCAACGTTTGATCCGAAAACTGGTCAACCTACAACAACAACAACTACACAAATTCTTGAAAGTGGAAGTCCAAAGCTCACTCTCCTTGAAAATAAAGGTTCTGTTTTAATTACTTTAGGTGGTACTTCTCTCTATCTGGATCGAGATTTCTACAATGATTTCAAAGGTAGTATCGATCTACTAAAGACTGCCCAAGAAGGTCTGCCAAAAGATTCACAAGGCTATACCATTCTTAAAGGCACAAATGGTGGAACACTTGCTGTAAAATCTGATTTAGATGGCAATCATCTTGCAATTCGTAATGCAGACGGTGCAAATCTCGAAGTTCGTGAAATGAAAAAAGATGGCGAAAAAACGACAGTTTTAACTGAAAAGTTTGATCCTGCAAAGCCCGGTGTTAGTCTTGGAGTAACAAAAGAGATTACTATCGGTGATAAAAAAACGCCGATACTTCGCATACAGCAGAATGGCGATACTGTTCGTGTCAATGGTAAAGAAATGAATCTTGGCTCTTATGACGCGACAATTGGTCTCTATCTGGAAGGAAAAAACACTCCAAAAGATGCCCAAGATGTCCAATTTGTTCTTGACCATCTTGATGTTGACGATTCAGACTTTAAATATGTTAATGGTGTTTTTTCTGGGGACAAGGGAAAAACAGATTTGACGCGAAACAACTATAATGAATACACGGATAGTACTGGCATTACTCGAGCTGTGCTTGTTAAAAATGCTATTACAGACAATGATCTCTCTTTAGTACCAGCAGGTGTTACATTGAATGCTGGGCAAAAAATAGAGGTTCTTGGTACGAATGATAAGCGTGTTTTAATCTATGAGGCAAATAAAGGAATCTCAACTGGATACGTTCAATATGAGACTTTTAAAAATGCAGATAGCGTTGACGTAACTGTCGAAGTTAAATATAGCCCAGATAAAACAAAAATAGATGCAGTTGCTCCTCTTCCTGGAAGTGGGACTCTTCGTGTCACGCCAAAAACCATCGCTGGCTCTGGCTTTGTTTATGAGATTAATCAACAACCAACATCACTAAATTTTGAGTCGGATGATCGTCTTGTTTTTGGCAGTGATGGTGAACTTTATGTAAGCATAAGTGGTGTGGGTGGACGTCAACCAGTTGATGCCTATTTCACAACACCTGATGAGCGAAAAGCATTGAATGCTTATATTGACAGTGATGAATACAAGAAAGCACGTACTGATTTTCAGCTCTTGAAAGGAAAAGCCGAGGAATATGAAGCAAGCCGTAAGAAAGCGAAAGAAGATGAGGCGGCTGCTGCACAGAAAGGGCTTGCAGCTGTCCGAGAAGCAGTTACAGACGGCGGCCCAGCGATTGGCGCATTCGTATCTGATCTCTTCGGTGGTATATTTGGCGGCGGCTTCCTCAAATATTACAAGTCAGAACAAGCACTATCAAACCTTTTAATTCAAGACGTCTTCAAGTCAAACTGGATTGAAGAGATGGACCAATTATTCGCAAAATCCTATTTAGGCATTGACTACTGGGCATCTGCCATCTGCAGGAAAGAATTCGACGTTGCAGGCGACAGTGTGGGCATGGTGGAAGTTGCACCAGGGTTATTCCAATTTATTGCGCATGTTGAAGGGCAGCATTCGGAAAAACAGCCCATGCTGTGCGATTTGGATAATACTGAGAAACCGTGCGGTGACACAGGGACATGCCGGACATTAGACCAGCGATGTGTGCAAGACAGGGGCAATGCAGATCCTGCGGATGATATCTTGTTAACTGAGATTTTGTATAAATTTACGTATGCAGTTCAAGCGCCCAGTGATGAGAAATTAACGCCGCAGCGCAATGAAGAAGGCGCTATCAGCTTTAATGTTGTATTACGCGGCCCAGGACAGCCGGGCAAGCTCTATGACAAGCAATTTGAACTCAAGAATGGCGCGAAAGAACAACAAGTTATCGTTGCTCGAAAGCAAGCAGTCTACACTGAAGTCTGCATCGTATTCTTCAAGAAGCCTGAGAACTTTGACGGCAAAGATGTGCGCAGCAGCTGTGTGCCCATCACAGATGCAGAAGGACGGCTGATTACTGTTGGAGAAGGCGGTGTGGGTGTTGCTGGGCGGGAGCCTGCGGCAATATGTGAGAGATGCTTCTGAATGACAGACTCCGATAAAGCTTTAATTCTATTCCAAGGCAAGACTATCAGAAGAACTTGGTTTAATGATGAATGGTGGTTCTCAGTAGTTGATGTGGTGCATTAACACAAACTGATAGGGCTAGAAAGTATTGGTCTGACTTAAAAGTTAAGCTTACTGGGCGATATTGAAAAGTGTTGTGGTGTCTTTGATTTACGAGCGAGGCTTGGCTATTGCTCTGCATCTTTTTCGTGGAACAAAAATCAATAAGAGGATGAAAGCATAAAATGTGTTAATCTGACATCCCGATTTTTGCCGAGCGAGTTGACACCACCGAGCGAAGCGAGAACTTTTCAATATCGCCGCTTACTGAAGAAGGTTTTCAGTTGTCCGAAAAAATTGGACAGTTGAAATTACCCTCTGCTGCCCAGAATCATGTTGGTATAAAAATCTGACTAAAAAATATAAAAAAATTTACTCAACAATCAATGTTCCTTTCATTGTCTTGTAATCTTTCGGGCAAAGCAGCGAGCACATGTACGAGAACTTGCCTGTTTTGTCTGCGGTGAACTTTACTTCTATCTGTTCTCCGTCTTCTATGACTTCATTTATCCTGAATGCGCCAATACTGAAATCGCGCTTCTGGCCGATGCTTTTTACTGTTAATGTTATTTCGTCGCCCTTTGCTACATGGATTTCATCCGGCGTAAATTTGCCGTCCTCTGCAACAATCATAAACAGGTTTTCTACTGTTGGCTCTACTGCTTTTACAAGCTCGACAACAGGTTCTGGTGCAGGCGGTGTGACAACATTACCTGTTATCGGCGATTGTGTTGCCTCTTTCCCGCATCCTATCACAAGCAATGCAGCCAATACTACTATTATTCCAATTATCCATTTCATAAGTATACACCCTCCGAATGTGAGAATTATGAACTGTTTTATAAATCTTGCACTAAAAAAAATAAAAAAATTACAGCTTCTTTAGCACCCATGTTTCGCCTGGGCCGCCGAACAGCAATGCAAGTGCGCTTAAGAAGAGCACCAAGACGAATTCATATCCGCCGTTGCCCACGGAAAAGCCCTTCGATACGTGCACCATGAAGAATGCGACAAGCATGACTACTGCAATGCCCAGCGCAGCTGGTCTTGTCCATAAGCCTACTAATACTAACAGGCCACCAATGGTTTCAATCAATGCAACCACAAGCGCTGCAAACCCTGCTGCAGGCACGCCTAAGCTCTCAAGCCAACCTGAAAAGCCAGCCAAGCCTACGGGTGTCGGGCCAATGTTGAATAGCTTACCTACACCGTGCATCAAAAACACAATGCCCAAAGCTAACCGCACAAATAATAAACTCAGACCTTTATACTTATTTAGGGAATCTAACATTGTTCCACCTCAACTCTATGAGTGTGGGCTGCTTATTTAAAGATTGCGGCACAACATTAATAAGAAGTTGTTTCACTCTTATCTTATGCAAAAAGAGCAGATTGACAGCTGTGTAGTGCTTGAACTCGTCATGAAATCACAATCAGGAAAAGAATTTAGGTCTCTTATTGAGCAATGCCAACGCTATTTTTACTATCTTGCGGAGCGAGAATGTGGTTCTATCTCATTACCTGCTCTTGGTGAAATTTTTCGGGTGCTTTATTCGATTAAGGATGAGGCTATTCGAATGCAACGCTTTACTTTTGTCTGCGATTTGATACGAAAATGTAATATCTCTTTTAACTCGCCTGATCATGAAACATATCGGATTGCAACAACAATTAAAGAGTTTGACACCTTGATTGAGCCTGCTGATGCTTTACGCGTGAGTGAAGCATTGACATCGGGTGCTACCCTTATAACTTTAGATAGAAAGCTTATTGATAATCAGCGTCTCCAAGAGCATTTTAACATTAAAATTAAAGGGCCAGCTTAACGCCCGGTTTTCTCAGTTCTTTAATAAGATCGCAGGCGGTTCCGTCAAATTTAATTCCGCCTTCCATTCTGCTGAATAGATCTTGTAGTTCTTTCTTTTCAGCCTCTGTGAGCTTTTTTGCCATAGGTGTTCTTTAGTAGGCTGTGCTTAAATAGCTTTCTGTTTTGTATTTACTGGACGCAAGGTTTTTATTGGACTGATAAGTTCAAGGAGCAAACGGACCCGTGGTCTAGCGGTTATGACGTAACCTTCACAAGGTTAAGGTCCCCAGTTCGATCCTGGGCGGGTCCATTTCTTTTATCTATTCCCACATCTAAAGCTTTTTAAACATGCCAAAGCAGCTGAGCTTATGGACATCGCCGAAGAGCTGCTGAGCAAAATTCCGTCAGATATCCAGCGACATGAGCACTTTCGGGCATTCACTGAGACTGTTGCTCTCCAGCAGATTTCTGATACGTCAGGCATACTACATTTTCTTGACAGAGAGATTGCTGATGTCAGCCAATGGCTCAAAACATGCAATTCTACCGACGTGCGCGAAGTCAAGCAGATGACCATGCATATTGGACGGCTGGAGAAATATAAGCTCTGGAAAAACTGGTGTGAGGCGTATTTATGATGCTGCGCAAACAAAGCATTATCGACCGTGCACTCGACGAAGATATTGGCACTGGTGACCTCACATCCAATTCAATCATCCCAAAAGATTACCGCATTACTGCTCGGATTGTTGCAAAAGAAAAAGGAGTTATTGCAGGCTTGCCTGTTGTTCAACGTATTTATCGCGGCGTACAGTTTCATGCGCTTGTCGTTGATGGCGATACGGTAAACAAAGGCGCTGCTATTGCTGAAATCACCGGGAATGCACGATTTATTTTATCACGCGAGCGAACTGCACTCAATTTTATTCGCCACCTCTCAGGCATCGCGACGATGACACGGCAATATGCGGATGAACTCGGCGGTGTTACGCTGCTCGACACGCGCAAGACTACACCAGGGTTGCGTAAACTCGAGAAGTATGCGGTGCGCATTGCTGGCGGCAAGAACCATCGATTTGGATTGTATGACATGGTGCTGATCAAATCTGCTCATATTGCAATCGCTGGCGGCATCACTGAAGCAATCCAGCGGGCACGGCGAGCGGGCACAAAGATTGAAGTTGAAGTTGAGTGGCTCGAGCAGGTTGAAGAGGCTCTTCGTGCGCAGCCAGACATGATCATGCTCGACAATATGCCGCTGGCTGACATGAAAAAAGCAATTAAATTGATTGGCGGAAAAATTCCAATTGAAGTATCTGGCAATGTGACGCTTGAGCGATTGCCTGTACTATGTAGACTTGGAGTACAGTATGTGTCGTCTGGCGCAATCACACATTCTGCAGGCTCACTTGATTTAAGCATGGAGGTTGTTCATGATTCCCGATAAAATTATTCGATTTATACGGCAGCAGACAAAAGGCGCTGATGGGATTGTTGTTGGGCTGTCGGGCGGTGTTGACTCAAGCACGGTTGCTGCACTGTGCGTGCAAGCGGTCGGTAAAGAGAAGGTATTTGGAATGGTTATGCCAGAGCGAGGCGTGTCGAAACGGCAAGATGTTGCTGATGCACAGCAGTTGGCAGCGCAGTTGGGCATAAAGACGAAGATAACTCCGATAAATAATATTCTTGATTCTGTTTGTGGTGTTATGCCATCGCTTCGCAGGAACAAACTTGCGCTAGGCAATCTGAAAGCGCGCATCCGAATGATCTTGTTGTATGCAGCTGCAAACATGAACAATTATCGTGTTGCGGGCACAGGAAATAAATCAGAATTAATGACCGGCTATTTTACCAAGTATGGCGACGGCGGCGTTGATTTTCTGCCGATTGGCGATCTGACGAAAGGCGAGGTGCGAAAGCTTGCTGCTGAGCTTGGCGTGCCGCGACAGATTATCGATAAAGTGCCAACTGCTGGACTGTGGAAAGGACAGACAGATGAAAACGAGCTGGGCATTACA
>Ga0209541_10004907_pt1 | contig 23555 bp, 18 predicted proteins | sample RifCSPlowO2_01_FD_184027 | JGI IMG/M metagenome (GOLD analysis project Ga0209541, IMG submission 184027) | Groundwater microbial communities from Rifle, Colorado - Rifle CSP2_plank lowO2_0.1 (SPAdes) (version 2) | ecosystem: Environmental > Aquatic > Deep subsurface > Groundwater | place... | reverse complement strand
ACAGTTTTTTTCTAAATCCGGAAATGTTTTTTCATTCTTTTATAGCCGAAACGATGTTGTTTTTAGGACTTGACCCGTTAACGCAATATACGGCTCTTTCTATATTTATGAACGCCCTAATAATACTTTTGGCATATTTATTTTTAAGGCTTAGCAATGTCTCAAAGCCTGCCGCGGCAATTGCTTCTTTGTCTATTTTGTATATTACTTCTGCTTCAAACCTGCCGGGAATTTGGAACTTAATACCGGTTACAATAGGGGTTATTTTATCGCTTTTGGGTTTTTGTTTTCTATCCGCGGAAGATTTAGCCCGCTCCGACTGTGCAATACTATTGCGCAGTCGGAGCGGGCAATTGCTTTTGGCTTTGCTGGCAGGTGTTTTTGTTTTGCTGTTTTACCCGCCGCTTATTATTTTTTATTTAATCGGGTTTTTAGTTTATTTGTTTAATTTGCCAAAAATGAAAGATAAAATTTTTGCGTGGGTTAAATACGCCATTTTTTTATTTTCAGCCGCTCTAATTTTTTACATTGTTTTAATGATTTCTCCGCTAAGCGGGGCATTAACTTATATCTTATCTAATTTATTTTACCATTCGTATACAGGCGACTTTATGCCGCAATTTAGTTTTTATTACATAATACCGTGGCCCGTCATTTTGCTGGCGATTTTCGGCTTGTATCATGTTTTTAAGAATAAAAATTGGCTGTTTTATCAGTTTATATTGGGCATTGTTTTTTGGGTTTTTTACGCATTTTCAAATTTTAGAATAATAATTGGATATGAAAGGGTTGTGTTTTTTACATCAATATTGGTTGTTTTAATTTCGGGGTTTGGAATAGAGGAAATTAAAAAATATTTAAGTTTGAAATTTGAGAAAATTAAGCCAGTTTTTAAATATATAGAAGCGGGAGCCGTTATTATATTTTTATTTTTTATTCCTTTTTACACGCAAGGAGAAACTTGGCGAAAATTAATTTTGAGAAACAATTTAATTCAGGCAGATTCCATTCCGATGGCGCCGGCAAACAATTATTTGACCGATGAAGACTTTAGGATATTTAAAGATATTAAACATAAAAAGTTTTTTAGCATTCCGTGGAAAGGGACAGTCATAGGAATAGCCACAGACAATTATCCGGTTGTAACAAAAGGGGGGACAATTACAATGGACCCTAAAAACCCTATAATATACCAACAATTTATGAGTTTTGACTGCAACAAAAAACTTCAGATTGCAAAAGAAAAAAATATAGATTATATTTATTCAACGGCTTTTTTATGCGATAATTTCCAAAAATTAGACGAAAGCAACGAGGGATTTATTTTATACAAATTTTTAAAATAATAATGACCATTGATTACATTAAAAAAACATTGTCTTTGAGTTTTTCTTTGGCCAAAACCCAATTTAAATTAAGAAACGAGGGAAGTTACCTCGGCATTTTTTGGTATTTATTGGACCCTTTGGCAATGTTTTTGATTATTTTTCTATTGAGCGGAGTGCTGGCAAATACTGATGACATTAAAAATTATCCGATTTATTTGTTATTGGGACTGATAATGTTTAATTTTTTCAGGCAAACGACAATAAATTCCACGAATTCAATAGTTACAAACGCCGCTTTTATAAAATCGATGAGAATTTCCTCGGAATCTTTTGTGGTTTCCTCGGCAATACTGTCTTTTTTTTCTCATCTTTTTGAACTGGTTATTTTGTTGTTTTTTATGATATTTTTTAAAATTTCGCTAATCGGATTTTTTTTATATCCTACTGTTTTTTTATTTTTATTTTTATTTTCCCTTGGCGCATCTTTTATTTTAGCCAGTATTGGAGTTTATGTTAACGATATAAATAATGTTTGGAGCGTTTTAATTAACTTATTATGGTTTTCAACACCCATATTTTATGTAATATCTTTCGGAAGCGCCTCGGTTATAAATAAATTGAATCCCTTGTTTTATTTTGTCAACATAGCCAGAGAAATGGTGATTAGCGGCTCTATTCTATCAATCGGACAGGTGGTTTTAACAGCTGTTTTAAGTTCGGTGTTTTTTTTGTCGGGTTTATTTATTTTTGAGAAATCTAAAACAAAATTTGCCGAATTATTATAAATGGATACAGCAATAAAATTAAGCAACGTTTCCAAGAAATTTAAAATTGGGTGCCATAAAGAGCAAAAAACGGCTTTGGCCGGAATTATCTCGTTTTTTTCAGGCAAGGAAGCAAAAAAAGATTTCTTGGCGCTGAAAAACGTTTCTTTTTCTGTCAGATCAGGCGAGAATTTAGGAATTGTGGGCAGAAACGGTTCTGGCAAAAGCACCCTGTTGCGAATTTTGGCCGGAGTTTATGAACCAAGTTCTGGCGAAGTAACAACAAAGGGAAACATTGTTTGTTTAATGGGGCTTGGGCAGGGGTTGAGTCATAAATTAACAATGCGAGAAAATATCTATTTAATGGGTTCTGTGCTGGGGTTGAGTCAGAGAGATATAAAAATAAAATTTGCCGATATCGTGGATTTTTCAGGGCTTGAAAAATTTTTAGATACAAAAATTTACCAATTTTCTTCTGGCATGGTGATAAGGCTTAATTTTTCGGTTATGATACATTGTTTGCATTATTCAAAACCCGACATACTTCTATTAGACGAAGTTTTTGGTTCGGGGGGAGATATTGATTTTGAGGAAAAAGCCATAAAAAAAATGGAGGAATTTATAACAGGAGGAGCCACGGTTGTTTTAGCCAGCCACGACTTAGACATTATTAAAAAATATTGCGACAGGGTTATCTGGCTGAATGAAGGAGAAATTTTTGGCGCAGGAAATCCGCAGGAAATTATTTTTAAATATTTATCCTTGTAGCTATGCTTAATTTAACGGGCGAAAGATATATTCCGGAAATGGAGCCGGGTATCATACATTCAGAGCACCAACATAGATATGAATTTGCTAAGGAATTTGTAAAAGACAAAGCAGTTCTTGATTTGGCTTGCGGAGAGGGGTACGGAAGTTTTTTATTGGCAGGTTCGGCAAAAAAAGTTTTCGGCGTAGACATTGCCGAGGAAACCATAAAACACGCTTCTTTAAAATACCAAAAAAACAACCTTGAGTTTATCCGGGGCTCAATGACAAGCATTCCCATTGACGGAGAAAAGATTTTTGATATTATAGTTTGCTTTGAAGCCATTGAGCACATAAAAGAACAGGAACAATTGATGAGGGAAATAAAAAGGCTGTTAAAAGAGGATGGCATTCTTATAATTTCAACTCCAAATATATATGTCTATTCGCAAAAACCGGGCTATAATGTTTTTCAAAATCCATTTCATTTAAAGGAAATGAGTTATGAGGAATTTGACGAATTGCTTAAAAATAATTTTAAAGAAGTTTTTATTTATGGACAGAAAGTCAATCCAATTTCAAATATTTTTCCTGTTTCAAACAGCGGCAATTTAACGGAAATTACGGAATATTATTTGGAAAAACAGCCAAATGCTTGCGAAGAAAAAAATGAGTTTCCACCCGTTGTCTCAGAAAATAAAGAAGCCGTCTATTTTATAGCCTTGGCGTCAAACGGCTTAATTTCCGGGTTAAAATTAGGCTCATATCTTGTTGATATTTCCGGTTTTTCTTTTAAGAAAAAAGATTACGATGTTGATTTTTATAAAAATGCGCTGGAAGAAAAAGAAAAAGAGATAACAAAACTAAGGGAGGAAAAATATAGTCTTGGCAAGACTACCCAAGAGAAAAATTTTCAACTTGATCAACTTCGCGCTACGGCTGCAGACAATGAGTTAAGAGCAACACAGTCAGCTAAGGAATTATACAACATAAAAAAAAGCATATCCTGGAAATTTTCCCAAAACCTTGAAAAAATAATATTTTATTTTCTTCCTAAAGAATCTAATCTCCGTAATTTTTATAAAAATTTGATAAGAAATCTTCAAAATCATTTTGAAAAAAGCAAAATTATCGTTAAAAAAATCGCAGAAGAAGGAGACTACCAATTATGGATAGAAAAAAATGAACCTAAATCCGAAGATTCCAGCGGGCTTTGCAAGGAAGCTAAGTCTTTGGCATATAAGCCGCTTATAAGTATTATTATGCCAACCTATAACATTGACGAGGTTTATTTGCGCGCCGCTATAGAGTCGGCGCGAAGACAATTTTATTCAAACTGGGAGTTATGTATTGCAGACGATGGTTCCACCAAACCCGATGTGAAAAAAGTTTTAGAAGAGTATCGGCAGAAAGACAAGAGAATCAAAATTATTTATTTAGAGCAAAATCAGGGAATAAGCGGCGCATCCAATGCCGCGCTGTCCTTGGCATCGGGCGAATTTATAGGATTGCTTGACTGCGATGACGAACTTGCAAACTGGACTTTATCAGAAATGGCAAAGTCTTTAAACCAAAACCCGAAATTAGATTTTATTTATTCAGATGAGGATAAACTGGATACAGAAGGAATCCGCAGCGAACCGTTTTTTAAACCAGATTTTTCGCCGGACCTCCTTTTAAGCATGAATTATATAACCCACTTCTGCGTTTTCCGTAGAGAAACTGTAAACCGGCTGGGCGGATTTCGCAAAGGATTTGACGGCAGTCAGGATTATGACCTCATTGTTCGGGTAACCGAATTCACTAAAAATATCGCCCATATTCCTAAAATTCTTTACCATTGGCGTAAAATACACAGTTCGTTAAGTTGTAACGCCGAGGCAAAACCCTATGCTTATCCCGCCGCGATGAAATCACTTGCAGAAGCCATTGCCAGAAGAGGATATTCGGGAGAAATAACAATGTTGTCTCACGGTCTTTATAAGTTGCGCTATGATGTTAAGGGCAATCCGTTCATAAGCATTATTATTCCCACTAAAGATAAAACAGATTTTTTGCGCCGATGTGTTGATTCTATTTTGAAAAAAAGCACTTACTCTAATTATGAAATCATAATAGTTGACAACGAAAGTTCAGAAACAGAAACAAAGGATTATTTAAAACAAATAGTCGGCAATCTAAAATGCCGAGTAATTTCTTTTAACCAGCCGTTTAATTATTCTTCCCTTAATAATTTTGCGGTTTTGAGGGCGTCTGGAGACTTTTTATTATTTTTAAATAACGACACAGAAGTAATCACGCCGGGCTGGTTGGAGGAAATGCTCGGCCATTCTCAAAGGTCTGAGGTTGGAGCCGTGGGAGCAAAGTTGCTTTTTCTTGATAATAAAATTCAGCATGCCGGCGTTGTTGTGGGGCTTCATGGCTTGGCCGGACATGCTTTTTACGGATTAGCGGCTTCAGAGCCTGGTTACAAAAGATTAAACACGGTTGCGCGCAACTATTCTGCGGTTACCGGGGCTTGTATGATGATACGTCGTTCTGTTTTTGAAGAAATCGGCGGTTTTGACGAAAAGCTAGATGTGGCATTTAATGATGTTGACCTCTGTCTGCGTATTTTTCAGCGCGGTTATTATAATGTCTGGACGCCGCACGCTGTTTTGTATCATTATGAATCAGCCACCCGCGGCAACTACCAACCCGATCATAACGTCAGTTATTTTAAAAAAAAATGGGGCGATTTTTTAAAACAAGGAGATCCTTTTTACAACCGGAACTTGGCTTTAGACAGAGATGATTTTATGATAAAAATTTAGTTTGCTCGCCCAAATTTTATAAGCGCTTTTTTATTTTTTCAATAAATATCTTTGTGTCAAATTTTTTGGCTTGCTCCTGGCAGGCTTTTTTATATTTTAAAGGATTTTTTTTAATTTCTTTTCCAAGTTTTTTTACAGCTTCAGCCAATTTGTCTTCGTTAATATCATCAATTAAAATTCCAGTTTTTCCATTTATAATCGTTTCTTTGTAGCCCCCTTCGTTTGGAGCAATTACCGGTTTTCCCGAGGCCATCGCCTCAACCGGAGTCATGCCGAAATCTTCGTCTATTGCAGTTGTTAAAAACCCTTTGCAATTAGCGTACAAATCAATCAATTCTGATTGTGATATCCATGATTTTATTTCAACGTTTTCAGGTTTGATTTTATGGCAATAATCTGAGTAAGCCTCAAAATGTTTTGAGTTTTCGTAACTGCCGACAATTATAAGTTTTTCATTTGGAATTTTAGAAAAAGCCTTCAATTGCATATCAACCCTTTTATGGCCTATTAGTCTATTTACCGAAAGCCAAGATTTTCCATTTTTATTATAATAATAATTATTAGTTTCCGTCGGCGGATAAATAATTTCTGAATCCCTGCGCAAATATTTTTTTACCCTCTGCTTTACATTTTCTGAAATGCATACTATTTCTTCCACATGTTTTAAATCTCTTTTATTCAAAAACCGCATATAAAAAACCCAAAAATCAAAAATATATTTATTCAAATTTTTTAAATAAACGCTCGGAACTATATTTTCTCTTATATACTTATTTAAATCGTAAAGTTCTCTTATAGGCGAATAAACATACCAAAGGTTAGGCTTGTTATGCGCTGCTCCAGACATTGCCCAGTCGCCGGCGATGATATAAAAATCATATTTTTTCCCCAGATTCAAATTTTTGAATTTCCAATACGCGCCCTCCTGTTTGAAGGGAGCATTTACGGGAATTTTTCCTATGCTGAATATATTATCGGTTCTGAACCCCATTTTTTTTATTTTTTCTTTATTTATGTTTGTAGTATAAATATCAGCCCCGAGCTCTCTCGCCATTATTAAATCAACCAGTTCAGCCCCCCCGATATTATCCATATAATTATGGAAAATTGCTATTTTCATTTTTTGATGCCCAAAATACTTAACATAAAAGAAGAGAAAATCGTTTGGATTCCCGTTGTTATCAATGTTAAGGCTACTATTGAATTTTTAACCTCGTTTAGTTCGCTAAAACCAGACTTTAACCATTTTGCCAATATTAAAAAATAAATTATAACCCCGCACAAAATAATTATAATTCCAAAAATACCTGCTTTTTCTATTGTCAGGTATTTATAAATTTTATTCATATTACCCCCATCTTCGCCCAGATTGGTTACTGAGTAGGTTTTTGCGAAAACAGAAAATATAATAAGTTGGTAGCCGGAAATCATAAGCAAGGAGGAAAAAAACATCGGATGATAAAATAATTTTATTCCGAAAATTTTAGGGTTTCCAAAATAAAACCAAAACATTGACGCAACCCCGATTAAAAGCATAATCAATCCCGGAATAAAAAATAAAAACAGGGGAGAATAAAGCAACATAAACCTCATATGCTTCCACGCGTCCGAAAAAGTTTTTAATTTTGACTTGCCTTTTCGTTTGTAGTAATTTATCGGCAATTCCTTGATTTTTAAATTATTTTTCAAAGCCTTTATTATCATCTCTGAAGCAAACTCCATTCCGGTTGTCTGCAAATCTAATTTTTGGAGAGATTTTTTTGAAATTGCCCGCATTCCGCAGTGGCTGTCGTTTATTGAAGTTCCAAAAAACAATCTCAGTGCGCCGGAGAGCAGGGGATTCCCCAATTTGTGAGAATAGGGCATGGCTCCCTTTTCCATTTTTCCCGAAAACCTGTCGCCGATAATAAAATTATAACCTTCTCTCAGATATTTTAAAAAATTAGGTATTTCCCCAAAATCGTAAGTTCCGTCTGCGTCAGCCATAAATATATATTCTCCTTTGGCAATTTTAAAAGCTTCCAAATAAGCCGTTCCATAGCCGTCTTTATCGTGTTTTATTAGAATTACTTTTTCTTTTTTGGCAATTTTTGGGCTTTCATCCGTAGAAGAGTCAGATACTATTATTTCAGTTTTTATATTATTTTTTTTTATTGTTTTTTTAATTTGTTTTAAACAAAAAGGCAATGCCTCCGCCTCATTCTGACAGGGAAGTATGATGCTTATTTCAGGTTTTTTGTTTTTCATTTTTTCATTAAACCACAAAAAGGTGTATAATGAAATAAAAAATGTTGTATCTCCGACATACAACAAATTTATGCCGAGACAACTAACAAAATTAGTGAACGACGAAATTTATCATATCGTGATTCGTGCGGTTGGAGACAGTATGATTTTTAAAAACGAAGACGATTATTATCGCGGTATTTTTTGCATTTATGAATTTAATAATACGGATTCGGTGCAAATTTGGCGTCGGAGAAGGGACCGCATTACCGAAAAAAAATTTGAAAAAAGTGTTGTATCTCCGACATACAACAAATTGCCCGTTGATAAAAGGGATAAAATGGTTGAAGTATTGGCTTTTTGTTTTATGTCGAATCATATTCATCTTTTAGTAAAACAATTAAAAGAGGGTGGAATTAGTCGGTTTATGAAGAAGGTAGGAGGCGGATATGCAAATTATTTTAATAAAAAATACGACCGAAAAGGGCATTTGTTCAACCAATTCCGAGCAATACATATTAAAACTGATGAACAATTATGGAATGTGTTTGTATATATTCATGCTAATCCGATTTCCATAATAGAGTCGGGTTGGAAAGAAAACGGCATAAAAAATCCAGAAAAAGTAACTGGTTTTTTGGAAAATTATAAATGGAGCAGTTATCGGGACTATATTGGAAAGGAAAATTTTAAATCAGTTACTCAAAGAGATTTTATTTTAGATGTGCTAGGCAAGGAAGTAGGTTGCAGGCAAGTCCTTGAGGATTGGATAAAATATAGAAAAATAAAGGACTTTGGCGATATTGTTTTGGAATAGAAGCAGTGTAAGTGTTGTATGTCGGAGATACAACACTTTAATTCCGGAGAGTTATTCACAGGTGTTGACAAGGGTTTTTTATGATAAAATAGAACAATAATACCCACACGAATTTGTGAACGAATTTTTGTATACTTTTTAGTATTTTGAAAATGACGATTAAAAAAAACATTGAACTTTTGGTCCCTGTTAAGATAAAAATAAAGCCGCCGAAAAGAAATATAGTGAAACAATCTTATCCGATATTCAAAGGGATATTTTTCGGCTTGGTTTTTGCAGGATTGTTTTCTGCTGTGATTTTTACTTTTGCAACTTATGGCTCCGATGAGCCCTATCCTCTTGGAAATACATTAAGTCCAGATTGCGTTCCGGGCGCTACATACTGCACAGTAATAACGCCGGCGGCTTATTCTTTTGTCGCAAATAATTTTTCTGGAACCGGTAATTTTACCACTACCGGCACGCTTATTGCTCCAACGCTCGTTGGCGGTTCTGCAACGACCTCTGACCTTAATTTAAAAACCACTTCCGGCGTAGGAGCGAGTGGCGCAGATATGCATTTTTTAGTTGGCAACAACGGGGCAACCGAGGCAATGACGATATTGAACAGCGGGTATGTCGGCATCGGGACGACGACTCCGGACAAGCCCATAAACGTGTACAAAGCCAGTGAAACCGACGGGAACCTCGCCAGATTCCAGGTTGTAAGCGATGCAAAATTTCCTATTATCCAGATTACCCGCGAAAGAGCCGGAAGCGCGAATGTCCAGAACGGCGACTATCTGGGGCAGATGGAATTTACACCCAGGTTCAACGGTCAGGTTGCTCAGGAAGTAGCCGCGTTCGGTACGATTTATCGCGGGGATGAAACGACCAGACGGGGAGATTTCTATATTGCAACCAGCAATCTGGACACTGCCCAACCGAGATTGACGGTTCAATACGACGGCAACGTCGGCATCGGGACAGCGAGCCCGACATATTTGCTTTCTCTTGGCGGAACAGCGGCGCGAACAATCTGGATGGAAAGAAACACCACGGCAGCCACGGCAGGGCAAGGGCTAACTTTGTCTTCCGGCGGAGCAATAGCAGGCACGGCAGATTTGAACGGCGGAGATTTGACTTTGCAATCCGGAATTTCCACTGGCTCCGGCTCGTCTGATATGTTTTTTCAAACCGCAACCGCAGGAGCGTCTGCAACAACAGACAGAACCCAGTCAACCAAACTAACGGTAAGAGGAAACGGCAATGTGGTAGTTGGCGCGGGAACAGCTTTGGCCACAGACGCAACCGCTGGATTTTTGTATATTCCAACCTCAGCTGGAGCGCAAACTGGCGCGCCGGTAGCTGATACAACAGGCACAGCTCCAATTGCCTACGATACCACTAACAACCGTCTTTACATTTACAATCCCACCGGCACTCCTGTCTGGAAATATATTGCTGTGACCGGCGGTTTTCAAATACCCGATTATGAAACAGCAGACCCGATTTCCGGAGAGAAGATAAAAGAAGGCGACATTGTGCTTGGCAGAATAGACAGCACAATGTCAGACAGCGCCCTGCACGCCACTTGGGTTACCTGGAATAACGTAAAAAAACAATTATTGGCTGAAGCCCGGGGCGAGCTGTCCAAAAGCGGAGCATTCGGGAATGGATCAGTTGAGGGCGTTGGGACAGAAACACTTTTAGATAAAGTAAAAAATGTTTTGTTTTCTTTGGGAATTACAATTGAGGATAGGTTAGTAAGCATAGCGAGGTTGGCAACGGAAAAATTTAGCGCGCAAACAGCCGATATTTCAAAATTACAAATGAGGGACGAGGATACAGGCGAAATTTATTGTGTTTTGATAAAAGCCGGAGAGTTGATAAAAACAAAGGGCGAGTGCGGCTCAACTGTTGTTTTAACAACAGGGCAGTTGACACAAACAACTGAACAGACTCAGCAAGTCGTTAATCAAGCCCAACAGGTTGTCCAGCAGGCTCAACGGGCGGCAAATAATGCTTTAGAAACAACAGAAAATGCTAAACAGGCAGTTGATGAAAGAGTTCAAGAGGTAATACAACAAGCGGCCGAAACTGCCAATAAAACAGCCAAAGAAGCGGTTTCTAATGCAAAAGAAGAAATAAAACAGGAAATTAAGCAGGAGATTAAACAAGAACAGGCAGAAACTAATAATCAAGCGCCCGGAAACATAAACAGCAATACGGCAAGCCCTGCGCTAGAAAATCTGCCCGAAGCCCAATCTGCGCCGGTTACGCAAATTGAGCCGCCACCGACCGAATCTAATACTAATACTCAGACCTTAACTCCTAAATCCCAAGAAGAACAGCCGTCACCCGCTTCATCTGGAACTATGATAAGAAATGCGGCGGCAGGACTGGTAAAATCAATGTGGGAGTTTGCGAAATGGATTTTTAGAGTACCTTTTAAAAAAGTGTCAGAATTATTGCCCGAGAGCGCCAAGGAATCAAGCGCCGCATTAATGCAAAAAACAGGTGATTTTGTTGAAAAGGCGTTAAATACGGATTTTAAAACGATGTCATCAGGCATCAAATCAATCGCCGACGCGGTGTTTTATCCTGCGCAAAAAATATTTAGAAAATAAAATAATATTAACAAATTATTTATGTTAAAAGAAACATCGCTTACAGTAAAAATTTGCGGCTGGATAACAAAATATAGTATTTACGTTTTAGTATTCCTGATGCCGATTTTGTTTTTGCCGTGGACATCAGAGGTTCTTGATTTTAACAAACAAGCACTGCTGATTTGCTTGGCTTTTATTTCATTTTTTAGCTGGATGTTAAAAGTTTTAATTTCCGGAGAGTTTAAAGTGAATATAAACAAAGTTCATATATTTTTAATAATTTTATTTCTGGCTTATTTGTTGTCAACCGTTTTTTCAATTGACAGGTACGGCAGTTTCTGGGGCTGGCCGCGCGTTACTTCAGACAGTCTGTTGTCAGTAATTGGCCTGGTTATTTTTTATTTTGTAGCGAGCAATGTTTTTTCAAAGAAAGAGATTACAGCGTCGGTTTATATATTTTCGGTTTCAGCCTTAATTGCTGAGATATTCGGAGTTTTGCAGTTTTTTGGATTATTTATCGTTCCGCTGGGTTTTGCCAAAAATGTTGCTTTCAACACAATAGGAAGCGCGGGAGGGTTGGGTATTTTTGCCGCAACATTGCTTCCATTGACAATTGTTTTATTGATTAGCGCAAGAAAGTGGTCAAAACTGCTGTTTGCCGCAGAAATATTTTTTTCAGCGGCGATATTGTTATTAATTAATTTTTCCATGGTTTGGTGGACAGTTGTTTTTGGAACCGCCCTGCTTATGATATGCGGGCTTTTCAAAAGAGACCTTTTTGACGGACGATGGATGGCTCTGCCGATGTTTTTTATGGCAGTATCCCTGTTTTTTATAATTTTAAATCCCCAAATAAATTGGCTTCCGCAAAAAATAAATGAAGTTTCCTTGTCAAAGGATGCTAATTTTCAAATAGATATCCAAATCTTTAAGGAAAAGCCGGTTTTTGGATCGGGGCCCGGAACATTTTCCTACAATTTTTCAAAGTTTAAAAGTCCGGATTTTAGTAAGACAGCTCTGTGGGAAGCGGTTTTTAATAACGGAAATTCAAAAATTATGACAAGTCTGGCGACTGTCGGAGGATTTGGTATTTTGGCTTTCTTGGCATTGTCTGCCGCGATTATTTTTTATGCCGGAAAATTTCTTTTTGTTAATAAAAACGATTCAGGCCAGGATATATTTTATTCTATTTTGGGTCTGGGGTTGTTTATTTCTTTAGTCACAGAAATTGCATCATATTTTTTGCACAATTCAAACCTCTCTTTGGATTTCTTATTATTCTTTTTAATGGCGGTTTTGGTGGGTTTAATTTTCGGTGAAAGAAAAGAATATGATTTAAAGCCGTCTTCATTATTAACTCTGTTCGTTACCTTCACTTTTACGTTGGTTTTTATTTTCGGATTGGGACTTTTAATTTTAGGCGGTCAGAGATATGCCGCAGAAGTAAGCTACTATAATAGCTTGAATGCCCTGCAATCTGGCAGATTGGACGACGGAATCAAAAACCTAGAGAACGCCGCCTCTGCAAATTCAAACGTTGATTTGTATTTTAGGCAATTATCTCAGGTTTATCTTTTGAAGGCGCAAGATGTGTTATCAGATAAAAGCAAATCTCAAGGCGACAAAACGAATACAATCCAGGTTTTAGTTTCAAATTCCATAAATGCGGCAAAAATAGCGACTGATTTAAATCCGAAAACCGCTGGTAATTGGCTGGTCAGAGGATATATTTACCAGAATTTAAATGGTTTGATAAGCGATTCTTCAACATGGGCGATAAATTCATATAATGAAGCTTTAAAATTAGATCCTAACAATCCTTACTCTCTAACTCAGTTGGGAGTTATTTATTATCAGAATAAAGATTATCAAAACGCAAAAACAAATTTAGACCAAGCTCTAAATTTGAAGCCCGATTATTCCAACGGATTATATTTTTCCGGATTGGTATTTGATCAGCTTGGCCAAAAAGCCAAAGCTATCGAACAATTTACTGTATTATCTAAATTAAATCCCGCCAGCTCGATAGACATACAAAAAATTATTGATAATCTAACGGCCGGCAACGGCGCGTTAGACGGTTTAGTTCAGCAAACCCCGACGCCCGAAACTCCGGAAACGTTAGCGCCAAACCAAAACACAAATCCGCAGACAATACCCAAAACCGAAGCCCAGCCAATAAAAAAATAAATTAATTTCCGCAACAATTTTAGGGTTGCAAAATAAATTGGAAAAACAGTCTTTATTTTTAATTATTTTTCTTACGGTGTTTCTTGCTTTTTTTTCAGCTGAAGCAGTCTTGGCTGCTACGGGGACTATAAGCAGTTCTTACAAATATGCGTGGGGAAATTCCTCTGGCTGGATAAATTTTAAACCAACCAATGGAAATGTTTCCATTACCGATAATGCTCTGACCGGTTATGTCTGGAGTGAAGTTTACGGTTGGATAAATTTGAATCCAGCAGGCAGCGGGATAAAAAATACCGCATCGGGTGTTCTTTCTGGATCTGCCTGGGGTCAAAATACCGGTTGGATAAATTTTAGCGGAGTAACTATAAATTGTTCAGGAAGATTTGTCGGTGCCGCTACCGGAGACGTTGTTGGCACAATTACTTTTAATTGCTCAAATTGCAATGTTACAACTGACTGGAGTCCAAGTTCTGGTTGCGGGGGAGGCGGGGGCCCGCCCCCGCCTCCGCCGCCTCCGCCGCCAGATTCGCACAATGAATGCAATGCTCAAAAGCAGTGCGTTGCAGTAAGCGGGTCGGGAACCAGTCAATGCGCCAATGGCAATGATTGTAGCGCCCCAAAACATAACGAATGCAATGCCCAGAAACAGTGCGTTGCGATAGACGGAGAGGGCGATGAACAATGTCAAACAGATGTTGATTGCGCCCTTACGCACAGTGAGTGCAATAATAACGAGCAGTGTATATTTGTGTCGGGTTTCGGCTTAAACCAATGCGCAACAGACGTTGATTGCGGGCCCACTTACAATATTTGCAGTTCAATGCAGTGCGTTATTGCGCAGGGAATTGGCGCTGATCAATGCCAAAAAAATGAAGATTGTGTTTTTGAAATTTCGCCTGAATCTCCGCCAGTATTGCCCCTGGAAATTCCCCCAGTAATACCGCCTGAAAATTCTCCGGTAATACCACCAACAACACCTCCTGCATTGCCACCCGGGAACACAGGAATAATAAATACATCTGTAAAAGCAATTGAAAATATAACACAAACAGTAAATAAACAAATTCAGCAAACCATACAAGCCTCAGCAGAAACAGCAAAAGTTGTAACAAAAAATATTCAAAAAGCAATTGAAACCAAGCAGGGTTCTCTGATAACCAAAACAGTTTCAACCGTTGGAGCTGTAGCGGCAACTGCAGAAGTTGCAATAGCGATTGTTTTTTCTCCAATGGAAATATTTTTGTTTATTTTTAGGTTGTCGGGCATTCTTTTGACTTCACTTGGTTTAAAAAGAAGAATCAAGCCTTGGGGAGTGGTTTATGATTCCGTCACAAAACAGCCGTTGGACCCAGCATATGTTGTTTTAAATGACCCCCAAGGAAAAGTTATTTCCTCTGCAATAACAGATATAGACGGCCGGTATGGTTTTTTAGAGCCTTCGGGAACTTACCAAATATCTGTCAATAAAACAAATTACGTCTTTCCGTCGCAAAAACTTGCCGGCAAAATAAACGACGAACTTTATAACGACCTTTATTTCGGAGAAAACATAGATATAGAACAAGGCGGGGAAACCATTACAAAAAATATTCCTATGGACCCTCTGAGGTTTGACTGGAATGAGTTTGCAAAGCGGGACAAAAAATTAATGAATTTTTATTCGCGAGCGGATATAGCCCTAAGACGAATTTTTGATTTATTTTTTATAGTTGGGTTTGTGGTGGCTATTATAGCTTACTTTGCCGCCCCTTACCCATACAACCTTATTATATTGACAGTTTATTTAATATTGCTTTTGTTAAGAACAATAGGCGTAAAGCCAAAAGCATACGGCAGAATATTTAGCAGCGCTAACGGCAACCCTGTGTCCTTCGCTATTTTAAGAATAGTGATGCCTGATTCAAATGTGGAAGTCGCCCATAAAGTTGCAGATAAATACGGAAGATATTATTGCTTGGTTCCAAAAGGAAAGTATTTTATAAAAATAGAAAAAAAGAACGATGACGGATCTTATTCTTTGGTTTATACTTCTTCCGTAATTGACGCGTCTAAAAAAGGAATTATTAAAAACACTTTCCGGATATAATTTGAAATTTAAAACAATGTTTCGCGCTCTAAAAATTATTTACAATATCATAGCGGTGGTTCTCATCAACGTGTTTTTGATTTTTTTGACGGTTATAAACTTTTGGCTGTTTGCCAACGGCGAAGCAAAATTGATTTATATAATTATAGTTATTTTTTCAATCGTCATATTTTTTACCGGCAGTTTTTTTATCATAAAAATAAACGGCCTCAAAAGAGAAAAAACAGCGCTGGTTAGGCTTTTGGAAAAAAATGAGGAAAAATTAAAAATTTCGGAAATAGAAAAAAATATAATCTCTGAAGTTTTTTTTAATATCGGCGAAGGCATTTTAGTCATTGGTGGAAACGGGAAAATTTTAATGATAAACCCGAAAGCTAAAAAGATTTTGGGTATAAAAGAGAAAGACATCAAAGGTTTGCCGGTCATAGATTTGGCGCGCCTGCCCGATATACAGCCGATTGCGCCTTATTTATTATCTCAAAACATTGTTTTTAGGAAAGAGATAAAATTAAAATATTTTATTGCCGAGCTTTCCGTAATGCCGATATTTTTTGACTCAAGCCACGATGATTATAAAAAGGACGTTAATTTTCAACCAGAAAAAAATATGGGGAAATTGATAATTTTACGCGATATAACCCGCGAAAGTTCATTGGAAAAAATAAAAAATGATTTTATCCTTTCAGCCGTTCACCAGTTAAAAACATCCGTAGCTTCGGTAAAGTGGTCGGTAAAAATGTTTTTGTCCGGAGATTTCGGAAAAATTAGCAAAGAACAAAAAGATGTTGCCAAGAGGCTTTATGAAAGGAACGATGCGCTGATTTTTCTAATTGATAATTTATTGGATGCGGCGAAAATAGAAGACGGAGCATTTTTTTATAAAAAAACCTTAATTGACGTTCAGGATATTGTTGAATCTGCGATAATCTTTTTTCAGGATAAAATTAAAGGCAAGGAGATTAAAGTTAAATTTGAAAAGCCCTTGCAAAGATTGCCCAAAATAATAGTAGATAAGGAAAAAATAAGGTCCGTAATCCAGAATCTTTTTGACAACGCTTTAAAATATACAAATGTCTGCGGGAGTATAAACGTTTTTTTGAAAAGTGACCAAAATAGCATAAAGTTTCAGATAAAAGATTCGGGCATAGGAATTCCCATGGAACAACAGTCAAAAATTTTTAATAAATTTTTTAGAGCCGCCAATGCAAATAATATAGAAACTAACGGTTCTGGCCTCGGTCTGTTTATTGCAAAAAAAATTATTGAAGACCACGGCGGCAGTATTTGGTTTGAATCAGAAGAAAGCAAGGGAAGCGCCTTTTTCTTTACTTTGCCAATAGAAATGGTAGAATGATAAAATAGAATTATTATAATTTTAAAATTATGCCAAAGAATGTTTTAATCATTGAAGACGACGAATTTTTAAGAGGTTTGATAAACAAAAAACTTACCGCAGAGGGCTTTAATATGATTTCTGCAATTGACGGGGAAGAAGGAATAAAAAAAGCCAAAGAAGAAAAACCGGATTTGATTTTGCTTGATTTGGTTCTGCCTAATGTTGACGGTTTTGAAGTTCTGTCAAAAATAAAAGAAGACCCAGTTTCCTCGTCAATTCCCGTGATTATTTTATCCAATCTTAGCCAGAAGGAGGACATAGATAAAGGAGTAAAATTGGGAGCAGTTGACTATATTATCAAGGCGCAATTTACTCCGGAAGAAATTGTTGACAAAGTAAAAGCCATTCTGAAATAAATAAATAAAAAAACGCCGAAAGGCGTTTTTTTATTGTCGGGGAAGGGAGAATCGAACTCCCACCATGCGCACCCCATGCGCATATCCTGCCGTTGGACCATTCCCCGTTTATTTTATATTACACCAAACCCCAAAAAAATAAACACTTGTAATTATTTTGCGATGGGGCTATTATCTACTTGGAAATCAGAACTTTGAAAAGGAGACGCGAAATATGGTGGCTTATGCAAGGCGGGGAAAACTGGGAGGACAAAAAGTACCAGACAATATTGAAGTTTGTTGGGATGCTGTTTTTCCGGCTGAGGCCAAAAGTTGGCTTGAGAACAACTACGGATTTAAAGTTCAAGTCGTTGACGGCGAAATAGTTGTGCCGCTATTATGTGAATCCGACTGCCAAGATTTAGTCTCGCGATGGAATGAAAGAAACTAAAGCGGCGTTTCAGCCGAAAAAACAGACACCTTACCACTGATTTCGGTCAGTGGTTTTTTTCTGTCAGAAAATAAGCTATCACAAAGAAAAATATAATTGTCAAATTTAAATCTCTGACCTTGTGGCTACGATCGTGAGTACAAGGTCAGAGATTTTATTTACTTCTTTGTAGAAATTAAAAACAGTACCGTGGACTGGTCCACGGTACTGTGAAACTTTTATTAGTCGGTTTTTATACTTTGGATAAGCGTTTAATGCACTTGGCACAAGCGAGAACTCTTTTGCCTGAAGGCCTGCCTGCGCAGGCAGGCAAACGGACCCATTGCAAATTCGGGTATTTTCTTACTTTAGAAGTTGGGTTGTATTTTCCTCTTAATTTAACAAGGGTGACTCCCATTGCTGAATGTTTTTTGCAAATTGAACAAATTTTTTCCATAGAGTATAAAATTGAAATTTAATAAATTTATGCTAACATTATATTTATTTTTTTGCAAGAATCTGTAATATGGTGTAATATAATAGAAGTTCATTCGTCATCAATTTAACATGTTTACTTTTGATATTATTTTAATTTTCCAATTAATTATTCTAATTTTTTCTGTTATGATACATGAAATCGCGCATGGAAGCGTGGCTTATTCTTTGGGCGACCCGACAGCAAAAAACGAAGGAAGATTAACGTTAAATCCACTTAAACATATAGATGTTTTCGGTTCAATTATCTTGCCTCTTCTATTATTAGTCAGTTCTTTTGTATTGGGCGGCGGAGGCATAATTTTTGGTTGGGCAAAACCGGTGCCAATAAATCCTTACAATTTTAAAGATAGAAAATGGGGTTCGCTAAAGGTTGCGATTGCCGGTCCCGCAACTAATTTTGGCGTGGCGATATTTTTTGGGTTGATGATAAGATTTCTAAACTTGCCCGTTCAAACAAATTTTTTCCAATTTATCAGTATTATAGTAATTTATAATTTTTCTCTTGGCATATTCAATTTACTTCCTATACCTCCGCTTGACGGGTCGCATATACTTTTCAGTATTTTACAGGTTCGTTCTCAAAAGGTAGTTATGTTTTTCCAGCAATACGGCCTTCTGATACTGATATTTGTTCTTTTTTCCGGCGGTTTTTATTTTTTGAATAATATTATAGGTTGGTTTTTTTATTTAGTAACAGGCGTAAATTTGTTTTAAGTCGGTTTTTACAGATGAAAAATGTTGACTTCGTTACTTTAATTTGCTAACATAATCAGTATTAGGCGCCGAGCGCTTATATTTTTTATTTTTATGTGCCCAACAATACATCAGTTAATTAAGAAAAATAGAAAGAATATAAAAAAACGTAAAAAGACAGTTGCGTTGCAGTTTGGTTTCAACGTTTTAAAAAATAGGCCTTCATATTATTCCTCTCCGTTTAAAAGGGGAGTTTGCACAAAGGTTTTTACACAAACTCCCAAAAAACCAAACTCTGCTTTAAGAAAAGTTGCCCGTGTTAAATTATCAAATGGAATGGAGGTTACAGCTTATATCCCGGGAGTCGGCCACAATTTACAGGAACACTCGGTCGTATTGATAAGGGGCGGAAGGGTTAAAGATTTGCCCGGGGTAAGGTATCATATTGTAAGGGGAGTTTTAGACACTGCCGGGGTTGAGGGCAGAAAACAGGAGAGAAGCAAATACGGAGCCAAGAAGCCTAAATAATTAAAGGTAACCCTTCGCCCCGCTATGCGGAGCTCAGGGTGATTTTTTCACTAACGTTCAAAAATCATGAGAAGAGCATATAAAAAACATAAAATAGCGCCAGACCCCATTTATAGCGATGTGGTGGTTTCGCAATTTGTAAATAAAGTGATGAAGCGGGGCAAAAAAACAACTGCGCAAAAAATTGTTTACAGCGCTTTTAATATAATAAAACAAAAAACAAACAAAGAGCCATTAGAAATTTTTAAACAGGCAATTGAAAATGCTTCGCCCATTTTGGAAGTGAAGCCAAAAAGAATTGGAGGAGCCACTTATCAGGTTCCAATGGAAGTGAGGGGAGAAAGAAAATTGGCGTTGGCTGTCAAGTGGATTCTTGACGGAGCAAGAGCCAAAAAAGGAAAACCAATGGCTGAAAAGTTAGCGCAGGAATTAATTGACTGCGTGAATAATCAGGGAAACGCAATTAAAAAGAAAGCAGACACCCACAGAATGGCCGAAGCAAACAAGGCTTTTGCGCACTTTGCCCGCTCCCGATAAAAAAAGACACGCGAAATCCTTTTCGCGTGTTTGCTGTTTGACGGCCGTTTAGCCGGAGTTAGCCGATGACATAAACTTCGGCGCCGCTCCATCCCTCTACGCTCCACTTTCTAGTATTTTTGTTATAGGTTACCTCGGGGGCGCCGGGTATGTGCAAAACGCAATAGCCAACATAGTTTCTCCGGCTGGCGATTTCGCCCTCAAAGCCCGTCAAGAGTGAGGCCAAAGGAGATAGTTCGGGTTTGATGCCGAGTCTTACAACCCTTATTTTCTGTCCGCCTTGCAGTAAGTCCGGCGAAAAAATTTGTTCAAACATAGCTGAACTCCTTGATTGGTGGTGAAAAGGACTAATAAAAATACATTACAAAATAAAATAAAAAAAGTCAAACAAATTCGTTGTCATTGCGAGGAGCCCGCAGGCGACGCGGCAATCTATAGTCAGTGCACAAAACCTCTGGATTGCTTCGTTGCTCGCTAACGCTCGCGCCTCGCAATGACGAAATAAATATAATTTGAAAATATATGTCTAGAGAACACGCTTTAGATACGTTAAGAAATATTGGAATTATCGCTCACATTGACGCAGGAAAAACTACGTTCTCTGAACGGTTGCTTTTTTATACAGGAGTTTCGCATAAAATTGGAGAAGTGCACGAAGGAGATACAGTTATGGATTGGATGGTTCAGGAAAGAGAGAGGGGAATTACAATTACCTCGGCCGCCACAACAATGTACTGGAGAAATCATCAGATAAACCTGATTGATACTCCAGGCCACATTGATTTTACAGCAGAAGTGCAGAGGTCTTTGCGAGTTTTAGACGGCGCAGTTGTTGTTTTTGACGGAGTTGCCGGAGTAGAACCGCAATCTGAAACAGTATGGCGCCAGGCAGACAAATATAATGTTCCGCGCATTTGCTTTATCAATAAATTAGACAGAATGGGGGCCAGTTTTGAAAAGAGTTTTCAGTCAATTTTGAATAAATTAACTCCGAATGCGGTGGCAGTAACCATTCCAATGGGATTGGAAGAAAAACTATCCGGAGTTGTAGATTTAATAAAAATGAAGGCGCTTTATTTTGAGGGAGAAAAGGGAATTGATGTTGTTGAAAAAGAAATTCCCGAAGAGTGGAAAGTTGAGGCCGAAATATGGCGCAGAAAAATAATTGAAAAAGTTGCCGGCGAAGATAATACTTTGACGGAAAAGTTTTTAGAAGGAAAAGAAATTTCAGTTGAGGAAATAAAAAATGTTTTGAGAAAATCAGTTTTAAATTATAAATTGGTGCCGGTATTTTGCGGAAGCGCCTTGAAAAATAAGGGAGTGCAGACAATTTTAGACGCGGTTGTTGAATTACTGCCTTCGCCGCTGGACGTAGTTTCACAAAAAGGAACCGACCCAAAAACCGGAGCTGTAATAGAAAAAAAAGCAGATGACAACGAACCGTTTTCAGCTTTGGTTTTTAAGGTAGCCACAGACCCCTATGTCGGAACTTTAACTTATTTTAGAGTTTATTCCGGAGCTTTGAATAAAGGTTCTTATGTTTTGAATGCAAATACAGGAGAACAAGAAAGAATTGCCAGAATTTTGAGAATGCACGCAGACGAAAGGCAGGAGTTAGATGTTATTTATGCGGGCGAAATTGGAGCAACTGTGGGATTAAAAGCAACAAGCACGGGCCACACATTGTGCGACAAAGACCATCAGGTTATTTTAGAAAAAATTGTATTTCCAGAACCGGTTATCGGAATTAGGGTTGAGCCAAAAACAAAAGCAGACCAGGAAAAACTCATTATGTCTATTAGAAAGTTAACCGAAGAAGACCCAACTTTTAGAATTAAGGAAGATATTGAAACCGGCGAAACAATTATTTCCGGCATGGGAGAATTGCATTTGGATATTATTGCAGACAGATTAAAAAGAGAATTTAAAGTTGAGGCTAATTACGGCAAGCCGCAGGTGGCATATAGAGAAACAATTACAGCCGAAGCAAATGGAGAAGAAAAATATGTGAGGCAGTCTGGCGGAAAAGGACAATACGGACACGTATTATTAAAAATAAAACCAAAAGAAAGAGGAGCCGGTTTTGAATTTATTGATGAAATTAAAGGGGGAGCCATTCCAAAAGAATTTATTAAACCGGTAGAAAAAGGAGTTATTGAAGCGTTAGATAAGGGAATTGTAGCCGGATATACAATGGTTGATGTTGAGGTTACATTATATGACGGGAGCTATCACGATGTTGATTCGTCTGAATTCGCTTTTAAAATTGCAGGTTCAATGGCTCTTCAAAAAGCCGCCAGAGCCGCAAAACCGGTTATTTTAGAGCCGGTTATGAAAATTGAAATTGTAACTCCTGAAAATTTCTTCGGGCAGGTTATTTCTGATGTAAGTTCAAGAAGAGGAAAAATTGAAGAAACAAGCGAGAGGGTTGGAATGAAAGTTGTTGATGCCTTTGTGCCGTTGTCTGAAACATTCGGATACGCAACATCTTTGCGTTCGCTTACAGAAGGCAGAGCAAGTTTTACAATGGAATTTAATAAATACGAACAAGTTCCGGGCAATATTGCTCAAGAAATAATTGAAGGCAAAAGAAAATAAGATTTTCATTGTCATTGCGAGCGAGCCGCAGCGAGCGTGGCAATCTAAGGTTTTTGTGCGTTAACTCTGGATTGCTTCGTCGTTTTACTCCTCGCAATGACAGTTACGAGATAATTTTGCAAATAAAAAGCGCCTCGGTCTGAAATTTCTGTTTCAGCCCTCGGCGCGCGAGAGTTGCGAGAACTCTTTACAGCCGGCTTTGCGAAGCCCCTATTGAAGTCTTGCGCAATATTTTTTGCGGGTCTCAGTGTCGTTTTAATTTGCGACTCTCTTTGATGAGATCAATAAGGATATCGGCAAGATCGACGAACCTTTGCGGCTCGGAAACTTTTTCCGGCGGCTCGGGAATTTCCCGCTTCATGACGGCTTCGTAGATTTTCCGTGGCTCAACCTTGCCGGGTGATGTTTCGACCAAAGTTTCCGTCTGTTACCAGCCAGTGCTTTCCCAGCCGAACTTGCCGCGCCCGTTCATCGCCATCACTAACGACTTGAGGCAGCCTCTGGAAACCTCATCGTATTTCCACCTCTTCATTGTAACGCTCCTTAAAATAGGGGTTGAGATGTCAAAAAGCGAACTTTGACCCGATTTTTAATTATGCACCCGATATGGGTATTTGTCAATCGTTTGACAAGCGTTTGTGAAATGATAAAATTATAGTATGAATGTATCAAAATGCGATTTATGCAAAAAAGAAATTAAAGGACAGCCATTAACTGTCGGTCGTGGATTTTTTCATGACGTAAAAGAAATATGCGACGACTGCGGTAAACCAGTTTTAGAGTTTTTAAGAAAAAATAAATTTATTAAAGAAGAAAAAAATAATAAAAAAAATTAAAAATATGCTTGATGAGCAGGATATAAGCAAAATAAAAAAACTTCTTGAGCCTCTCGCGACAAAACAAGATTTGGAGCAAGAAAGAGATTTTCTGGCTAGAATGATGAAAAACAGTTTTGATGTAACGCCAACCAGAAACGAA
>Ga0209541_10004906_pt1 | contig 23560 bp, 20 predicted proteins | sample RifCSPlowO2_01_FD_184027 | JGI IMG/M metagenome (GOLD analysis project Ga0209541, IMG submission 184027) | Groundwater microbial communities from Rifle, Colorado - Rifle CSP2_plank lowO2_0.1 (SPAdes) (version 2) | ecosystem: Environmental > Aquatic > Deep subsurface > Groundwater | place... | reverse complement strand
AGAAATGTTGATTATAAAAAATTTAGAGAGATTGTGGACAGTATTGTCCATCCTGAGCGTAGTCGAAGGACGTACCTAATGGTAGATATGTCACATACAGCAGGACTTGTTGCTGGAGGGGTGCTCCCGTCTCCCTTTAAGTATGCTGATGTGGTGACTACCACTACTCATAAAACACTTCGTGGGCCGAGGAGCGCCCTCATCTTCTCCAGAGTTGATGACCGAGAGTTGTATAAAAAAATAGATCGTGCTGTTTTCCCAGGACTGCAGGGTGGTCCGCATTTGAATCAGATTGCTTCGACCGCCGTAGCCTTGGCGGAGGCGGCCCGACCTGATTTCAAAAAGTATGCCAGGCAAGTCATCAAAAATACTAAAGTACTTGGAGAGGAGTTAAAAAGGCTCGGCTGGAGGATCGTGTCAGGTGGTACCGATACCCACTTGCTTCTAGTGGATACTTGGATGGGGGGAAAGGGTGTTTCTGGAAAAGAGGCTAGTGATAGACTAGAAAAGGCGGGTATTATCGTCAATAAGAACACTATTCCAGGAGAAACAAGGAGTCCGGTAGATCCTTCTGGAATTAGGCTCGGCACGGCGGCGGAGACTACACGCGGCAAGAAAGAGAAGGATATGATAAAGATTGCCAGAAAGATTGATAAAATACTAAGAGGATGAACTTAAGCGAATATCAAAAGAAAGCCTTAAAGACCGCCCTGTTTCCCAAAAAGTATAAGGTGATTTATGCGGCTATGGGTTTAGGTAACGAAGCGGGTGAAGTGTTGGGTAAGATTAAAAAGTGGTTACGTGGAGATGATGGCAATGGTGCCATGAGTAAAGAACGTAGACTGGCCCTGAGAGATGAGCTCGGCGACGTCTTGTGGTATCTAGCAGTTTTGTCTAGAGATCTAGGTCTTAATCTTGATGATATAGCAAAATTGAACATAGAAAAACTGGAGTCGAGGAAAAAGAGGGGGGCACTAAAAGGCGATGGAGATAAAAGATAAAATATATAAACTTATCAAAAGTTTTGTACCAGAAGGTACTAACTTTGTTGTTGAGCACCCCAACGATCTCACATTTGGTGATTATTCAACAAACGCTGCCTTAGTTACTAAGAATATTAAAGATCTTGCTGATTATTGTGAAAACAATAGGCCGCCAGAAGTAGAAAAAGTTGATTATCAAAATGGGTTTATCAATTTCTATTTATCCAAAGAATTTTTTAAAGAAAGTTTAGGTGAAATTATCAAGAAAGGAAGTGAGTTTGGTAAGAGCAAGCATGCAAAAGGTTTTAAAGTAATGGTAGAGCATACTCAACCTAATCCTTTTAAGGCCTTCCATGTCGGACATTTGATGAATAACACTATCGGCGAATCAATTGCGCGGGTTATCATAGCAAATGGTGCGGGAGTAAAAACCGCAAGTTATCACGGGGATGTTGGCATGCATGTAGCAAAAGCTTTATGGAAAGATGATTATGTTTTAGGCGCAAGAGCATTTGAAGAAGATCCATCAGCTAAAGCCGAAATTCAGGAAATTAATAAGAAAATATACGAAAAGTCTGATCTAGAAATAAATTCTCGATATGAAGCAGGGAAAAAGAAGTCCCTGCAAGAATTTGAAAAGATCTATAACCGACTTGGCAGTAAATTTGATTATAATTTTTTCGAAAGTGAAACTGCCGCAATAGGCAAAGAGATAGTTTCCAAAAATATCGGTAAAGTTTTTGAAGAAAGCGAAGGTGCAGTTATATTCAAGGGCGAGAAGTTCGGTTTGCATACAAGAGTATTTCTGAACTCTGATGGGTTACCGACTTACGAGGCCAAGGAAGTCGGTCTAGCCAAGATAAAGAAAGATAAATATCCATTTGATCAGTCAATCACCGTAACAGGCAACGAGCAGGATGCATTCTTTAATGTTGTAGAAATAGCTGTCGGAGAAGTTTTTCCAGAGCTTAAAGGTAAACTAATCCATCTTTCACACGGGATGTTGCGCTTACCGACAGGGAAAATGAGTTCACGTACCGGAAATGTGATAACAGCGGAATCTTTGATAGAAGATGTGAAGAAAAAGGTCAAAGGTGATGAGGCGGTGGCTATTGGCGCTATCAAGTATATGATTCTGCGTCAGGTTATAGGTAACGATATTGTCTTTGATATTGATAAGTCCGTTTCTACAGAAGGAGACTCCGGTGTGTATTTGCAATATGCATATGCTCGCACCAACTCTCTTCTAGAGAAAGCAAAGGTGTCAACCTGGCAGGTTGACACCTTGATGACGGGTTCTACTCGAGAAGTAGAAAGACTTCTGTACAGATTCCCGGAAGTAGTAGAGAGGGCGGGTAGGGAATACGCGCCACATTACATAACCACATACCTCACAGAACTGGCAGGGAGCTTTAATAACTTCTATGCACATGAAGAAATTCTCGGTGATTCACCAGAGTCGCCGTATCGCTTAGCTATAGCCAAAGCCTTCAATATTGTCATGAAAAATGGCCTGACTATCCTCGGCATTCCCACTCCTGAAAGGATGTGAAGATGTTATACTAGGCCATATATGGCAGAAAAGTCCGAACGTGCTCAAAGGGAGGAGAAGATTCTCCAATTCTGGAAAGACAATAAAATATTTTCGAAGACCCTGAGCCAGTCAAAGGGGAAAAAAGAATTTGTGTTTTACGATGGACCTCCTTTTGCTACAGGCCTACCTCACTATGGGCACATTCTCCCTGGTACGATTAAAGATGTCATACCACGCTATAAAACAATGTGCGGCTTCCATGTGCCGCGACGTTGGGGTTGGGACTGCCACGGTTTGCCTATTGAGAATTTAATTGAGACAGAACTTGGGCTTAAAACTAAAAAAGATATAGAGAAGTTTGGCATAGCGGAATTTAATAGTAAGGCAAGAGCTAGTGTACTTAGATTTGAAAAAGAGTGGAAGGAAATAGTCCCGCGTACTGGTCGCTGGATAGACATGGACAATGCTTACAAAACCATGGATTCTAGCTATATAGAGTCTGTATGGTGGTCTTTTAAAACCCTTTATGACAAAGGTTTAATTTATCAGAGTTTTAAATCAATGCATTTATGTCCGCATTGCGAGACCACTCTCTCGAATTTCGAAGTGAATCAAGGTTATAAAGATATTACTGATCTAGCTGTTACTGCCAAGTTTGAACTTATTGATGAGCCAAAGACCTATCTTTTGGCATGGACGACAACCCCTTGGACGCTTCCGGGAAATGTTGCATTAGCAATCAATCCGAGAATTACATATGCCAAATATAAATGGACTGGAGGAATTTATATCACGGCAAAAAATCTATCGCATAAATATCCCGGTCATATTGTAGAGGAAATATTAGGAAAAGATTTAATTGGTAAAAAATACAAGACAATATTTGACTATTACCAAAAAGAAGGGCAAGTCTTTGGCGCGGATTTTGTGAGTGATGAGGAAGGGACGGGGATTGTGCACATTGCGCCAGCCTTTGGCGAAGATGACTATAATCTAAGCCTCAAGTATAAACTACCTTTCATTCAGCATGTGGGAACAGACGGGCGTTTCAAGTCAGAGGTAACTGATTTTGCCGGAGAGCAAGTTAAACCGAAAGACGATCATCAAGTAACCGATATCAAAATTATCAAGTATCTGGCTGGCAAAAACCTGCTCTTTGCGAAAGAAAAGATAGTGCATAGCTATCCTCATTGCTGGCGTTGCGATACGCCACTTATCAATTACGCGGCTTATTCGTGGTTTCTGAAAGTAACAGAAATTAAAGATAAGGTAATTAAAAACAATGCAAAAGTTGCCTGGGTACCTGAAGACATTCGCGACGGACGATTTGGGAAATGGCTTGAAGGGGCGCGTGATTGGGCTATTTCACGCTCTCGTTTCTGGGGTACTCCAATACCAGTTTGGCAAAATACTAACGGTTCTAAAAGAATCGTAGTTGATTCTATAGAAACACTGAAAAAATATGCAAACACTAAATTAGATTCGGAACTGAATTTACACCGACCATTTATAGACGAGGTGATACTAGTAAAAGATGGGGAAGAATATAGGCGGGTCAAAGAAGTTTTTGATACCTGGTATGATTCCGGCTCGGTGCCATTCGCTTCGCGCGCTGTTAAAGAGTTAATTCCTGCCGACTTTATCGCTGAAGGGTTGGATCAAACACGAGGTTGGTTTTATACGCTGATTGTCTTAAGTACTGCTCTTTTTGGTAAGTCTGCGTACAAACAAGTCGTGGTCAATGGCTTGATTTTGGCCGAAGACGGCAAGAAAATGTCTAAGAAGCTGAAAAATTATCCAGAACTTACTGATATTCTGGACAAATATGGGGCTGATGCTTTACGCTACTATCTTGTCTCATCGCCGGCTGTGCGCGCCGAAGATTTAGCCTTCTCGGAAGAAGGACTGGATGAAATTGTTAAAAAGATTATCAATCGCCTTGAAAATGTGGTCAGTTTCTACGAACTATATGCAGGCAAACAGCCCCGTAGACACGGAGTGTCTACAACTAACGTTTTGGATAAATGGATTGATGCTCGATTTGCGAGACTTCGGGAAGATGTAACTAGCGGATTAGAAAACTATGAGTTGGATCGCGCGAGCCGTCCGATCGCTGATTTTATAGAGGACCTCTCCACTTGGTACTTGCGTCGCTCCCGTACTCGTCCGGAAGCGTTACCTAAGCTATGTATGACGCTTCTAGCTCTAGCCAAAATTATGGCCCCATTCATGCCTTTCATGGCGGAGGACGTATATAGACGACTTGAGGGGGGCAAAGAAAGCGTACATCTCGAAGAGTGGCCGAGCAAGATCAAAGTAGACCAGAAAATTTTGGATGCGATGGATGAGACGAGAAGGCTTGCATCCCTTGCGCTTGAAGCTCGTGCAAAAGCGAATATAAAGGTTCGTCAACCGTTGCAAGAATTACGAATCAAGAATCACGAATTAGGAAAAGAGTTTTTGGAACTGATTCAGGATGAGTTGAATGTGAAGAAGGTTACCGTAGATAAAAATTTAGGGCAAGAAGTCGAACTTGATATTACGCTTACCCCAGAGCTCATCGAAGAGGGGAAACTCCGGGATGCAGTACGCGCTATCCAGGATTGGCGCAGGGAACAAGGACTCAAACCTGGACAAATTGTAGAATACAAAGTGCCGGAACAAGACAGAGAGTTTTTTATGAAGCATAAATTGAAAATTGAAGATTCGACAAATGTAAAATTGGTTGAAAATTGAAAATTTTAAATTGAAAATTACTCGACGTGTCTTATCATATTTATACCACGAAAGGAATAGTACTAGCTGAAAGGCCGGTGCGGGAAGCCGACAGAATCTACTCCATCTTGACCCGTGATCTAGGTTTGGTGCACGCCACGGCACTTGGGGTGCGCAATGGTGCCTCGAAACTGCGTGGCAATATCGAGCCCTTTTCTCTGACTTCCATTTCTCTGGTTCGAGGCAAAGAGCATTGGCGGGCGACTTCAGCAGAATCTATCCAGCGTATTTCCTCGTCGCCAAATGTTATTAGACCTCTTGCTCTGATCGAGAAACTGGTGCAGGGCGAAGTGTCTCACCCAGAACTTTTCGATGCTGTTGAGCGAGCCCTTCAATCTCGCGAATCTCTTGACGAAATGTTTGAAATCCGCTTAGTTTCCAAAATTCTTTTTCATCTAGGTTATCTTAAAGAAACAGATCTAGTCCTAAATAAAAAGTCTCTCATCAAAGTCATAAACGAAGGCCTCCAAGCCAGCCACTTATAGAAATGTTATCCAGTAGTAGATTTTGGCATCACACTTAATGCGGGGCTTTGCCCCAATGCCAAAATTCACTACTGGATGTTATAATTTGTCTTCATGGGCGAAGAAAGAAAAAACAGGATTGATAAGTTAAGCGAAACTCTCTATTCGCGGACGCGTTACAAAGATCCATTGGATAAGCGTACTCCGGTAAAAGAGTTCGCACCTCCTGATGTGGTAGATAAGTGGCAGACTCCAGAGCTTGGTGAGATGCTTACACATGAGCGTATTCCTCCCAGGGTCCATCCTGTAATGAAAAAGATCTTTGTCTCCGCGCTCTTATTTTTTCTAGCAGCCATAGTGGTGGCAGGCTTTGTCTTCACGGGTGGTTCTAATTTCGTTTCCTCAAAAAACGTTGACATCAATGTGCTCGGTCCGACCATAGTGTCTGCTGGAAAAGTGCTCGAACTGGGCGTCAGTGTCACCAATACCAATAACGCCGACCTCGAGTTCGCCAATCTTTCCATCCAATATCCTCAAGGTAGTCGTAACCCAGACAACAACGCCGAGCCTTTGACTTACACCAAAGAGGATCTGGGAGTAGTAGAAGCGGGCGCTGAAGCTGTCCACAACATACGGGCAATACTTCTCGGCGTAACCGGCGAGGTGAAGGAGGTAAAGTTTTCTGTGGAATACAAGGTAAAAGGTTCCAATGCCACTTTCTATAAAGATAAAATATTCGAAGTTACTATAGGTGATGCCCCTATCACTCTCTCTATCGATAGTCCGACAATGGTTATGTCTGGTGAGAGCTTCACTACTGCTGTTTCCGTTACTTTAAATTCTACAGAGATCTTGAAGAATGTCGTATTGAAAGCAGAGTATCCTTACGGGTATTCTGTCTCAAGTGCCGTTCCGGAGGCTCTGGCTGATAATAATATCTGGGTACTCGGGGACTTGTCCCCGGGCAGTAAAAAAACCGTAACGATTCGTGGGCAAATAGTAGGAGAGAATGAGGAAGAGCGGACCTTCAGGTTTTATGTCGGTGTTTCCGACTCTAATACTGTCAATCCCAATGCCAAGGTTATTTTAACCTCGCTTCTCCACACTGTCGCTATAGACAGACCCTCCATCGGCCTAAACATCCTGTTTAATGGCGAAAATGTGCCCATCTATATTGCTCCAGCGGCTCGTTCTGTTTCTACTTTTATCAAATTTAAAAATAATCTTCCGGACAAATTACTCAACCCTCGTCTTGAAGTCAGCTTCACTGGCGAGGCTCTAGATCCGCTCTCTATCACGGCAGGGAACAATAGTGTGTATGATAAGGGGAACTCGAAAGTTACCTGGAATCTGGCCAATCTTCTCGGTAGGCCCGAACTGGCTCCTGGAGAAGAGGGGCAAGTGTCTCTAATTTTTTCCTCTTTGCCAAGCCAGTCTCTGACGGGAAACTCCAATGATATTAAATTAAATTTCTCTGTTACGGGCGTGCCAGTCAGTGCGGTTGGGCAGACGCCGGTGACAGTGAGTGATAGTCGTATTGTGAGGATTTCGTCACAAGTCAACTTCTCCTCGAAGGCCCTTCGCACCCTTGGCCCGTTTGCCAATTATGGCCCTATCCCGCCCAAAGTGGGGCAAGAGACCACCTACGCTATTGTCTGGAATGTCGGTAACACTCGAGGGGACTTGGTGGGCACGACAGTGACCGCTCGTTTGGGGCAGGGGGTGAGTTGGGTGGGGGCTCAAAGTTTTGGGAGTGAGAATATTTTCTTTGATGCCCCGTCCAATACGGTTACTTGGGATCTGGGAATCCTCTCTTCCGGAACCGGTTTCTCGTCTACTCCAAGGGAAGTGTCTTTCCAAATAGCTCTCACTCCGACAATCGGTCAGGTTGGCACAGCGCCGATTCTGGTCTCAAGTATCACTTTGTCTGGCAACGATAACGTCTTAGGAGAGGCAGTAACTGCCAGCGTCCCCTCTTTAACTACGCGTCTCACGAGCGATCCGGCATTTATCCAAGGAGATGATATAGTGGTGAAATAATGAGTAAGAAAGATCCAGACCTAATGGAGAAGATAGTCTCGCTTTGCAAAAGGCGCGGGTTTGTATATCCTGGGTCGGAAATTTACGGAGGATTTGCAGGAACCTATGACTACGGACATTATGGAGTATTACTTAAAGACCATCTCAAAGACGCGTGGATTAGATCGATGAGAGACCAAGATAATATCGCCCTGATTGATTCAAGCATATTTTCTTCGAGGCAAGTTTGGGAGGCTAGTGGTCATGTCAGCGGATTTTCTGACCCGCTAGTAATTTGTAAAAGCTGTCATACCAGGCACAGAGCCGATCATCTGCTAGAAGCTATTGGTGTACAAGCGGATGAGAAAATGTCTGAAAAAAAGCTTAATGAAATCTTTGATGCTCATAGAAAAGAGTTGAAATGTTCGGTGTGCGGTAAAAAAGATTTTGGTACAGTGCAAGCTAAAAATCTTATGGCCACATCAACTCTCGGTAAATTTGAAGAAGGGGATCAGGATTTATTTTTGCGCGCCGAAACTGCACAAGGCATATATATCAATTATAAAAATATTTTAGATACGGGTATTTTTTCCATTCCATTCGGTATTGCTCAGGTTGGAAAAGTTTTCCGTAATGAAATTAGTCCTCGGCAATTTTTGTTCCGTATGCGCGAATTTGAACAGATGGAAATGCAGTATTTCGTCAATCCTAAGGATGCTTCTATAGAGTACGAGAGATGGAAAAATCAGCGCATGTCATATTACGAAACTATAGGGATAAAAAAGGATAAATTGCGCTGGAAACAGCATGAAAATCTGGTCTTCTATGCAAAGGATGCCTGGGATATTCAGTACGAGTATCCTTTCGGATGGAATGAATTAGAAGGACTCCATAATCGCGGAGACTACGATCTCACTCAGCATCAGAAGTTTTCAGGTGTAGATATGTCGTATTTTGACGAAGAAACTAAAGAGCGATTTATTCCTCATGTCATTGAAGCCTCTGTGGGTTTGGATCGCACTATGCTTATGGTCCTATCCGATGCATATGATGAGGATGAAATGAATGGTCAAAAGAGAGTTGTTTTAAGATTTGCTAAAAATATAGCTCCAATTAGAGCGGGAGTTTTTCCGCTTTTAAGAAATAAGTCTCAGTTAGTAGAAAAGGCGAGAGAAGTTTACAGGGAATTAAAGAAAGAATTTGGCAATATAATATTCGATAACAACGGTAACATCGGCAAACGTTATAGAAGACAAGATGAAATTGGCACTCCATTCTGTATTACCATAGACTTCGACACTCTCACCGATGACACCGTAACTCTCCGTGATCGAGATACAGGTGAACAAAAACGCATCAAAGTGGCTGATTTGAAAGAAGCCATAGTTTAAGGTATTCTGTTCCGGAATGTTTAAAGCAAAAAGATACAAATTATCTAGCGGTCTAAAAGTGGTTTTAGTTGATATGCCATCTTCTCCGACCACTACTGTAGAGGTTAGAGTAGAAACAGGATCGAAATACGAATCCTCTAAGGAATTAGGCCTGTCACATTTCCTAGAACACATGTGTTTCAAGGGGACGAAGAAAAGGCCGTCAGCAGCCGAGGTGCATAAAGCTTTTGATGAATTGGGGGCCATCTCAAATGCTTTTACCTCATCTGAAGTTACAGGCTATTGGGCAAAAGCTGACTATAAAAATGTACTCAAGATTCTTGATATAGTTTCTGATATTTATCTAAACACAATTTTTAAGAAAGAAGACTTAACTAAAGAGAAAGGGGTAATTACTGAAGAGATAAATATGTATGAAGATAAACCAGAGGCCATGGTTGCAGAACTTTTTGATAAAGAAATGCACGGTAATCAACCCGCGGGGCTACCAGTGATAGGGAACAAGAAAAGTGTTAATTCATTTACAGTCAAGGATTTATATAACTATCACGCTAAGCACTATGTAGCAAAAGCCACAACTATTATTGTTGCGGGAAGGTTCAATCAATCAGAAATTCGATCTAAAATTAGTAATGTATTTGGCAACATCTCCCGTAGTAAAAAGTTTGGGAAAAAGAAGACGAAAATTTCGTATCGTGGATCAAGAGTAGTTCATAAACATAAGAATACAGATCAAGCCCATATCATTCTCGGGATGCGTTCTTACCCTTATAAAGATAAGAGAAATAGAGTCGTTGAATTGATCAGGGGTATTTTGTCTAGTGGTCTGTCGTCTCGTCTCTTTCATAGACTACGTGAAGAATTAGGCATTTGCTATTATGTCAGAGCTTTGAACGTGCCTTCTACCGATCACGGTGAGTTTGGGGTAGCTTCTGGGGTTGATCCTAAGCGTATAGATATTGCTGTAGCAGCAATTATGGACGAGTTTAGAAAATTGAAGAAAGATCTAATTTCAGAAGAGGAATTGCAAAAAGTTAAAATCTCTATGATTTCTAAAATGTATATGTCACTCGAAACTTCTGACAGTGTTCTCGACTACTTTTCCAACAGGTCAACGTTCTATAATGATCTCAAGATGCCAAATGAAATAGAGAAAGAAATACTAGCGGTCAGACCAAAAGATGTCAGGGATATGGCTAAAGAGCTATTTAATAGCAAAGACACTCTTCTTGCAGTGGTTAGTAAAAATATTAATAAAATTAAACTCAAGAAAGTACTAACCTTAAAATAGTGCTATCCTGTAGTAGATTTTGACATCGCACTTCGTGCTGTCATGGACAATGTCAAAATTCACTACAGGATGCTATCATATTTTCATGCCCGAAAGTAAGCAAAAATGGGAGATAACCACCGCCAGTTGGATACGGGGCGTGATTGTCCTGGCGGTGGCCTATGCATTCTTTCTGGCCAGTGAGTTTATCTTGGTTCTCATTGCGTCGATTGTCATCGCTTCGGCCATAGAACCTGCGGCCGTCTGGGCCAAAAGGAAAAATATTCCCCGTTTACCCATGGTGCTCTTGGTTTACACTCTGTCAGCACTCTTGCTTCTCGGCCTTTTCTATTTCCTCTTACTGCCACTCATCGGAGAGATGTCGAGTTTTATTAAGACTCTGACCATATACTCTAACTCTGTCTTAAGTGGCGGGGTGCTCTCCGAAATGTTTATGAATCAAAATATATTTGGAGGTCTAGATACTCCCGTTTTGATTAAGGAATTAAGTTCTTACCTCAACTCTCTAGCTGGTTTTCTCTCACAAGGGGTATTTTCTAGTATTTCTCTAATTTTCGGTGGGGTTTTGAATTTCCTGCTCATCTTATTACTCTCTTTCTATCTGGTAGTACAAGAAGATGGTATTAGCAAGTTTCTGAAAATAATTACTCCTCTCAAGCACGAACAGTATGTCACTGGTCTGTGGAAGCGCTCACAGACCAAGATCGGTCTTTGGATGCAAGGGCAACTTCTCATGTCTGTTCTAGTTATGGTGCTTGTATATATTGGGCTTCTCATCATTGGTATACCGCATGCTTTATTACTCGCCGTCTTGGCCGGAGTGTTTGAGCTCATACCTCTTTTCGGCGCGACTCTTGCCGCTATACCGGCCCTGTTTATCGCTTACATATCGGGCGGGGCTACCGTTACCCTAATTGTGGCTGGACTTTATATTGTCGTCCAGCAATTGGAAGGCAACATCATCTATCCCTTGGTAGTGAAGAAAGTGGTCGGAGTTCCACCAATAATATCCATCATTGCCTTGGTTATTGGTGGAACCTTGGGTGGTTTTCTAGGGGTCTTGATCTCGGTACCGGTGGCGGCCGCGGTTATAGAATTTGTTTCTGATTTTGAAAAACACAAGAGTATCCAGAATGCCCCACAATAAAAGTTTCTACATAACTACAACGTTACCCTACGTCAACGCCGAACCGCATATTGGTTTCGCTATGGAGATTATTCATGCTGATATCGTCGCGCGTGCCAAAGAACTTCAGGATTATGAAGTTTTTTTCAATACTGGTACCGATGAACATGGAATGAAAATTTATCAGAAAGCGTTTGATTTCGACAAGTCTCCGCAAGAATATGTTGACGCCGCGGTGGTTAAGTTCAAGGATCTTAAGAAACTACTTAACCTTTCGTCAGATATACATTTCGTGCGGACGACTGACCCGCATCATATCTTCGCCGCCCAGGAGTTCTGGAAGCAATGTGATGCCAATGGTTATATCTATAAGAAAAAATATAAAGCTAAGTATTGTGTCGGCTGTGAACTGGAAAGGACAGATTCAGAGATAGAGAATGGAAAGTGTTTTATCCATCAGGACAAAGATCTCGAGATCATAGAAGAAGAAAATTATTTCTTCAAATTCTCCGCGTTTCAGAAGCCCCTTCTCAAGTTTTATAAGAAAAATCCTGATTTTGTCATTCCCAGCTCTCGTTTCAACGAAGTTATCCGTTTTGTTGAAAGTGGTTTGGAGGATTTCTCAATTTCTCGCTTGAAGTCCAAGATGTCTTGGGGAGTGACAGTGCCTGGGGACGATCGGCATGTGATGTACGTATGGTTCGACGCTCTTGTGAACTACATATCTACCATTGGTTGGCCGGACAATAAAGATGAATTTGATAAGTGGTGGCCGGTGGTGCAGTTTGCCGGTAAAGATCAAGTTCGTCAGCAAGCGGCCATGTGGCAGGCCATGCTAATGTCTGTGGGTCTTGTACCGTCACAACAAATTGTCATTCACGGCTTTGTAAACTTTGGTGGGCAGAAGATGAGTAAATCGTTAGGCAACGTTATTTCTCCGAACAAAGTATTGTCAAGGTTCAACCTTGACACGCTACGTTATTTTGTCACGCGCGAATTCAATCAGTTCGAAGATACAGACATAAGTTGGGAGAAATTTCTGGAATCTTATAATGCTAATTTGGCAAATGGCTTGGGTAACTTAGTTGCCCGTATCATGAAGCTTGCTGAAACTTATCTCTCTAAACCAGTAACTGTTCAACACTCGGTGTTGAACAAAGAAGTGGTAGATTTTCTCGATAAATTTGAGATTCAGAAAGCAGCAAATCATATTTGGGAACAAATAGGTGAATTGGACGCTGAGATCCAGGAGTCTAAACCCTGGGAGTCAAAAGATAAGGAAATTATCGGTGGTCTTGTGGTAAAACTTGCTCATATTGGGTACTCATTGACACCGTTTATACCACAGACCTCAGAGAAGATTCTCAAAGCGATCAAGGAAAACAAAATGCCTGAAACCTTATTCCCGCGCAAAGATGCCTAAATATTTTGATATTCACTCTCACCTGAATTTCAAAGATTACCAAAGTGATCTAGATGATGTTATAAATCGACTGAAAGAGACGGAAACCCACACGATAGTGGTTGGGACTGATTTTGAATCTTCCGCCAAGGGTGTCGACCTCGCAGGTCGACACCCTGAAATATATGCTTGTATTGGGGTTCACCCTACAGACAAGTCGGAAAGTTTTGAAGTTGATAAGTTTGAAAGTTTAGTACAGAATCCGAAAGTAGTGGCAATAGGGGAATGTGGCCTAGATTTCTATCATGCGAAAAAAGATGTAGATTACGAAAGACAGAAAAAACTATTTCTGGATCAAGTAGATTTTGCTCTAGCCCACAACAAACCAATCATGATCCATGCCCGCCCCGCCCGAACGACTGACATCGTTCAGTCGGGCGGGGATGCTTATGAAGAAATCTTGGCCATACTTGAACCGATGAAGGCCGATAAGCTCCGGGGTAATGTGCATTTTTTTGCAGGAGATATGGCAATAGCAGAGAGGTTTTTCAAACTGGGATTTACAGTCTCTTTCACGGGGGTAATCACTTTTACTCACGACTATGATGAGGTGATCAAATCCGCGCCCCTAGATATGATCATGTCAGAGACAGATGCTCCGTATGTCGCACCCGCACCATATCGAGGTAAGCGTAACGAACCTAGTTATGTGAGTGAAGTGGTCAAAAAAATTGCAGAAATCAGGGGAGAGGACAAAGAATTAGTTCGAGCCGCTCTTGTCAATAACGCGCTTTCTATGATAAGGTAGCGAAATGCAAGTTTATGAACTAAGCTATCTTATCCTACCGAGCATCGCTGAAGATGCCCTTTCAGGTGTTATAGACAAGATTAAAGTTCTAATAAGCGAAGAGGGGGGAAAAGAGATTGACTCTGAAGCGCCATTTAAACACCCCCTAGCCTATGAAATGTCCAAGACCATAGGCGCTAGTCGATATGTACTTAAAGATGCTTATCTGGGTTGGATTAAGTTTGAAATAGAGCCTTCTGGCATCTCCGCGATCAAATCAGGTGTCGAAAAGTTAGATGAGGTGTTGCGATTCTTGATAACCAAAGCGCCCCGCGAAACCACCTTCACCTTTGCTAAGGCTAAGGTAGCCGTTGAGGAAGCCTCGACGCCAGAGGATGTCGGGGAAGAGAGTGTGGTAAAATAGTCTTATGTATCCCGTTAGAAGCCACCTTCAATCGAAAACTATGATACCATCTATTATGAAAGTTATTAGTATTAGCTTCTAACGGGATGTATATCAACAAAGCAATCATCTACGGGAACTTGACCCGCGATCCAGAACTCAAGTCTTTGCCAAGTGGGACAGTGGTAGTGAATTTTTCGGTAGCCACTAACCGCACCTGGAAAGATAAAAACGGGCAAAAGCAGGAAGATGTGGAGTATCACAATGTGGTCGCTTTCGGACGCACAGCCGAGACCATCAATCAGTACATGAAGAAAGGTTCAGGTATTTATGTTGAGGGTCGTATCCAGACCAGAAATTGGAACGCGGCTGACGGTACCAAGAAGTATCGCACGGAAATAGTAGCTGATAGAATCCAGTTTGGGCCTAAGAGGGATGGAGGCGATAAGTCCTCCTTCGCCAAGGCTTCGGAGGATAAACAAGAAGCTCCGCCTGTGGATACAATCGATTACCCTGAAGAGAATGTTAATGTAGATGATATTCCATTTTAGTCCCAATATGCGAAAACAAAATTATTTCAAAGAAAACAAGATTGAATATATTGATTACAAGGACGTGGAAACTCTTAAAAAGTTTTTGACTCCTCATGCCCGTATTCAATCTCGTAGGCGTTCCGGGATTCCTTCTAAGCTTGAGCGTCAACTCGCTATAGCGATAAAACGCGCGCGTTTCCTCGGTCTCCTACCATACGTGTCCCGCTAAATTTGAGTTATAATTTAAAGATGCATATTCCGTACTTTATCCGAGGGGCTCTCTTCGGACCAGCAGTTATTGGTCTTACTCTTATCTTGAAGGCGATGTGCCCAGTCTCGGCCGGAGCTGGTTGTTTCCCAGACTATTTGGCCGTTCCTATTTTCATGCCGTTAATTTTGTTGTATGCCACTGTAGGCAAAAGCTTGGTTCTCGTACATGAATTCTGGTTTGTGCTTCTGTATTGGAGTGTGGTTGGACTCTTTATCGGTCTTATATTCGATCTGCGTACTCGCCCGTCTCGGTATTCACCCGCACAACGTCCCCCTCTTTGATAAACATAGGCACTTGGATCTCTGCTCCTGTTTCCAATTTCACCGCCTTGGAAGCGCCTTGAGCGGTGTTACCTCTGGTAGCATCGTGGGCCTCGACTACTTTGAGCTCCATTTTAATTGGCACCTTCAGTCCAATAATTCTATCATCGAAAAGCATAGCATCCATCAGAATATTTGGTTTTAAAAATTTGGCACCCTGACCAATTATTTCTTCATCAAGTTTGAAGCGCTTTGATGGATCATTGGCCTCGGAGAACCAATACTCACCCTTATTAGTGTATAAATATTTCACCTCTTTCTTATCAATCTCGGCTTCCTCAACTTTATCCGAAACGTGAAAAGAAACTTCCGTTACGCGACTGGTGATTAGATTTCGCAACTTAGTAGCGTTTACCGGCTTTCTCTGTTGTTTGCGGAAAACATGCGAACCGATAACCTCCCACGGCTCGTCTTCGTAAATAATGTATTTATGTACCGTAATTTCACTGTAATCTAACATGGCACCTAAAATATATCGCATTTAAGCCATAAAATCACTTGACAATAAAGATGTTTGGGTGTATAATTGCATTAGAGAGGTGCGACATGAAGAAGTGGTTCAAACGTGCGTTCAAGAACACGGGCGAAGTTGTCGAGTTTGCCAACACCAACAAACTGGCACCAGGAGAAATCCAGATCCTGGAAGTTGTTCCGCGAGAGGAACCGCAGCCCAGTGGGGTGGTGTGGACGATGTACTACGCGAACAAACCGCTCTAACCGGCCAGCAGGGAATCGACCTGCTAGGCCGGTTTTCTGTTTCGTAAAGTTCCCCTAGGTCTTTCCTAGGGGAACAACGTGGTACAATTAGATGCATGGGACTTAGAAAAGTTTCTTTTGTTTCCGGTGAGTATTACCACATCTATAGTCGAGGAAATTCAAAGCAAAAGATTTTTCTTGATGGAGCAGACTATGATAGATTTTTGAAGTTGCTCTTTCTATGCAATTCAGAGCTCAATATAAACTTTCGAAACGTGATTGATGTAACGAGAGACATTTTCGCTTTCGAGAGAGGGGAAACACTTGTTGATATCGGTGCGTTTTGTCTGATGCCAAATCACTTTCATTTGTTATTGCGAGAAAAAGAAGAAGGAAACATTAGTTTGTTCATGAAAAAGCTACTGACAGCATATGTAATGTATTTTAATAAAAAATACGAAAGAACCGGCTCATTGTTTGAAGGAAAATTTAAATCGGAGCACGCTAGAACGGATAACTATCTTAAATATCTCTTTTCTTATATTCACTTAAATCCAATTAAGTTAATTGAACCGAAATGGAGAGTTGAAGGAATAAAAAATAAGTTAAAAGCTCAAAAATTTGCTCTTAATTATGAATACTCCAGCTATCCCTGTTTAGGTGCCAGCAATCAGAAATGGAACAAGGTAATTAACTTAAGTAACTTCCCTAAGTATTTTCTACACCCAGAAGATTATAAACAAGAGATATTTGAGTGGCTGAATGATAATTAAAATTTCCCTAGGTCTTTCCTAGGGGAATGTAGCTAAGATTCTTTGAGTTTTGCTCGGATGTCTTTCAGGATTTGGTCGGAGATTTTCTTGTTCTCGCGGAGAAATTGGCGAGTGGCGTCGTAGCCGACGGCGAGCTTCTCATTATTGTATTTATAGGTGCTGCCAGACTTTTGGATCAAACCGAATTTTTCGCCTAGAGCAATTAGTTCACCCTCCCGCGAGATACCTTCGTTATACATCAGATCGAACTCTGTCTGTCGAAAGGGCGCGGCTACTTTATTCTTCACCACTTTGACACGAGTGCGCCCGCCCATGACCTCATCACCCTTTTTGATTTGAGCAATGCGGCGTATATCTAAGCGTACGGACGTGTAGAACTTAAGCGCTTTGCCACCTGGAGTAGTTTCTGGATTGCCGAACATTACTCCTATCTGCATACGTATTTGGTTGATGAATATAACAATAGTCTTGGATTTGGCAACAATCGCTGTGAGTTTGCGAAGAGCCTGGCTCATCAATCGAGCCTGTTTACCAACGTGATAAGCTCCCATATCACCCTCGATTTCATCTTTAGGAGTGAGGGCGGCGACCGAATCTATCACTATAACGTCAATCTTACCCGAGCGTACTAGAGAGTCAACAATCTCAAGAGCTTGTTCGCCGGTGTCTGGCTGTGAGATGAGGAGTTCGCCAATTTTTACTCCTAGACGCTTGGAGTATTCTGGATCCATGGCGTGCTCAGCGTCGATGAAGGCGCAAATGCCACCGAGCTTCTGGGCCTCGGCTATGACGTGGAGCGAAAGGGTCGTCTTGCCCGAAGACTCTGGGCCGAAAATTTCTATAATTCTACCTCGTGGTAGTCCGCCAACGCCGAGGGCCGCATCAAGTCCTATTGAGCCAGTGGAGATGGCGTCCACACCTACCTTCGGTTTGTCTCCGAGCTTCATGATCGAATCCTCGCCGAACTTCACCCTGATAGCATCAAGAGTCGTATCAATATTTTTTGCTTGCCCCGAGCTTTGTCGAGGGGTTTCCGTATTTTTTATTTTTGCCATTTTATGGTGAGTTTATCGAACCAGAAGTTAATTTAATACAATTCTAATACTTTTCTTTGTTTCTCGACCGAAGCGATCACTGGCCTCGACGGTCATTATACTAGTGCCTTCGGAGACTATCAATTTTTCGCTCCATCTCCCTTCTTCATCTGTGAAGATCTGACGACCATTCAAGCTGATCCAAGCAATGTTTCTCGATTGACCCTCCATCACGATTAGGGGAGTGCTGACTCTCTCGCCGTCTTCTGGGCTAGTAATCCAAACTCGTGGACCGACCAGAAGTGCTCTGGCTTGATACAGGGCATACACAGCCAGCACCACAAACAATACAATCAAGAGAGATGTTTTGGGTTTAATCTCTATTGTCATAAACTTGTCATCCCGGTATTCTCTGCTTCTTCTTCTTCTTTCTCTGGAATACCTTCACTCCCACTCATCACTTCTCTCGGTTTGGCCCCAGAGCCCGCACCGATCACTCCACGCTCTTCCAACATATCCATCAGTCGCGCGGCGCGAGCGTAACCGATACGTAACTTGCGTTGCAAATATGATGTTGAAGCTTTGCCAGCATGAATGACAGTTTCTTTCGCTTCTTCGTATAGTTCATCGTCATCTCCATCAAAAGAATCTTCTTCAAGAGAAGTAGAGAAGATAGCTCCTGTGGCGTTTCTATTTGTGAAGTTAATTTCGTCTGTGAGTTCGTCGACGTAACTGTCTCGGAGATGTTTAACCACACTCTTCACTTCATTTTCCGAGATATAGGCGCCTTGAATGCGGACAGGTTTGGACATTTCTCCAGAGAGAAAAAGCATGTCGCCGGCGCCGAGAAGCTTCTCGGCGCCGGACATATCAAGTATAGTGCGTGAGTCTATTTGTGAGACTACTTGGAAGGCTATGCGAGCCGGAACATTGGCCTTAATAAGTCCGGTGATGATGTTCACAGACGGCCTTTGGGTGGAGAGTATAAGGTGGATGCCGACAGCACGACTCATTTGAGCCAGACGGACAACAGCTGATTCAAGTTCTCGCGGGTAAGATTGCATTAAATCAGCGAGCTCGTCTATAATAATTACTATAAACGGCATCGGATCAAGCTCTTGTTCTTCCTTTTTTGAAATCTTCTTAAGACCCGGTACAAGAATATTTTCATGATAAGACTCTATGTCTCGGACACTCGTTTTTTCTAGGATATCGTAGCGTCGCTCCATCTCCTTGGCTGCCCACTTCAGGGCGAGTATGGCTCTTTTAGGATCGGTGATGACAGGGGTGAGAAGGTGAGGGATGTTGTTATAGACAGGCAATTCAACGCGCTTTGGGTCTATCATGATGAATTTGAGATTCTCCGGCGGGTTTCTGAAGAGTAGGGAATTAATTATGGCGTGAATAGAAACGGATTTACCGGCGCCGGTGGCGCCAGCGATAAGGAGGTGAGGCATCTTGGCAAAGTTGGCGAAGTGCGATCGGCCAGAAATATCTCTGCCCAAAGCAAGGAAAAGAGGCTGGGTACTTCTGGCGTATTCTTCATCAGAGATGAGGGAGCCAAGTCCAATAGTGGACTTGAGCGTGTTTGGAACTTCAATGCCGACAAGCGATTTACCCGGGATGGGGGCCTCTATGCGAACCGGATGAGCCGCCAGCGCCAGTTCCAAGTTATTTTGCAGTCCAAGAATTTTCGAGAGTTTAACTCCTTCGGCCGGTTTCAGGGCGTACCTGGTGACAGAAGGCCCTATTGATATTTCATCCATCTCTACCACAATGCCGAAGTTAAGCAGTGTGCGTTTGATGAGATTTGCATTCGCCTTGATATCTCCTACACCCGGTTTGCCGCGATCTCCTTCCAAGAGAGAAAGTGGAGGAGGAGTCCAAGCCTTGCCACTTTTGCGCATGAGCATGGGAGAGAATCCGTCATCATCATTTTTTGTTTTCCGGGGGACGGGATTCATCCTTGTTTCTATCTTCTCAACTTTCTCCACCGCCTTATCTACTTCCGCATCTTCTCTGGCCACAAGCTCTCCCCCCACCTTTTTCTCTTCTCGCGAAAAGACTCTCTTTATGAGTGAAATAATATCTATCTTGATAGAAGCATCAAATATGATAAGTATTGATATGACCACGAGAGCGAGAAGCAGTATGGCGCTGACATAGGTATCAAAGAGAGAAGCGAGCGGCCTTGAGATAAAACCTCCGACAAGTCCGCCGTTAGACGAGACAAGATTTACTAGTCCGAGGGCCGAAACAAATAGGAGAAATGAGCCGAGGAATTGTGGCAGAGCAAACTCTCTTTTCCTGTTTTGAATAAATGATATGGTCAGGAGGAAAAATACTAGAGGCAGGAGGTAGTAGCCTATGCCGAATAGATAAAAGAGCCATTCATAAGCCACACTGCCGACTCGACCCGCTTTCTCGAAAGCAGATAAGACTAGAAATATTGCTAATACTAACGAGAATACTCCCGTAATAGCATTTAGTGTTTCTCTGGATATAAGTTGGAGGACGGACACTACTCCATGACTATTAGATTTAAATTTCTTTTTCTGGTTTCTGGCCATGACGATGAAAAACTATTTCATAATAATAACACGTCTCAGTACTTTCTCTTGGAGCCCGCCCCGTACCGAACTTGTTCTGGTACGGGGTTGCAAAATTTGTCTCTAAGTATCATAATAAGACACGCTTACCCTAAAGGACATAATCTGGTAAGACTAAAGGACAGTATATAAAAGACATATGACTCTAATCAGTCAAAAATTACAAAAGCTTGCCTCTGCAGTCTATTTGGTAAGCAGTTTCTTTGATGATAAAGAGCCACTTAAGTGGAGACTTAGAACTCTGTCTACTGACGTAATTTCTGAAGTAAAAGACAAATATAATATATGTAAAGAAATATCACTGCTCTTCTCGATAGCTAAAAATGCCGGACTTGTTTCTGAAATAAATTATAATATTTTGATTAATGAACTGTCCAAAATCGAGCAAGAGACAGAAAAGCCTTTAGATTTAGCATTTCTTCGTGAGCCGATTGCAGACGAAAGGACATTACTACAACCGCAGAAGAGGGAATATATAAAGGACAATATTACCGAAAAGCCAGCCCTGAAAGAATTTGGTGCTGTTTCGGTGAAGAAAAACAGTCGTCAAAGCGTTATTATCAATATCCTCAAGCGTAAGAAAGAAATAATGATAAAGGACGTCTCCCCTCTGATAGACGGTTGTAGTGAGAAAACTATTCAGCGTGAACTCTCGGCCATGGTACGCTCCGGTATCCTCAAGAAAGTAGGGGAGAAACGCTGGAGTCGATACTCCCTTGCCTAATGATTAAAAGAGCTGTATTATAGCGTTATCCACAGCGTTTTTGGCTTTTAATAGACAATTCCCATATAATGGAGCTTGCCTAGGAAGGCTTATTTACCCGTCCGTAGCTTTAGCGAAGGCGGGACCGTTCTAGGCAAATTAATACCCGCGGCGCAACCCCGCCAATTTAGAATTATTGGGGAAACGTACGCGCATTAGAAAATAAATTAACAAATGACAAAAATTAGAATTGCAAAGATTGCTGGAATTGCAGCAGGTGCAACACTTGTCTTCGGTTCTTTCATACCGATGGCAGGCGCTGTGACAATTGCTGAACTCCAAGCACAAATCAATGCACTTATGGCACAGCTCGCCGCTCTTCAGGGAAGCACTGTATCGACAGGTACAACTTTCACTCAAAACCTGACAGTCGGCTCGACTGGTGCAGAAGTTACTGCTCTTCAGCAAGTCCTCGTGGCTCAAGGTCGCTTGGTCATGCCGGCGGGAGTAGCTATGGGTTACTTCGGCTCTCTTACACAAGCCGCAGTAGCAAGCTGGCAAGCAGCTAACGGAGTTTCTCCGGCAGCTGGTTACTGGGGTCCTATCTCCAGAGCTAAGTATGCTTCTATGGCGGGCACTCCAGGGACAACTGTTCCTGGCAGTACTGTCGGTATCACCACTCCTGGCGTAGAAGGCACTCTTACTGCTACCTTAAATCCTTCCCCAGCTTCTGGAACGAAGGTTTACGAAGGTGGTTCTAAGACAGCTGTTTTAGGCATTAAAATTGAAGCTGACATCTCCGACATTAGAGTTGAGAGAGTTAAAGTTCAACTTGATGCCACGACAAGCGGTAATTCTGACCAACAGTTCTACACCAAGATCGCTGACATGATGTATGTTATGGATGGTTCAACCGTTCTAGCATCATCAGTCCTTGATGCCACTACTGTTGTGAAAGAAGGTTCTGCTTACTACATGACTATTGCGGGTTTCAGCTTCCTTGTTCCAAAGGATACTACCAAGGTTCTGACTATCGCGATTGATCCTAAGGCAAGCTGGGATTCCACTTACGACAGCGATACTTGGACACTAACAGTTCCTGCAAACGGTGTTCGAGGTGTGGACGGTGCTGGTATCAACCAGTATTCTCCTACCGCTGCGTTAACTGCTCAAAGTTTCACTTCTACGGCTGACGTTGTTGACAGTGCGGCTTTGACGGTATCTCTGGCAACTGACAGCCCTAAAGTTAGTCAGGTTATTGCCAATTCAGGTGGCAGTTCAAATGAAAAGGATAATCTTGTTCTCGCTAAGATTAACTTCAAGGCAGAAGACGATCAGGTCAAGGTTACTGACCTTACGGCTGACATTACTCGCAGTGGTACGCAAACCACGGCTACGGCCACAACGGCTTACATCTATGAAGGCGGCACGATTTCAGGTGGCGTGATTTCAGGCGGTACGCTTGTAGGTTCGGCTGCAGTTGCCGGAACAACTCTTCCGCTCGGTACGGCGGCCTTCACTAATATCGACTGGATCATTCCAGCTGATACTACAAAGACCCTTACCCTTGCAATTGATGTTGACAGTGCCGGCGTGGCATTCACTTCTTTTGCTGGTTCTGTTGGTAGCACCACTGCGGTTGCTACAGCAGTTGCCTCAGAGAACTCTGCTGGTTCATCTATCACCGAAACAGGTGCTGGAGAAGGCAGATTCGTTACTGTCAGGAAAATTGGTCCTGAAGTAACTCTGGTCTCCAAGTCAGTTACCACGGACGGTGTTGCCCAAGGCGCTCCTGCCGCTGGTCTGACAAGTACCTCCACTCTTACTGCCACATTCAACATCAAGATTAAGGCAGTCGGTGGTACATTGAACCTCGGTACTGTTGCTTCGACTTCACCTGTAGTTGCAAGCTCCACAGCAGGCTTCAAGGTTTACCGAAACGGTGCCTATGACGGGACTGTTTCATCTGGAGCTACATCGACTTCTTACACCATTCCTACCGGTTGTAGTGCAACTGGTACGGAAAGTTGTAACTTGAGTGACAGCGCAGAAGTCACTATCCCGATCACCTTCAGCATTCAAGGTAGAGCGGCAACTGGCGTAGCTTCCACAAACGGTCTCTATGCTGTAGGATTTGAAGGCATCACCTGGCACACAGTCGGTGGCGCTTCTCAAACCACAACCTTCATGGCCGGTGACTCTGACTGGAGAACAGCTGACGTTTCCTTCCCGTAATCGTAAGATTACTTAAGGTCTACGCCCTAGTCGTAGAAAACAAAAACCCCGCCTCTGGCGGGGTTTTTGTTATATAATACGAATATGCGTTACTTTGATAAAACTTTTTTCAAGTTTCTCTTCAAATTTATTCTCCTCATCTCTCTAAGTATTGCCGTAATCGCCTATGCCCGCGGATTGTTGTAGTTAATCTATGGATGAAAAAGAGTTA
>Ga0209541_10004905_pt1 | contig 23567 bp, 23 predicted proteins | sample RifCSPlowO2_01_FD_184027 | JGI IMG/M metagenome (GOLD analysis project Ga0209541, IMG submission 184027) | Groundwater microbial communities from Rifle, Colorado - Rifle CSP2_plank lowO2_0.1 (SPAdes) (version 2) | ecosystem: Environmental > Aquatic > Deep subsurface > Groundwater | place... | reverse complement strand
TTAGTAAAGTTTCCATAATTATTTAATCCTGAATCATCAAAAGTTCCATGAGTTCCATTTATATTTTCCTGATTAAAGTGCATTAACAATACCAAGCCAGTTGCATTGTCTTTTATAGTATGATTAGCATCTGAACCTAATTGGTTAATTATTTGTGTCTGATTTAGTAGTTCTAAAGATAAAGTCATATTGCTTCCTGAGTTTATTGTTTTTGTTCCGTTAAATATGCCTGAGAACCATTCAGTTGAGGAGGTTTCTGTTGAAGCTAGATTAAATGCTGATTTTGTTATTGAGCCAAAAGTAAATGATTGCTCATGTTTTCCAGGTGTTAAAACTTTTACGACATCTGTTGATTCTTCAGGGCATTCATAATCTTCAATAAAAACAGAATTGTCTATCCATTGATAACTTTTAATTGAAGATCCGCATTTTAACTCTAGAAATTTCAAGTCATTATCTTCATTTTCATTTGACCATGTTGTTCCATTAACAGCTGTTATAGTTAGGTTAGCAATTCCTGTTGTTGTAAATCTTACCTCCCAATTACCACCTACAACAGGATATGATTGTACATTTAATATTGTCAGGGTTATCTCATACTGCTGTTCTGACAGTGAAGGAACAATCCACTCGATATAGTCAATAAGACCATTTCTGTTAATATCTGAATAAGAATATATCTCAATACCAGACTCTGTTTTCAGGTCTTTTATTTTTATCTCATTTATGCCATTGGCTTCTTTCTCTAAGTAAGTGTATGCAATTATATCTGTGTAATGTATGTAAGAAGATACAGTGACCTGCTTTTTGTAATCCTTTAAAATAATTTCTGAGCTTTCAGGACCTGGTGTTTCGTACTCTATCTTAATCTCTCTTATAGTTGGATCTTCTATTATTAAAGTTGTGTTCTCATCATCCAGGTTAATTTCCTTTGTTGCATATCCTGTAATTTTTTCAGGAATATCTGAAAGCAGACCAAATAAAAACCTGAAAGGTGTTGTGAAAATTGAATGTCTATATCTCGTGTCCTCAATTTTTACTTTATGAACATTTTCCAGAGCGGTCTTTCCTGTTATGAGATTTGTATCTTCAATCAGTTTTTCTATGTTATTTTCCCTTACCTTTACTTTCTTAAGATCTATGTTCTGCTCTTTGTTGTCAACTACCTTGTTGATATCTAGAATCTCTGCTGTTTTTGGGATCTCTACCTGTATTTTTTCTGTATTATTTTCTACATTGATCTTCTTGATCCATCTTACATTCTGGTTTATCCTTATGGGTTGAACCAGAGTAACTGTTTCATTCTTTTTCTGGCTTTCCATAGTAGTATTTGTCATTGTCAAATTTGCCATTACTAATGTTGTTGAAGTTACTGGTATGATTATCGGAATAGATGTTGTAGTTGAAGTGGTAATTGTAGTTGAAGTACCCGGTGTTACAGGGATTGTTTCATTGATTACTGCAGGCAAGCCAATCAGGAAACTGTCTGACTTAGTCAAATTATTGACTATGTTTATTTCTTTTGATGTTATTGCCTTTAAAGAAGAATTGTCTATCAGGGAAATAAATACAGAATATCTTCCAGGCTCTAATTTAGGGTTGAAATCTTGTACATCCAATAATAATGAGTTTATGTAATATCCGTGTACGTTGTTTTTTGTTGTTAATGGAGGTAATTGAAGGCTATAGAAAGAGATGGACTTGGAGAATTCATTGCCTTCAATTGACAGGAAAACAGATGAATCCTGACTTACGAAATCATTTATGTTTAATGAAGCAGATGTATCTTCTATTACAGCAAGCCCAGTTATTCCTGAATTAAATATTGATGTAAAAAGCAAAAAAACTGAAAATACTAGGATTACCAGAAAAGAGATGTTTGTTGCATTAAGCATCTTTCTTATTGGATACAGTGGAGATGGTGGTGCAAGCAGTTTTATTTCAGAAGATCTTTTTTCCTGTATCTCCTTGAGCTTATTTTGCGCCTCTTTTATATCGCTGCCTAACAGGACATTTCTCACATTACCATTTTCCTTGAAGTTATGGTAATAATATTTGTATTGTTTTTTTCCTCTTTTTATTATCTTGCTATACATCAGATACCTCTTTTGTTCATATCTTGCACAGGAGTTTTGAATATTGATTTAGAGACAAGAAGAATGTAATTTTATTTTCGCTGTTATATTTGAATAGTGTAATGCTGAAACCTGATCTGTTTGATGTTTTCTTTGACAAGATTCATGACCTCCTTTATCGAACACAAAGTAGTGCAAATATATCTTAAGAGTAGTGCAAATATCATATATAAAGATACTTTTTTAAGTCAGATTCTTGTTTTTTTTATAGAATATGACTAATCAGTCATTTTAAAGATTTTAATTTTTAGTAAAATGTAGGAATAGAAATTTAAATATTTAACAAATCAAGAATGGAATTTCTAAGATTTTTTATTTTTGCTACGGTATCATTTGCCTCTTGTATGGGAATGTCTTTACCATAATAATTAACAGCATTTCTTATCTTTCTTATTTCATCAAAAATATCACCTTTATCGCTTTCATCAATAATTTCTTTTAGAAAAGGCACATAACACTCATGGTTATAGATCTTATAACCTTTTTTTATTGCCAAAGCTTCTAAAAGTTCTCTTAAAGAATCATAAGCAAGAGAAATCTTTGATGATGTTGTTATATTACTAGTTATAAGTTTATTTTCTGATTCCAGCTTATTATTACTTGATTTTACTAAAGATTTTATTAATTCATAATCGGGCTTAATATCTTTTATTATTCTTTTATTAAAACAATCCTGCCAATCCATCATAGTGATAACCTCCCTTTCATAATATAACCATTTATTATATTATTCGTGAGCTCTTTGTTTTCTACCTTGTTTATTGAATTAAACCAAAAGATTTGAATTTTTCTTTTAAACTTGTTTTCAAAAGTCTTAAGATTGATATATTTTTTTTGTGCAAATATCGCAAGGTCAATATCTGAATTTAAGGTCGTTTCTGCTTTAGAAAGTGAGCCGAATAAAATTACTGTCGGGCTTGTTAATTCTTTTTCTAAGTAATTTAATAAATCTTTAAGCCTCTCATACCAGTATATTCTTGAAAGTGATATAAACTGCTCATCATCTTTATTAGCGTAAAAGAACATGTAATTCTTATAATTTTCTTTCTTTAACAGATTGTTCTTATTGTAATCTTTCAATAAGGTTGATGCTGTAGGTGGTGATACTTTTATAATTTTACCATATTCTCTTACATTCACCCTCCTGTAACAGTCTTCAAAAAATGGGTTTAAATTGTTAATTATTTTTAACATATATTAAATATAATTTACATATGTTTAAATACTTTTCTATTTTATATTTAATTCTTCTTTTATATATTTTTCAATTAGTCTTGACATATTATAATTATTCTTTATACAATATTCTTTAAATTTTTTTAATATATCCTGATCTATTGTTACATTTATTCTTTCCCTATAGGTTAATTTTGGCAACTTTCTAGTTCTATCATACTCTTCTAGAGCAGAGAACATTCTTGGATTCTCCTTGATGAATTGTTCTGCTCTTTCTAAAAAATTATTTTTTTTATTTGATTGCATTCTCTATTAACCTCTCTATTTCATTAATATTCTTAATATTTTTCTTAGTTATTTTTAATACTATTTTATTTAACTTTCTTTATCAATTCTTTTATTGGCATATTTAGAAAATGTTCCATGCAGAAACCTGCTGCTTCTGATTTGTTCTGACATTGATACCCAAATTCAGTTAAAAACTTACATCTTCCATAGACAAACCTGCAACTTGTACAATAGCCATGTGCTGAATATTTAGATTTATCTGGAAGATAATATTTCTTACATCTTATACATAGTTTCTTGAATTTAGGCTGTGGCATAATTTTAATAAAGACAACAGAGTTTTTATATTTAATTATTTAGTCCTGCTATGGTTATCCTGCTAAGAACCGGAAACAATTCATTCTCTTAAATAGGATTTTCAAGAGCCTCAGGCCAGAATTGCACTGGCGACCTGTTGCTTTTTCTTTGAATCAATACGAGGTTCAGCCTTACCCAACTGCTCTTACTGACTGAGCTACTGAGGCATAATATTTTGGTGTTTGTAGAATTTATTAACTTAATTATTTTAGTTTCAGTTAATTTAACTCCGTAGACGAAAAGTCTAATTGTGTATGCTGGAGATGAAAACTGAAATGTTTATCTAAAATTGGGCAAAAAGACTAATTCTTTGCCTCGATGGAAAAAGCTTTCAATACTGAACAATAGTTCAGCAAGAAGCGTCTATGAAGTCAGAAGCCCATTTGTAAGAGAGAGTAGTTCACTTGAGCTGTTAATTGAAATGCCCTATCTTTTCTAATTTTTCCTTTATGTTATGTTCCTGGTCCAGTAATTCCTGATGTTCCTTGCTTAACTTTCTTTCTTTATTGATTGTTGTGTCTGCTGCCTTAGGTTTTATATAAACTGATTTGATATACTGGCTTTTTATCAGGTCCATGTATTTATGCTCCAAGTTCTTTATCTTTGCTGACACTTCTTTCTCCTCTTCTTCAAGTCTCTGAAGATATGCTGATTTTTTCTTTATCTGCATGTCCGGAATATTTAATGGAATATTTAATGGATTTTTTCCTGTTAAAACATCCTCTGTTTTTGGTTTTATATAAAGAGGTTTTGCATAAAACAACCTGACATATTGGTTTTTTATCATGCCTGTGTATCTCTGTTCCAGATTCTTTATCTTTGTTATTACCTTGTGCTCTTCTCTTTCAAGCTTTTTGATATACTCTGATTTTTTCTTTATTCTCACATCCAGCACATTCAGGAAATTGTTCTCTTTCAAGAAGTATTTTATCGCGCTCCTCTCCTCTTCTGTCAATAGAACATCCTGTTTAATGTTTTTCAAAGAATTCCTGACCAGAGAGATGAACTTCTTTTCACCTGATAAAAAGGAAGCTGCAGTATAATCAAAGAATCTTGAAATTAACTTCAGGTCAAGCAGGAATTTTTTCTCAAGACTATGCAGGTTTTTTGCCCTATTTTCCTGCCTCTTTATGAACCTTTTCAATGAAAACATGAAATGCTCTTCATCTTTATTTAATATGTACTTGAATTCTTCAAAAATGTTATTCTTTACATTAAGCCCTTTATGCTTATGCTCCATCAATGATTTAAGGCTCTCATATACATTGTTTTCTTTTGTTGATATTAACTTGTTTAATTCTCTTAACTTGTCTGATAGATATTTCTCTTTGCCTCCAAGATTAATGCCTTTATCTTCTTTATTCTTCAGATAGATATCTATCTTTGAGAATAGGCTCTTTATGCTCTTAGCCTTATTCTTTACTATTAACATGTCTTTCTTTACTGTTAACATATCTTTTAATGCACCTTCCTTTATTTCTAATCTTGTTTTGTCAAGGCTCTTGATTAATGACTTTTCAGCTTTCTTCAGTCTTATCTTCTCTTTTTCTATATATGAAGGTATACCTGACAATAAATCTGCTTTTATGTTGGATTTTGTCTCTGCAGCTTTATCAAAATAATACTTTATCCTGTTCATAATGTCCTTTTCAAGCCTTAATGTATAGTCTATTCCAAGCTCCCGATCTTTTTTGATTTTATTAACAAGACTGGATATCTCAAGATGGAATGCAATATCTTCTTTTATTACATCTTCGTAATTTTCCTTTTCGCAATGTGTAATGTAATCTTCAATATTCCTGATGAAATTGTTCAGTAATAGCTCTTCCTCTTTTGTTTTATAGTGTAAGTATGTTGTCTCTGACTTTAGATCTTTTATATTGGGAATACCTGATTTAATGTCATGCTCAAATATCTTTAATGTTCGCTTCAGCTTCAGGTGATTCAGGAATGATTTCATCTTGTGAACAAATCTTAATTCTTCTTGCTCAAGCATATTCAGCCCTTGATCTTCTTTGTTTGCAACATATTCCTCAATATCAGCGAATATATGACTTTCATTTATCCTTTCTTTTAGTCTTGATTCTTCCTGGCTAAATCCGTTTCTTATTGTACTGATGATATGCTCTTCCCTTGATTGTATGTTAGAATTTAACTGTCTTAACCTTGTTAATAAGAATCTCTCTTCTTCTTTCAGGAATCCTACTGTCTTCTTTTCTTGCTCCTGCAAGTAGCCTTTTATTTTTTTGAATATGTTATGTATGTGACTTGTGCTCTTTTTTGACTGCAACAGCTTATGCTTTATCTCTTCTTTTTCATTCTTTATGTACTTAATGAAAGAGAGTTCAGGTCTTTTTATATGTATTTTCGGCATATTTCTTTCAACATAGCTTGGCAATGCTTCAAAGACCTCTATCTTCAGGCGATTTCTCATCTGTTTCTGCCTGATAAAAAAGTGTTTTATGTTATTAACAAAACTTCTTTCAAAATTTACTGTATAATTAATTCCCAATTCTTCTTTCTTTTTTACAGCATTAAGGAAACTTATAATCTCGTTGTAGAAACGTATGTCTTCTTCTAATATCTGTTCATAATCTTCTCTCTGGCATTCAAATATATATTCTTTTATCTCCTTGACCAGCGTCCTGAATGATAATATCTCATGTGTAAATGCATGGTCAATTTTCTTAAATTCTTCCTTTTCTTTATTTGTAAGATTTGTCTCAAAAGTATTGACTGAATTAACTATATCTGACTCCCTTGATTTTATATAATGAAAGAAAGACTTTACAGCAAGCACCATATGCTTTTCTTCATCCTTAATGAATGCATTTGTATTCATCTCCAGCTTTTTAATAGCGAGAACTGCATCTGTTACTGCCTGAGCCATATTGAAGAATTCATCTTTTGTGTATGATAGTGTTAATCTCCTTTTTCGGTTTATGCTTCTCAATGTTTCTTTAAGTGATTTTATCAATGATTCTTCTTCTAATCTCATGAAAGAAGTACCTTGATTTTCTCTCTTTATTATGTAGTCTGAGACTGTATCAAGGAATTTATCCTCATAGCCCCTTAAATCCTTAAACACATGGGATATATTGTTTTTTATTGATCTCTCTTCATTCTTAATCTCTTTTATTAGGCTATTTAGGTGATTTATACCTTTTTTTGTTGGGGCACTCTCCTTATGTTTTAGGTTTATTATTTTTCTTGTTACCCTTGTTATATTCCTCTTTCCCGTGTGTATCTCTAATTCCTTGTAAAAATCAGAAAAAGCATCAACAAGATCGCTTTCCTCTTCTACCGGGAGCTTATAAAAATAAGACAGTGCCAATGCATATACTTTCTTAGCTTTTAATGGATTTTGTTTGATCAGGAATCGGCCTGTTTTTATTAATCCAAATATCCTTTCCTTTTCTTTTTTGTACTTAACATTATTAAGCACATTTGCCAATGGACTGGCAGCTGTTTCTTTCGGTTTTATTACCTCTGCTTTCTCTTTTATTTTTATTATCCCTGGTTTGTGGAATGTAAAAATGTTCTTGACTAAATTTACTATCCTATAGCGCAATGCGCGTTGTTCAATCAAGTATTCTTCTGCCTCTCTCTTTTTGAGTATGGCACTGAATTTTGACATTAGAGATTTTATATCTTCTTTTGCATATGGCTTTCCGCTGTATTTATAGAGGTTCAAGTTTTCAAGTATCTCATATTCTTCCTTATTATCTGTCTTTGTTTTTAGTTCATCATATGTGAACTGCCTCTCAAGGTTATATACATCTGTGAAATAATCCTTGAACATAGCCGAGAACCTGTCGAGAGCTTCCTGCTGGTTTAATTCATTAAAAGATAAGTTCAGATTATTGATCTGTTTTGTATAATTCTTCTTTTCTTTTTGCTTTTCTTCAGGTTTCTTCACTTTTAGAGGTTTATTTTCCCCCATGACTTGTTCTGCTGCTTTTTGCTCTTTCTTCTCTTCAGCTTTTTCCTGATTACTGGAAAAGGTATCTTTGATGAATATTACTATAAAGATAAGAAGACATAAGGCTATAATAATCAATGGAAAGAACACTATCATTGAAACTTCTGTCCCGAGAACTTTTATTGTTTGCTGGGCGTCTACAGTTCCTAATGTTAGTAAAAAAAATAATACTAAAAGATAATTGAGTCTATTCATTGGACCTCTTTTTATTATTATGTATAATTTTGATATATTCATTGAGATTTACTGATATATAAATTTACCGTCGATAAAGAATTAATTAAGTCAGTCATATATCTGTATAAGTCAGTCTATATTTGACGCGTTTGACTTGTGGTTATGTGGTTTATATTCTTAATTAGATTATTAAATATGTTCTGTAATCATATAGAACATTATATTGAATTATTGAGTTACATACAATAATTGGATTTCGATTGAAATAATTGTTAATAAAAAAATAACCATTAGTTGTAATTATCAGTTCTAATCATTTTTGTATATATAACATGAGTTATATATGTATTTACCGGGATAACTTCCTATATTGGTATGATTATAAGCCATATTGGATAATAATTTTATTCCTGTGTTATCCTGATATTATTTCATTCCAAAAGATTTTTAAACCTATTTTATGCCTATTAAGATATAGTATTATAATTATGGAGGAATAAAATGGCTGAAGTTTCAAAAGAATTACAAGAAAAAGCTTATGAAGCTGTTGAAATTGCTAAGAAGACAGGAAAGATAAGAAAAGGCACTAATGAAGTCACTAAAGTTATAGAAAAGGGTATTGCCAAACTTGTTGTCATTGCAGAAAATGTCAACCCACCTGAGATAATAATGCACCTGCCTATTTTATGCGATGAAAAAAACATACTTTATGTGCATGTCCCTAGCAAAGAAGACCTTGGAGCTTCCTGTGGCCTTGATGTGCCGACTGCAAGCATTGCGATAATACAGGAAGGTGATGCTAAGGAGATCATAAGAGAGATAAGCATCAAACTTAAAAAATAATTGAATAAATTAGGTTAACATGATAGAAAAAGGCAAGAAAGGGAGAAATGAAAATCCAAGACAAGGAAATGTTAAGATGGTGTTCTCTCAACCATCAAGTACATTGTTTTCTATGGCATTTCCTGCTACTGTTGAGGAAGTTATTGGAAAAACTGGAATGAGAGGAGAAGTAACCCAAGTGAGATGTAAGATACTTGAAGGGAGAGACTCTGGGAAAATATTAAGGCGAAATGTTAAAGGTCCAATAAGAGTTGAAGATGTCTTAATGCTTAGGGAAACTGAAATAGAATCAAGAAAATTAACCCAGGGAAGAAAATAAAATGAGTAATTGCAGTTTTTGCGGGAATCTGATAAAGCTTGGTTCAGGTGTCACATTGATTAGAAATGATTCCAGAATCCTAAGATTCTGCAAGAGCAAATGTGAAAAAAATATGCTGAAACTTAACAGGAAATCAAGAAATATTAAATGGACCAAATTTTATGAAAAAGGCACTAAGTAATTTATTTTTTTGTGAGAGGTAAGTTTTTTAAAAAAGAGATTTTAATGTATAGGTCATATTATAATCAAAAAAATTCAAAAGATTTTTCTTCTATAGTTTTAATTAATCTTCTAAGCGTGTAATACTTATAATCTAGATATCCCTGATTAGGAAAATAGATTCTAAGATTTCTACTTCTCCTTTTTAGGTCTCGAATGCTGATATCACTTTTAGGATGTATAACAACTGATTTTTTTGAGTGAATATCATAATTATAAGTATTACAACAAAAAAGTAATATTACCCGTCCAATACCATCTACTTCATCTATCCAGTCTTGAATGCTGAATTTTTGTTTATTATCTATAAACATCCATGAATCACAGTTTTCAGATGCGTGTGCATCAAACAGAATGTATCCTTCTAAACCTTGATTATGGCTATGGATTTTTAATAACTCCAAAAATGATTTTCTTTTTGTAAATAATCCTACCATTGTCTCAAGATGTTTCTCTAAATAGCTTAATGAACTATTTTTGTTGTAAAAATCCGATGAGATATAATAATGATTTTTTCCAAAAGTAAATATTTCCATAATTATTTGTTATCCTGTTTGTAAATATTTATTAATTTTTTGAATTCTATTTTATTAATGTTTATAAGCTTAGAATCTTTTCCTAACGAAGTATTTGTTATTTCTTTCCCAAACCATTTCAATGGCTTAAAGATTTTCGCCTCTTTAACAGATTTAAATTCCACCTCTGCTCTTATTAATCCTTTATAATCACCATGATATATCTTTACTGTTACGCTTGGATTTTTTGAGATTGTGTAACTTTCTCTTATTATTGACTTTGATGCACCTTTCTTTAATTTATCGAATTGCTCTTTTGAGATTTCTAATTTTTCTGTTTTTCTTGATAGTTTTGACAAATTGAATTTTTTCTCAAGCTCGTATACGCTTCCTTTTCTTTGAATCCTTTCTTCATAATCTGGGCTTACTTTCAGAAAATATCTTTCATAGTGAATTGATTTCTTTCTAGATAAATCTGGTAAATCCTTAACTAGGAACTTTCTTTCTATTTCACTATTCATTTTATTTAATAACCAAATTTTTATTAACTTTTGTTAGAATTTCTTTTTTGCTTTTTAATACATAAACTGAATCTTCTATCCTTACTCCGATTCTTCCCTTGTAGTAACCCGGTTCTATTGTATAAACTGTATTTTCTTTTAATTTATCCCTTGATAGCTCTTTTAAATTTGGGAATTCATGTATTTCAATTCCTATTCCATGGCCTAGACCATGTATAAAATATTTACCTAGTTTATTCTTAGCATTGATAAATAATTTAGAACAAGAAATTGTTTTTGATTTTATTGATTCTTTATTTACATCTAGAACTTTATTATAAATTTCAATCTCTTTTTTATCTGATTTTCCTATATAAATTGTTCTTGTAATGTCTGAGCAATAATTTTTGTATTTAACACCTAAATCAATAACTGTAAATCCATTTAGTTTTTTATTTGTTGAAAGATGATGTGGATTAGAGGAGTTTATTCCGGAAGCTACAATGGGAGGAAATGAAGGTTCTAAATTCAATTTTTTAATTTCATCTTCAATAAATTTTTTTACTTGAAGTTCTATTTTATTTTTATTGCAATAATTAATCGTTTTTTTCATTATTAAAGAAGAGAAAGAACAAGACTTTTTAAGTAGTTTAATTTCTTCTTCTGTTTTTACAGATCTTAGCTTTAACAGAGACCTAGAAATATCAACAAATTTTGCTTTCAATTCTTTTTTTAATAATCTATATTGGTTTAGAGTTATGTTATTCTTGTTTATTGCAATTTTCTTTCCTTTTACCAATGATTTTAATTGTTTTAACGGTTCTTTATTAATCTTGAATATTCTTTTAATTCTTGAATATTTTTTAGCTATTGAATATTCTAAATTTGAGACCTGTAAGAATGGTTTTTTAGTTCCGGGGATTATTAGCAGAGAATAAACTGCCATTGATTCAGGGATTTGTGTAAAATAAGTAAAATTGTGGTCTATGGACTTTTCTGAATTTAATAATAAGCAGTAATCTATTTTTTTGTTTTTTAAATAACTCTGAAACTCTTTTATTCTCATATTAAAAATTTTCCATCTTTCATTATTATATTATGTTCTGTTTTTATCGTTGGTTTAAACAGGATACAATCCAAATGCACGGTTGAATACACTTCTCCACCCATAGCAGCTGCATTTCCATAAGCTATATGTACAGTTCCCTTGCATTTCTCATCTTCAAGTATATTCCCAATTACCTTTGCTTTATAGTTTGTTCCTATTCCTAACTCTGCAATATTAGTGGCATTCTTTACTGTGTTAAAAATTTTTGATAATCTTGACTTTTTGTCTGAGATGTAAACAACTGTATTGCTTTTGACTATTAATCTTGTCTTAGGCTTACAATAAACAGCATCATCATCCTTAAAGGAATCAATTATGATAATCCCATTAGTTTTATTCTCATCTGGCGCTATATAAATTTCTCCTGCCGGTAAATTGCTTTCTTCCTTGTTTTTATGCACTATTCCGAGGTCTGGTTCCCATTTTCTTTTTGTTGTTGAGAATGTTATGTCAGCTCCAGATGGAGTAGTTATATGAATTTTTTTAGATTTGTCCAGTATGTGCTTTAACTTTAATGTTAATGCATTCATCTTTTTATAATCAATATCTATAATCTGCATAACTTCTTCTGTTATTCCGGGAAGTGTAACTGCCCTTGCCCCTTTTTTACAAGCATTTACCCTTGCTTTAGTATGCGTCAGAGACATTGTTGTAGGGCATATAAGAATATTATAATGCAACATTTCCCCAGCAACTTCTTTTGGCGGCTCTTCTCCATGAATTTTGCCAACAGGGATAATTATTAATTTTACCTTATCGGTTATTTTCTTTGCTTGTTTTTCTATCTCTCTTGCTATTGTTAATTTATTTTTATCTGTTATAATTAAAACTGATTCATTTTTCTTAACATTTAAGCAGGTTCTGACTAAGATTCTTGCTGGATTTTTTATATTTATTAATTTCATGTTTTATTGAATTATAGAGCTGTTTATATATTTTTTGAGAATGTTAGTAGTTGGGTAAGTAACCATTCTGGAAACCTAATCTCTCTTAAAATATAGAAGATATATCTGGATATGCTAAAAAGAATTTCTGTTTAATTAATTAAAAAAAGAAAAGACTTAGAAAATTTATTTTCTACATGTAATAACTGTCTTTTTTACACACTCAGTTATCAGATTGTAGCTCCCATTTTCCATTAGGAAATCGTGTAATTTCCCTGTAAAACTTCCTGGACCTGCCACAAGATTGTAGATTTCCTCTCCAGTCATTCCTCTTCGCAAATTATTTGCAATCCCCTCAAGAGTTGCGGCATACATGATTCTTGCATCTTCTCTACTCAATCCATCTAAAGAGTTTATTTTGTGCTCTATTGCTTTTGCTATTAAACCTGTATCACAAGCAATCCAAGTCCTATCTGCCAAAACACCTTCTTCTACCTCTCTTGCTGAAACTCCAAAAATGTATTTCACAGCAGTTTCATCTTCTCTAATTTTTTGAGAGCCAAATGTATATGCAGCCACTTCATCATATACAGAAATACCAGTTATTACTCTACAAACTCTTGAATCAGTAAGAATCTTCTCTATTTCTGCTATGCCCTTTGCTGCTGCAAGGGAGATTACCAACTTATCTTTAGTATGATATTTTATCTCATTACATACTTCGTCAATAAGATATGGCTTTACGCTAAGAACCACAACTTCAGAATTTTCAACAGCATAGCAATTGTCATTGGTAACTTCAATCTTATATTGCTGTTTTAGATATTCTAGCCTTTCTTGATCTCTTCTTGTTGCAATTACTTTTTGGTGTCTTTTTCTAATGAGAGAATCAACCACTGCAGTTCCTAACCTTCCTGCGCCTATTACAGAAATAGTTTTATCTCTCAGAAGGAATACAACCATCGGTATTCCCAAAAGCTTCTATGCTTCCTCCTTCAAATTCTTCCATTCTTTGGTCTAATCTCATTTTATTTCCTCCGTTATGTTCTTTAGAAAATATCCTGATACATCTTAAGAAGACAGGACAAAAAATGATGGAGGCACTATTGTGCCTGTGCGGGTTTGGGAGAATTGGATTTATTAAAATCAGAAGTTACAATTTCTAAATTTATTCTCTGAGCCATAATAATATACAAAACGATTATCTATTTAAAGTTTTCTGAAATTTTTTAAAAATGTCTTATTCCGAAATAAGGTAGAACATTTATAAGTTTTTTGAATTAAATAAAATTATGGAACCTACTAACGTTAATATCTGGGAAGAAGATGCCTCTGTGAAGGATTTCTTTACTGTTTGCTGCGAGTTAAGGTTTGTTAGACATGATTATTGTGGCAAGTTCGGCATCGAATCTATTGATAATGAGGATATATCTTATAAGCTAGCCCATATTGCTATGGGCCAAGAAGGTTACCAAAATTATGAGCAGGGATGGTTAAGCTTTAGTATTGATAATAAAAACCTTGAAGAGTTAGTATTTTTTTCAGTAAAAGAAAAAAACGGAAAAATTGCTTATAGAACAAATGTAATTGTAGAAAACAAAAGAGGATACATCCGAGACCTGAACTATTATCTCACAAAAAATAGGCTATGTGATTTTGATTCAACATATTCAAAAATTTTTAAATTAACATTTACTGTAACGAGGTTTTCTTAACATTATAATCCTTTAAGAAATTATTTTTAAAGCTCTTGAAATTATCTTCTTTTATTGCTGTTCTTGCTTCCTTTAACAGATTATTAATAAAATAAACATTATGCAGCGTCATTAACCTTTTCCATGACAGCTCATTTATTTTTATCAGATAATGTATATATGCCTTTGTATAGTGTTTACATGTAAAACACCTGCAATTTTTGTCTATCGGATTAAAATCTTCTTCATATTTAACTTTTCCAAGCCTTATTTCGCCTTTGTAGGTAAATGCCATCTCATGCCTTGCATGCCTTGTTGCATAACAGCTGTCAAATATATCAATGCCTCTGCCTATTGATTCTATTATATCATTTAAAGTTCCTATGCCCATTAAATATTTTGGCCTATATTTTGGCATTTTTTTAACTGCCATATCAACTGTTCTCTTTAACAGATCATGACCTTCACCAATGCCTAAACCGCCTATAGCATAACCATCAAAATCTAAAGATGAGAGCAATGAAGCACTTTTTTCTCTTAATTCTTTATATGTACCCCCTTGGTTAATGCAGAACAATAACTGCTTTTTATTTTCATGCGAGGCCTTACATCTTTTGGCCCATTCAAATGTTATCTTTATTGATTCTTTTATTGATTCATAATTATTCTCAAAACGAGGCATATAATCAAGACACATTGCAACATCTGAATTTAACTCATTTTGAATTCTAATATCTTTTTCTGGTGTTATTTTATGAATCTGTCTGTTAAATGGAGACCTGAACCTTACTGCTTCTTCATTTATAGAAACTAATAGGTTATCTGATATCATCTGAAAACCGCCTGAATCTGTAAAGATTATACCATTATAATTTACAAAATTATGAATGCCCTTTGCTTTTTTTAGGAATTCCAGTCCAGGATTTAAATAAAGGATTAAGGCATTTGATATTACAGCTTTTATTCCAATATCTTTTAAATCCTGAGAGTTTAATAATTTTAAGCCCATTTTTGTAGCTACTGGCATAAAGAATGGTGTTTCTATTGTTCCATGCTGTGTTTTTAATCTTCCATATCTTGCGCTTCCAGATTCTGAGATCGTCTTAAACATACATAATAATAAAAAAAGAATGATTTTTAAAGTATACTAAACCAATATTTTTTATGGAGAAATGGAAAGGGGTTATAATATCTGAGAGCTTGAAAGAACCAAGCATTATAAACAAATTTCATGTCTATAAAGTTAAGGTTTCTAAAAACGAGCATGACATTGATAAATATGGAAATAAAGGTAGATGGCATTTGTATTGGGTTTATGCAACTAAAAAACAGATAGAAGATTTGAAGAGATGTATAAAACAAAAATGGTATGTACATTTTTGGCAAAAAAATAAAATTATTGCTGTTTTTTATGGTAAAAGTTTTGAATTCCTAACAGATAAGAAGCAAACCTGGAAAAGTGTTTTGAAATACGGCATATCTATCGGCATAAAAGAAGAACAACTAGACTTTCCTATAGAATAATAAGATTTATAAGATTACAGAAAATTAATATTCTATGTTAAGCACAAGTATAAGAACACATTCATGTAATGAACTTAATGAAAAAGATGTTAAAAAAAAGGTTAAACTAGGAGGGTTTATTCATGCTCAGAGAGACCATGGTGGCTTGATCTTTATTGATTTACGAGACAGGTATGGCATTACCCAAATAGTATTTGATCCTAAAGATAAAAAATTATTTTCTGAAGCTGAGAAATTAAGGAGAGAGTATGTAATTGTTGTTTCCGGTGTTGTAAGGGTAAGGCCTAAAGATATGACCAATAATAAGATTAAAACCGGAGGAATAGAGGTCTTAGTTAATAAAATTGAAAGTTTAAACAGGGCTGAAGTTCCTCCTATAGAAATTGATGATAGAATAATAGCAAATGAAGATACAAGATTAAAATACAGATATTTAGATTTAAGAAGGCCGATTATGCAAAGAAATTTTATATTCAGGCATAATATCATAAGAACATTAAGGGAATTTCTAGATAAAGAAGATTTTTTAGAGATGGAAACACCTATGTTAGTTAAACCAACTCCTGAAGGTGCAAGAGATTATATTGTTCCATCAAGAGTGAATAGTGGAAAGTTTTATGCACTGCCTCAAAGCCCTCAGATTTACAAGCAAATATTAATGATTTCCGGGTTTGACCGTTATTATCAGATTGCCAAGTGCTTAAGGGATGAAGATTTAAGAGCAGATAGGCAACCTGAGCATACACAATTAGATTTGGAGATGTCTTTTGTCAATCCTGAGGATGTTTTCGAATTAACTGAAAGAATGATTATAGGTTTATTCAAAAAAGTTTTAAAGATTCAATTAAAAAATAAATTTCCAAGAATCCTTTATAGTGAAGCCATGGAAAAATATGGAACAGATAAACCTGATTTAAGATATGAGATGTTTCAATACACTATAACAGATTTAGTAAAAAATTCTGATTTCCAAGTTTTTAAAAATGCTATTAATAATGGTGCTATTGTAAAATGCTTATGTGTTGATAAAGCTAAAGATATAACAAGGAATCAGATAGATGCTATCACAGAATTTGCTAAATTAGAAGGGGCGTTAGGATTAGCCTGGGTTAAAATTGCCAATGGAAAATTTGAATCTAATATCAATAAATATTTTTCTGAAAAAATACAAAAAGATATAATCAGAAAAGTTAATGCAAAAGATAACGATTTATTATTGTTTACAGCTGAAACACCTAAGAAAGCAAATTCTATTTTAGACAAGGTAAGACAAAAATTGGCTAAAGATTTGAATAGGATTAGAAAAGATGAGTGGCAATTTTGTTTTGTAACTGATTTTCCTTTATTTGAGTTTAATGAGGAAACAGAATCATGGGACGCTACACACAATCCTTTCACACTACCAAAAGAAAAATACTGGGATAAACTAGAGGATGACCCCGGAAGTGTTTCTTCGTACCAATATGATTTTGTACTGAATGGATGTGAATTATTTTCTGGAAGCATACGTAATAACATACCTGAATTACAGGAAAAAGTCTTAAACGTTATTGGAATATCGAAAGATGATGCATGGAAAAAATTCGGGTTTCTAATGGAAGCTTATCGCTACGGCAGTCCCAGACATGCTGGCTTTGGCTTAGGCTTAGACAGGTTAATAGCATTAATGTTAGGGTATACTGATATCAGAGAGGTAATTGTATTCCCTAAAAACAAGAATGCCCAATGCCCTATGGATGGATCTCCAAGTGATGTTGATGACAAACAGCTAAAAGAGCTGAACATTAAGCTGGAGTTGGGTAGGAAATAAGACGTTCTTTTAATTTTTTTTCTCGTTTAATAGTTTCTTAATACTTAGCATATTTTCCTTCAAAGTAGGAATGTCTTCCTTAATCATTTTCCAGATTATATTTATATCGATTCCAAAATAATGATGTATTATTTTATCTCTAGCACCTGCTATTTTATTCCATTCAATATGTGAATATTTAACTGTAAACTCAAGAGGCAAATTTTTTACTGCTTCCCCTATAATTTCTATCTCTCTAAGAACTGCATTCTGTTTTTCTTTGTTTTTTAAAAAGGAAGATTTTGTAATATTCTTCATAAATGATTCAATATTGCCTATACTCTCAGTAATATGCTGAATAAAGAATATCGGTTCTTTTTTCATAAAATTTGTATTTCCTCTTTTAGTATTCTCTTTTTTAATAGATGGTTTATTCCTCTGTATGTTAATAAATCTACATTTCTTTTTAAAGATTTTTTTAGTTCAAGTTCTATACCCACTAATGTTAATAGGCTACCATTAAATTCTATTAATATATCAACATCACTTCTCTTGTTATAGTCTTCCCTTGCATAACTTCCAAAAATTCCAGCTTTTTTTATTCCGTGCCTTTTTAATATTGGGACTATTTTAGCTGTTAATTCCTTATTTATCTTGTGTCTTGCTCTTATCATTTTATTAATGATGTTACGTTATATGACTTTCTTTATATAATTAATGGTTCTAAATTTTACTTGCCTTATCCCAAAATAAGGTTACCTCAAAAAACAAGAATGCCCAATGCCCTATGGATGGATCTCCAAGTGATGTTGATGACAAACAGCTAAAAGAGCTGAACATTAAGCTGGAGTTGGCTGATAAATCTCGTTAATAGAAAACTATGCTAAGCAAAAGATATATCATCAAGAACGCTGTAAAAAACCTTCATACCTTTATATGTTTCAGGGATTTCAGTTGGTGAATCTCTATATAAAGATAAACGAAGGTAATAATCGCCAATAAGACTGGTTTCAGTTTCTTTTGATCTGTTTATACTTAACACTAAATAATCTAGGTCACTTAGAAATTCTCTTCTAAAGCTTTCCTTTATTTCATTGGCTTTTTCTTCTGATAATACCATGTAATAATTATATCAGTAATATTTAAATATCTTTTTATTGGCTGATAAAACTAATTTTATATGGCATATATCTTAAAACTGCACAAAATCTATCTGCTAGCCATTATGAAATGTAAAAATTAAAAATTGTTTTATTCTGCCTTGCCCGGCTGTATTCATTGGTTTATGAATAATTTTATATAATGAAACAACTTGTGGAATGTCTTATGGAAATAAACAGGGATATTTTACTGATGGTTGCAAAGAATGCAAGGATAAAATTAAGTGAGAGTGAGATTAAGGAATTGTTGCCGCAGCTTGAAGAAGTCTTGTCGTATTTTTCTGCATTAAACAGTATAAACACAGGATATACTGAACCTGCCTTTCAGCCAATTGATATAAAGAATATATTGAGAGAGGATAATGTTAAGAAATGCCTGAATCAAGAAGATGTTTTTAGAGATGTCAAGAACAAAAAAGATGGATTTTTCAAAGGGCCGAGAGTGATATAGATGGGTATACAAAATTACATAAAAGATGTGAAAGATGGAAAGATATCTGCTATCAAAACAACAAAAAATATCTTGAAAGAAGCTAAAAGAATAAACAAAGATTATAACTATTTTAATGTCATAAGCGAAGACCTGGCTTTGGAACTTTCTGAAAAGGCTGATAATGATCCAAAAGGTAGGTTAACTGGTTTGCCTGTCTCTATTAAAGACTGCATATGTGTAAAAGATGTTGAAAGCACTGCTGGAAGCAAAATACTAAGCAATTACAGGCCATTATTCAATGCAACTGCTGTCAAGCATCTGATAAATGAAGGTGCTGTAATCATAGGAAAAACTAACCAGGATGAGTTTGGTTTTGGAAGCTTTAATGTAAATGTCGGTATTGGTAAGAGAATTCCTAAAAATCCAATAGACAAGAAAAGAGTTACTGGAGGATCATCTGGCGGAGCTGCTGGATTTACAAGAATAACAAAAAACCCCCATGTTGCAATTGCTGAATCCACTGGAGGAAGTATAGCATGCCCTGCTTCTTTCTGCGGTGTTTCCGGGTTAACGCCCACATACGGATTAGTTTCAAGATATGGGTTAATAGATTATGCCAACAGCCTGGACAAGATAGGTGTAATAGGAAAAACAACAAATGATTGTAAGCTAGTCATGGATGTGATCTCCGGTTATGATGAAAAAGACTCTACTTCTTTAAGGCAGGAAATCAAGAAAGAAGACAAAGTTGGAAGAATAGGAATCATTGAGGAAAGCTTGGATGTTGATGATAAGATAAAGGACAAAATGTATGATTACCTGCATAAGAATGATCTTTATTACCAGAAAATTTCCCTTCCCTTGGTTAAAAAATATGGTATTGCCTGTTATTATATTCTTGCAATGTCTGAGGCAAGCACAAATTTAGCTAAGTATTGTGGTTTAAGATATGGAATTGAAGAACCTTTAAAAGGGAATTTCAATGAATACTTCAGTAAGATAAGAAGTGAAAATTTTGGAAAAGAAGCTAAGAGAAGAATTATTATTGGAACATTTGCAAGAATGGCCGGTTATAGAGAAGCTTATTATTTAAAAGCAATGAAGGTTAGAAGATTAATTATTGAGGAGTATAAGAGAGCATTCAAACATGTTGATTTATTAATCAGCCCGACAATGCCTGTTATTGCTCCTAAATTTAATGAAGTTGGGAAATTAACTCCCTTGCAGAATTATATGATGGATATCCTGACTGTCGGAGCGAACTTAGCTGGGTTACCTCATTTAAATGTAAATGGAGGATATGTTGATAAGATGCCTGTTGGAATTATGTTTACTGCTGATCACTTGAATGAAAATAAATTGTATGGTCTTGAGAGTTTAGAATAATAAATAAAATGCTAAAAATAGGAATCGAATGCCATGTCCAGCTGTTAACGAATAGTAAACTCTTTTGCTCTTGCCCAACTAGAGGAAATGAAGGTCCAAATACAAGAATTTGCCCAACATGCCTCGGGTATCCTGGAGCAAAACCAGTTTTAAATAAAGAATCTGTATATAAAGGAATAAAAATAGCTCTTGCGTTAAATTGTAAACTACCAAGGGAGTTTTATTTTTCAAGAAAAAATTATTTCTACAATGATTTAGTTAATAATTATCAAAGAACACAATATGAAATTTCCTTGGCGGGAGAAGGATATATGGATATTGAAGCAAGAAAGATTAGAATTAGAAGAATTAACCTTGAGGAAGATCCTGGAAGACTGGTGCATTCTGGTAAAGACATAAGTAAGGCAAGTTATGTTCTAATTGATTATAATAGAGCAGGGATTCCTTTATGTGAAATTGTCACAGAACCAGATTTTACTACAACAAGAGAAGTTAGGATATTTTTGCAGAGGATGAGTATTATCTTAGAGAATTACCTTAAAGTTTTTGATTCTGGGTTAGAAGGAAGCTTAAGAGTAGATGCAAACATTTCTACGCAAGGCGCTAGAGTTGAGATAAAGAATATTACAAGTTTTAAAGATGTGGAAGATGCTTTAAACTATGAGATTAAAAGACAAGGAAGTAATCCACCAGAAATTCAGGAAACCAGAGGGTGGGATTCTGAGAAGAAAGGAACATATTTGCTAAGAACTAAAGAAACCGAGGCTGATTATGGATTCATCATAGATACTGATTTAATAAAAACTGAAATAACTCAAGAAATGATAGATGAGATAAACAAAGAAATTCCAGAATTGGCTTTCAATAAAGTTAATAGATATATAATAGAGTATAAAATTAACAAGGATGATGCTGAAGTAATTGCATATGATCCCAAATTTGCTGAGCTATTTGAATATTGTGCTGCGAAAGTCGATCCTACTTTAGTTGCAAGATGGCTAAGAAGAGACTTGATGAGGCAGCTGAACCTAAGCAAAAAAACCATTGAAGAAATTAACCTTGATAAGAATCATGTTTTAGAGCTGATGATATTATTGCAAGATAAAAAAATTACTGATAACACTGCCAAGGAAATCTTAATCAAACTAATTGAAAAATCATTTTCGCCGAAAGAATATGTTGAAAAATCCAAATTAGCAATGACCAGCGATGTTGATATGGTTGAAGGTATTTGCCTGAAAGTTATAAAAGAGAACAAGAACGCTGTTGAAGACTATAGGAAAGGCCAAGAGAAGGCATTTAATTTCCTTGCTGGAAAAGTTATGTCATTGACTAGAAAAACAGCAGATCCTGAACTGGTCAGGGAATTATTGAAAAGATTAATCAAAAAATAATATTACTCTTTAAGGGTTATATTCCTTCTTTTAAGCTCTTCGATAAGTTTTTCAGTTATACTGCTTTTTATCTCTCTTTTTTTTGTAGCGTTTACCATATATCTCAGAGATAAAGCTATTGAGGATGCTGTTACATCATATCTTACTACTGGTGTATCTGATGCATCATTCCTGTTTATAGCTTCTTTTGATTTCAGGTCTGCAAGAACTTTCTTCATCTCTTTCCCTATTGTTTTATTTGCTACATCAAGCATTACCTTTTTCAGTTCATTGTAATCTGTTGACTGGCTTACTTTTATTTTTAGTTCATCCCAGATGTATCCTGAGCCTTTTGTCATGTTTATTATAGGCTGTGTGAAAATCTGCTCATTTGGTACATTAATTGATTTTCCAGCAGGTTCAAGATTCTCATCCAGCTCTGCTAGGCTGGTGTACATGGGTGTAATGTTATAAACAACACCCTTCAATCCTGCTGCACTGGAATGGCCGATTGATATCCTGTCCCCTATCCTGAACGGCTTGCCTATTATTATTGAAATCCAGCCGACGAAGTTGATTATTGGTTTTTGCAATGATAAAGTCAGACCAAAACCGATTATGCTGACTGAAAGGATTATTGTACTGAACTTCCTGTACAATATTATCAGACCGATTACTATAAGCAGTGATATCATAGCATACCTGTATACTGATAATATCAGCTTAAGCTCTGAACTGTCTAGTCTATGTTGTAAGTATCTCCTTATCATACCACTTGTTATCTCCATGAACAATATTGCCAGAGTTATTATTATTACTGTGTTTACCACTTTTTTCAATATCGTGTATTCCCTTGCAAAAGTTGAAGTGTATGGTAAATAAGAAAATATGTCCACACCTAATAAAAAAAAGATTATGAGTACTAACACAAACGATAAGAATATCGTCCAGTTTTTTGAGCTTTTCATTATGAAATAGATATATTTTTGATATAAAAGCCTTTTGCTATGACTTTCAAATTGTCATGTCTTGTGATAAATCTTATACTAAATCATGCTAAGTATATTATGTTAATTATATTGCCGAAGATTAGCATAATGTCTTAAATCCTTTAAAAAAATAGTAATAGCTAATTTTTATAAATACCATGCCTTAACATACATTTATGGGCCTGTAGTATAACCTGGAAAGTACATCGGGCTTCGAATGCCTGTCCAGGAGACACCCGTTGATCTCGGTTCAAATCCGAGCAGGCTCATCTCTAAAGCTAAAATGGAAAAAGACAAATCAGAAATTTTAACAAAGGATGTATATTCGAGACAGGTAAAACGTGAATGGAAAAGGTTGGTTAAAGATTCCTTCCATAATCTGGAATTCCAGACAACTCTTTATTTTTTGAAGAAATATCTACAAAAGAAAGGAAGCATATTAGATGCCGGGGGTGGTCCTGGAAGATATGCAATAGAGCTTGCTAAATCAGGGTATAATGTTACACTACTAGACCTTGTCAAGAACAATACAGATTTTGCCAAAAAAAAGATTAAACTGGCTAAAGTCCAAAACAATATAAAAGGCGTTTTCAACGGTTCAGTAACTGATTTGTCCGTGTTTCCTGATGAATGTTTCGATTCTGTTATTTGTTTAGGAGGACCTCTGTCCCATATATCAGAAGAAGGTAAAAGAATAAAGGCTGTTAGTGAACTTG
>Ga0209541_10004904_pt1 | contig 23569 bp, 20 predicted proteins | sample RifCSPlowO2_01_FD_184027 | JGI IMG/M metagenome (GOLD analysis project Ga0209541, IMG submission 184027) | Groundwater microbial communities from Rifle, Colorado - Rifle CSP2_plank lowO2_0.1 (SPAdes) (version 2) | ecosystem: Environmental > Aquatic > Deep subsurface > Groundwater | place... | reverse complement strand
TAAAATCGCATACAAAAGAATGATTGGATATAGAGGCACTATAAAATTTAAAATCGGATATACATCAACTTCAAATACCGGCAAGAAATTAGTGCTTCCGCCCAAAAAACCGATAAATATGGCGAAAAAGAAATATAAAATTTGTTTTTGTTTAATCAAATTTGTTTTTTTGTAATTTGCGTAAAGTAAATAGTTTGTGTAGATGAAACTTAAAAAAAAGAAGAGGGTAAATAATAAATACAAATTTGTTGGCGGAGAATCGTAATAAAACGAATTGAATACATATCTTGCGTTGGCAATAAAATAAGGTGTTGTATTTAGAATAAGAAAAAATATCCCGACCCCATACATCAATCTCACCATCCATCTCTTTTTTATGCCCAAGAAAAGAAAAGTAAAATGTATGGAAATTACAGGTATGAGAATAACTCCAAGGTGAGTTATTCTCCACCAAAAAAGAGCCCACTCCGGCGATTGCGTTCTTGCGATTTCATATACTCCAAAACCCCATATAGCAACAAGAAAAGCAAAAAGAGCCCATAATCGACTTAATGGATTTTTGTAATTGTGCCCAAAAACAATTAGAGAGAGCAATAGACTGGTAATTCCTGTTATAATGCCGGATAACCCGAATAAATTCATGTTTTATATTATAAGGCCATTTTAAAAAATAAAAAAGGGAGAGGATTTAATCTCCTTCTCCCTTTTTGTTTCTTGAAAAATGTGTTATACCGATAATTTTTCAGAAAGGATTTTTTTAACAGGTCTTCCAAAATTTCTAGACAGCGCAAAACCAAGCAATCTTTCTATGAGTTTTTCGTCAATTTGGGGGTGCTTTGGCAAGCAACCCAAAATTTTTTGGACATTAGTATTGTCAAATCTTAATTGGCTTTTAGCATAATCCTGATAATACAAAATCATCCTTTCCAAAGGACTTTCTGGAATTTTTATAATTCGTTTTTTTAAATGTTTATATGTGAATATTTTAATTCCATCCACATATATGCCAAATTTACCAAGAACTTTTAGACTTTTTTCCATAAGCCAACTGGCCCGCGGCGGATCAGGATTTGATATATGGAAGACTTCGCCAGCACTTTCATTTTTTTTAGAAATCTTTACCATCAAGTCAACCATCCAATCAACACAGGCTATGTTAACTGTCGCATCTTCAGGAACCCACATTTCTACGGGTTTAAATGTTTTAAACCCATTTTGCATGTGGTCATTTAAGACTATAATTTTACAGAAATTATAGTAACCGCTAAAATTATTAGCGGAGCCGTTTTCATATCTTCCTACTGCTACGCTTATCCTATAGCATGTAACATTCAAACCTAGTTTTTCCCCTTCTTTTTTGAGATAAATTTCGGCTTTTAATTTTGATTCTTCGTATGGGTTACGCAATTTTTGGCCAACGAAATCCTCTTTTTCATAAGCAATCTGCCTATTCTCATCCAGTTCTTGCCTGTCTCCGGCAACATATGCCGTGCTTACATAATGGATTCTTTTAATTCCGATTTTTTTACAAAATTCAACCACATTTTTAGTGCCATAAAAATTCACTAAAAATGTTTCATCGAAAGAAGCTTCATCGAAAGATATCTCACCTGCGGCATGCCATAATTCAAACTCATGATCGTCTAATAAGTTATTTAGAAGACTAATATCCTTAGAGCTTATCCCGAGATTTGATCCTAAACAAACATCTCCTTTTATAGTATAAGCACCTGGGAACAATTTATTCACCCTTTCTTCCGCCGAGGAGCCTTTTTTATCCCTTGCAAGTAAAAAAAATAAAGCTTCCCCGTTGTCTTCATGCAACCTTCTGACTAAATTACTTCCAACAAAACCAGTCGCGCCGGTAACAAAAAAAATTTTCTTCATTAGCAAACCATCCTTTCTTTTTAATATTAAGTTTTAAAAGTTCTTTTTAAATTTATATTTTCTTTTTATATCATATTTTTAGGCGAATTGCAAATAAAAAATCGTTTTTCCAAACACAACTTTTACTTTATTTAATCCAAGCAATGTTTTAATCGACGGGACAAACGGCGCGTATTTGCTCATTACTTTATTGTTGCCGATCATTTTAACCGGTACTATCGGTGTTTTTGTTTGTTGATGAAGAAAAGTCACTCCGTTTCTAGGTTTTTTGGGCGTGCCGTCATTATTAAACCCGCCCTCCGGATATATCCAAACTTTATTTCCATTACCAAGCGCTTTAATCGCGTTAATCAAAGAATCAAAAAGGTGGCTGTTGTCCACTTTTTTTATTTTCGCCCTTTTTACCTTAACTGAGCCGACAAGCATCACAAAAATATTTACCGGAAAATATTTCCATCTAAAGTATTCGCTGGCGACAAGATATCTTACCGGAAAAAATTTATTCGAACGCGAACTTCCTTTCAGTAAAGACGCCCCCGCGATTCCTCCATCTATGTAACTATTGTGATTGGATACGAAAATTATCGGGCCGTCTTCAAGTCCTTTCAGATTTTCTTGTCCTTCCACCTTAAATCGAAAAAGTACTTCAAATACGCCAAGCGCGACCCAGCAAACAACAGTTTGAGCAAATATGGGTATTTTATCTTTTTTTATCATTTTAAAATGTCTTATTAAATAATTGTTTATCATCAAAGTTTATAGCTGATTTTATGGAATTTTCCAAGGTTGAATTTTCTATACGGAAATCGTATTTTCCATCAATCCAGTTGATCAAAAAGATTTTTAAAAACAGATCATGCAAAAAACACGACTTGCTTTCAAAGTATTTATCAAAAAGATTATCAATGATCAGCAACTCGTCAACCTCTTTAGTGTTCTTAATTTTTCTTTCCAACAAAAAATATTTCTTTTTCACAAAAAAATTATGAATTTGTTCTTTTGCCGCCAATATGTTTTTTTGAATTTCTTTTTGTTGAAATTTATCATCAATAAAGAAGTCTCCGTTTTTAAAATAATTGTCAAAATACGCTTCATCATTGTTAAAATACAATTCAATCAAAGATTTTTTGATATTATCCCTGTTTTTTCTTGAGCTTATTTTATATTCGGCAAAATCAATTTCTTTTTTGATGTAATATGACGGCTGGGACGGCGTTAAAAGCAATAATCTTTCATCGCCATCAATGGTTTGTTTTCGTTCAAGTTCCGCGAAATATTCATTGTCGCAATAATCGATAAATTTTTTGATTTGCGAATTATAACCGAAATAGACGGGTTCAATGTCTAAAGATTGTTTATATAAATTAAGCCCGTTTGTGACAATGTCATCTTTATTTAAAGATATATCATTTTTATTTTCCAATGTTTCGGTTAAAAATTTAGCTATGCTGTCTTGCAAGTTTATTTTTTCAATATAAATTTCTTTTTGATTGTGAAGAAACTTGTCTATAGTCAATGTTTCTGGTGAAATCTTTTTCATTGCTTCTTGAATTGACCCCCCCTAAAATTGACGATTCTTTTTTTGATCTTAAAGCGTCTTGAAGATTGGGTTTGATAAATCGATCAATTATATTGTTGATATTTCCCCTTATATCAACATCTAAATACGCATACGGAATATTAATTTTCTTAACAACTTTATCAAGGTTTTCTTGTTCAAAATTCAAATTTTCCAGTAATGAATTGGATTTATTTATCATAATCTTTGAAAGTCATATATGGCTTGAAAGGTAGACCGTTTGCCAAACGCCATTTCGTGAAAAGAGTATCAACTGGCTTAATTAAGGCATTTTTTACATCAAATCCCAGTTGTTCTGCGACTTTTTCTATTTCTTCCTTACCTCCCTCAATTTCTAAAAAAGTTTCGAAAGGATATTTTTGTATTTCTATATGAATATCAGGTTTATTTTTTAATTTTAAAAGAGCTGTATATTTTTCATACGAAGTAGAGGGCGCATAACCCATCATTCTTAAAATGTTGGACATTGCTTCAAAATCACCCACCTCTGTTTCAAGTTCAACCTCTTTCTTTTCATTATCAACGCTTGGTAATGGCCTTTTGTAAGATAAACTTATTCTACTCCCTTGCTGTCTTAATCTTACTCTTCCATCCGCATGTTCCATTAATTTGTCGGCATTATCAAACATTACCGTTTTCTGATGAACTTCTTCTGAAAAAATAATACCAGGATTATCTTTAATTCTTAAAATATTTTCATCATCATTAATCTTAAATTTTAATTCAATTTCTATTGATTTATTCATAATTCCTTACCGTCTTTTATACCATTGTTTAGGGTGAATTGCAAAGAAATAAATAAAGGGTGGAGCTGAAACAAAATCATTCAACTTCACCCTTTTTAAAAAACTACTTAGAGGTAATATCAGGATAAGACCCGATAAAACGAGGCGGATTCAACGAAAGACCAAGTTTTCTAAACTCAAGCCACGCCTCTTCCATTTTCTTATCGGTCACATATCCCTGAAACTCTAAAAGAAAAGTGTATTCCCAGTGTTTGCCGGGAATCGGACAAGGATATATAAGCAATAAATTTATTTCCCTGTTGGAAAAAATATTTAATGTTTTAGACAATGACCCGGGCGCAGACTGCTCAAGATTGATTAAAAAACAAGTCTTATCTTTTCCTGTTCTGTCGGCATGCTCTTTGCCTATTATCCAAAATCTCGTTCTGCTGTTTTTGTGATCTGTTACCGATTCTGGATATATGCGAATCAAGTTATTCATTTCGCATGCCTTAGCAACGGAATCAACTTTTTTGCCATTCAGACAGATTCCTCCTTGTTCAATCAAGCGTCTGGCTTCAGACTTAGTTTTACTAAGATTAGTTTCGCAAAGCAAATCAACAAGAGAAATTCCTTTTAAAATTTTTTGCGGATCAATTTTAGTCGTCGGGATGGAATCAGCGCAATCTCCAGTATTGGCAAAAACTGCCTTTGCGGCATTTTGAGCTTTAACGGCTTTGTCTATTCCATGAGCAAGTTTTGTCGCTTCAAAAGCTAAAACTTCTTTTGCCTTACGGATTTCCGGCAGAGCATTTTTTTCAAAATTCTTAATTTCTTCTTGAGACAAGAAAGTGAAATAATTAAGAAATCTTACAACATCCCTATCGTCCGCATTAATCCAGTATTGATAAAACTCGTAAGGGGATGTTTTTACCGGATCAAGCCAAATGGCGCCTGATTCCGTTTTGCCCATTTTATTTCCGCGAGCGGTTGTAAGCAACGGAAAAGTTAGCCCATAAACTTTTTTATTTCTAACTCGCCTTACAAGATCTATTCCCGCTAATATGTTTCCCCACTGGTCATCGCCGCCTAATTGCAAAATGCAATTATGTCTGTCAGAAAGCACCAGAAAATCATAAGCTTGAAGAATCTGATAATTAAACTCAATGAAAGACAGCCCTTCCTGCCTATCCAATCTCTGTTTGTACGTTTCCGCTTTTATCATCTCATTAACTTTAAAATACTTGCCGATATCCCTAAGAAAGTTTATGTAATTAAGATCAAGTAACCAGTCGGCATTGTTAATGAGTATGCCATTGACTCCGTCTAACAAAAGGTACTTTTTAAGCTGGGAAAGAATTTTCAAGCTATTGTTCACAACGTCCTGGCCAGTCATCATTTTTCTCATCTCGGTTTTCCCGCTGGGATCACCAATCATTGCGGTGCCTCCGCCAACAATACAAATAGGAACATGTCCCGCTTTTTGCAAGTGTGCCATCGCCATAATCGGCACCAAGCTTCCAACATGTAAACTGTCGGCTGTTGGATCAAAACCAGCATAGTAAACTACTTTTTCCACGGCGAGATGTTCAACCAACCCTTCTTTTCCAGAGCATTGTTTAACAAAACCTCTTTTTTGCAACAAATCAACAATATTATTACACAAATTATCCAAGATATTACCTCCTTATTAAGTTGTTAAAATTACATACAATAACCAAATTCTCATGAATTTGCGTTAATTTTTCTGAAATTAAGATTATAATTTTATATATACTTTGTCAATTTTTCTAAAAATTTATTTTTTAGAAAAATTGACAATAAAATTATTCAATATTTTTTTGTTAACATTCTCATCACTGTTCAATGCCCGCAAAAATTCATCAAAGCCGCCTTCTTTCAAATAACCTTCTTTAATTAAAGAATCTTTTCTTAAAAGACTTAGTGATTTTATAGCATTTGTGGTCATCTCAGGGTGGAATTGTACAAGTCTTATATTATCGCCAATTGCTATGACTTCAAAAGGAGTTTTTTCGGAAAAACCGAGGCAGGACCAGTCTTTTTTTAGATTTTTAACAATGCATTTATGACTTGAATAAACTTTAAAGGTTTCCGGCAAATCTTTAAAAAGCTTGTCTAACAGGCCCTTTTTCGTTAAATGTATAACACTGTTTCCAAAGTTCCTTCCTTTTGGATTATAAATAACTTCACCTCCAAGCGCTCTTACAACAAATTGCAACCCGCCGCAAATTCCAAGCATTGGAATACTAACACTGATTGCTAGCTTAATAAAGTCATAGGTTTTTAAAACCCATTTCTTTTCTGTGCCACTTATCGGATCTTCAGTTGAGCCGCCAATTATTATACCATTATAATTATTAAGATTAGGAAATACATTTTTAGAAGCGTCTATGCAATCAAATTCGCTTTTTTTTAAACCCAATATCTTTCTAATTTCTTCTCCGTATGTTTTACCGTTATATATAAATTTTTCAATTTTATTACGAACAACGGGTTTATCAGTTAGTATATCAAGAAAAAGAATTTTTGATTTTTTTGTAGCCATAAGTTTTAGTAATATACCATAAATTTATTATTTTTAAAAATTAAGCGGAAAAAAGCCGCCCGTGGTTTATGGTTTAGCGGGCGGCTTTTAAAATTCCTAAAATTAGATTAACATTTTGGAGGAAGTAAGGGCATAAACCATTTCCTTTTTATCCACAGCTACTTGTTTTTTAAGCAAATTACAAAGATTGTCAGACGGAGAACCTTCATCTAAACGGGTAAAAATTTTTTCCAGCACGGAACCACTACTTAAAGAAGCAAATTTCAAACCAATTTCTGCTCTTTTTGTTTCAAGCCCCAAAACATGCCGTCCTTTATCCTTCCTAATTACTCCTTCGTCGGAAATATACCAGTAATTGCCTTTAATACCATAATGGAAACAATTAAACCGATTTTCTCTCACCAAGGATAAAGGCAAAAGAATTTCATTTTTAACCTGTGAGTATGTCAATCTTCCTACGTAAAATTCTGCCAACGCAATCTCATCTTCAATATTCGGTTGAGTTGGAATTAATCTAAATTCAACCACCGCCGAATTGTCAATGAATTTCACTCTTGTGTCCATCCATGTCAAGCCTATGCCTATTTTAAAAGCATTTTCCGCATCAAACAACATGAAAGGAAACTTTTGTATTCTTCGGAAGTAATCTGCAATATCCACAAAGTAGCGATTTGGCAATCCTACTCGCAAATTACAATCATTCATGATTTGTTTTGTTTTTCTGGTATCATGACTAATTTCCCAAGCAGGAAATCTTACATCGTTAAATCCGGTATCTTTTAACTCCAAATATCTGGAATTCCCGCTTAAGGCAAGAATGTAAGGTCCTATCATGAACGATCTGTTCATCTTGTCTATCGAGTCATCGAGTGATTTAGCTTCAACATTGATTTGAAATGATTGGAATAACGAAACGATCGCGGCATCTCCAGCTTCAATTTTCAGGCCGTTTGTTCCGATCTTCGTTTCAATCATCTTTTGCCTATAATAATTATGATAATCCGGAACAATTTTATATTTCATCTTGTTTGTCCGCGGAGTATTCGTTATAGGAAAAAATGGGTTGCTTCCAATTCTTAGAATCGAAACATTTTTTTGCCTTGCAATTTTTAAGAGTTTTTCAAAATTTTCTTTATAAACAACAGACAAATCTTTAAAACCATGCCGGTTTCCATTTAAACAAACAGGTGGTGTTCTGAATTCAATTTGTGTAACGCCTAATTCCATGTCGTAGCATTCATTTTCCACTTCTTTTATGATCTCATTTCTAATTTGCCCCAATTCATCAATAGAAATGTCTTCTCTAAAAACAGAAACTTCTGATTCAAGACCAATCTTAATGTTATTCCTTGTCTTAATGAACTTGTCAATATTATCCGTAATATCACATGATTGCTTTTTAAACATTTTTCTCATTACTTTTTCGTTTCTTTTATTGTGCATTTTATTTCTCCTTAACTGATTAGCTGTCATTGTGTGTTATTAAGATTCAGTAGTTTAAACAACCTTACTATTTTTTTGAATATTTAAAAACAGCAAGACTCGCATTATCTTCTGCGCCGTAATCAAAGACTTCCTTAAATAATTCATCAAAGATGTCTTTAACATTGGTTTTTGATAGCATTGCTATCTTTTCAAAACTTATAGTGTCTTTTTCATAGATACACTGATCTATTCCATCTGTAAACAGAAAAATACAATCATTCTCAGCCAACTTCTTCCTTTTAAAGAAAACCGCTTTTTCTACAGATACTCGCTCTCTTAGTCCAAGATAAGAAAAAGCACCAAGCCAAGTATTGCTACATTTTTGCTTGAATTTTAGTTTTCCGTTATTTGCTATGAGTAACCTGCTATCACCATAACTAACTATATTAAATAATCATTGATAACAATTCTTTCTACACTCTCTAATTTGTTTTTTGTTTTTGACGGTAAGTAAATAGTTTTCTTCATTCAGCCTTCCTCCCTTTTTATTAAATTTTAAAAGAACTAAAAACTGACCTCGCGCGAGGTCAGTTTTGGGCGTCTAAATATTCATTTCGGCAACCAAAACTAACCTCCCCTTTTTAAGCCAGTTCTATAATAATATGACAAGAGATTTATTTTTATTATTTTCATTATTATTAATATATACTTAAACAATAGTCCTGTCAATCTAGATTTTCTCATCATTTTTTGCGGGAAAATTATTTTTTGTTCCTGTAATTTTCCACGGCTTTTTTGAAGGCTTTATCGGCCAAAATGGAGCAGTGAAATTTGCGCGCCGGCAAACCGTCGAGATAATCGGCAATATCTTTAGGCTTAATGTTCATCGCCTCTTCAACTTTCATGCCGTCGTTTTTCATAATCATTTCCGCGAAAGCCGAGGCGGAGGCAATGGCCGTGGCGCACCCCCAGGTCTGCCATTTGAAGTCTTTTATTTTATCCGTTTCTTTATCAACTTTTATCCAAACTTTGATTATATCCCCGCAAGCAAGACTGCCTACCTCTCCGTAAGAGTCAAATTCGCCTTCTTTCGGCTCGCCGAGCAAAAATCCCCTCGGATGCATAAAGTGATCCTTGACGACGGCTGAATATACCCATTTATCCACATCTGCCATAATTTAACAATTTATATTTTTATATTAACCGGCGAAAACATTCTCAACTTTTTTATTATATCAGGCAAAACCTTCATTACATAATCTATATCTTTTTTGGTCGTGCTTCTGCCCAAGGAAAATCTCATCGCTCCATGCGCGTAGGCGTGCGGTTTGCCGATGGCTAAAATGACATGGGAAGGTTCCAAACTTTCCGAAGTGCAGGCCGAACCGGTAGAGCAAGCCACACCCGCCTCGTCCAGATACAATACTATTGATTCGCCTTCAGCGTCAAGAATGGAAACATTTATATTATTAGGCAATCTTTGGGTCGCGTGGCCGTTTAAAACAGTTTTGGGAATTTCTCCCAGCAGTCTGCCTATAAAATAATCTCTCAACTTAATAAGTCTGGCCGATTCTTTTTCTCTGTCTTTATCGGCGATTTTCAGCGCCTCGGCCAAACCAACTATCGCCGGCACATTCTCCGTCCCCGGCCTTAATTTTCTCTCCTGTTCTCCCCCATAAAGCAAAGGCTCCAGCTTGATTCCGTTTTTTATATAAAGCAAACCTATGCCTTTTGGGCCGTAAATTTTTGAGCCGTTGATGGTCATAAGGTCAATGCCAAGTCTTTCCACATTCAAATCCAAATAACCCGGCGCTTGGCAAGCGTCGGTATGGAAGTAAATATTTTGCTTCGCCTCGCCTTGTTTCTTAAAATTACGAATCACTTTGGCAATTTCTTTTATCGGCTGGACAGTCCCAATCTCGTTATTGGCGTATATTATGGAAACCAAAATTGTTTCCGGCTTTAACGCCTTGGCTACATCTTTCGGATTTACCACGCCTTCTTTGCCCACATCAAGATAGGTAACTTCAAACCCTTCTTTTTCCAATCGCTTGCAAGAGTTCAAAACGGCATGATGCTCAAATTTAGTGGTGATAATATGTCCGCTTTTAAAATTTTTAACCGCTCCAAAAATCGCTAAATTGTCGCTTTCAGTCCCGCCGTTGGTGAAAATAATTTCCTTCGCTCGCGCGCCAAGAATTTTGGCTATGTCTTCTCTAGCATTCTCAATGGCGCTTCTGGCGATCAATCCTTCCTTATATAAAGCGTTCGGATTGCCGAAATTTTCCGTCCAATACGGCCCCATCGCTTTTTTGACGCGTTTGTCCATCGGCGCCGCCGCCGCGTGGTCCATATAGATTCGTTTTATTTTATTTTTTGTCATTTTTTTATTTACCTAATTTTTCTTTCAGTATTTTTTTCAACACACTTGGATTAGCTTTGCCTTTGGAAAGCTTCATCCCTTGCCCTGCGAGAAATTGCAGAGCATTTTCTTTGCCGTTTTTATATTCTTCAATAGCAGTAGGATTATTTTTTACAACTTCCTCAACTATATTTTTAATGAAAGAATCGTCTGAAGTCTGCGTCAATCCTTTTTCTTTAATAATTTCCTCCGGGTCTCCGCCTTCCTTAAACATAATTTTCAAAACATCTTTGGCGCCCCTGGATGAAATTTCTCCCTTCCCGGCCAGACCAACGAGTTTGGCAAACATTTCCGGATTGATTTTTAAATTATCAACGGATATGCCGCTGTTAATCATAAGTCCGGACAAATCCGAAGTTATGTAGTTGGCGGCTGTAGCGGTTAAACCGCCATTTGGCGGTTTAACCGCCAAATGCTTGCAAACCGCCTCAAAAAATTTTCCCAAAGAAATATCCCGGACAAAAATTTCAACCTGCTCGTCTTTTAATCCATATTTTTCCTTGAATCTCTTCCTCTTTTCGTTCGGCAACTCCGGCAAGCTCAAATCAAAATCAAGCTCGCTGATTTTAAGCGGCGGCAAATCCGGCTCTGGAAAATATCGATAATCGTGAGCCATCTCTTTTTCTCTCTGGGAAAAAGTTTTTTGTTTGTCTTCGTCCCAGCCTCTCGTTTCGTGAACGACTTTTTCTCCCGCTTCCAAAACCGTCGTCTGCCTTTTTATCTCGTATTCAACGGCTCGCTCCACCGACCGGAAAGAATTTAGATTTTTAATTTCCACTTTGGTGCCCAGCTTGGCGGTTAAACCGCCAATTGGCGGTTTAACCGCCAAGCTGATATTCACCTCAACCCTCATCTGCCCTTTTTCCATATCGGCATCGGAAATATCCAAATACCGCAAAATCAACTGCAATTCTTCGGCGAATTTTCTGGCCTGTTCGCCCGAATCAATATCCGGTTCGGTCACCAGTTCCATCAGCGGCACGCCCGCCCGGTTGAAGTCCACCAGACTGGAAGTTTCGTCCTTGGCGTGAATAAGCCGGCCTGTGTCTTCTTCTAAATGAATTCTTGTAATTTTAACGCCGTTTAATTCTCCGCCTTCCACCAACGGAAATTTATACTGGCTAATCTGATAGCCCTTGGGCAAATCGGGATAAAAATAATTTTTCCGGTCAAACTGGGAATAATCGGCCAGTTTGCCGTTTAACGCCTTCCCGCACATCAAAACCTTTCTTACCGCCTCTTGGTTTATAACCGGCAAAGTCCCAGGATGACCCATGCAAACTGGACAGATATTTACATTCGGCCTTTTCTTGTTCGGGTCGTTCAAAGAAGCGCAAAACATTTTCGTCTTGGTCTTCAATTCAACATGTATTTCCAATCCTATGGTCGGTTGGTATTTCATAAAATTTATCCCTTATTGTCGGTTTCGCTTAGCTCAACAACGACAATTTTTGCTTCGCAAAACCAGCGAAAATGCAAAGCAGTTTGCATTTTCGGGCTGCCGGGAATTGAACCCGGTCTACATGCACCCCATGCATGCGTACTGCCGGTATACTACAGCCCGGTTTTATAAAATTTATTATGGCATTTTTTCAGCTAAAATTCTACCTTGAAGCATTTTATAACCCCATATCAATTCTCTTTCTTCTTTTTCTGGCGAAGTTGGCAAAGCGATGGGCTTCGTCGCGGGCTCTTAATAAAATATTTTTTGACGCTTCGGCCATTTCTTGGAAAGACTTTTTTGTCCCAAGCGGAAAAACCAGCTTATCATTACCTAATTTTGATATGCCCAGCATCGGCGTTTTGATATTGTTATCTCTCAATACTCTGGAAACGGCTAAAACTTGCGGCCGCCCGCCGTCTATAACTATCAAATCAGGCGCCGGCCATTCTTTGTGCCCAAATCTTCTTTCTATCGTTTCTCTCAAAGCCGCCAAGTCATCATTTGCCGGAGCTGATTTTATTTTAAACAATCGGTATTCGTTTTTATTTTCCTCCCCGCCGGAAAAAACAGCCATCGCTCCGTAAGTTTCTTTGCCGGCAAAATGAGAAATATCATAAGCTTCCAGCCGGTTTATTTTTTCTCCTCCGCCCCCATCCTCTCTTATCAGTAAAGATGCGTCCTTGATATGCTTCAAACTTTCCGCCTGTTTTGGATTATATTTCGTTAATTTATTTATCAGCCTTTTTTTCTCTCCGCTTAAAAACAAGACAAGATTATTGATGTTTTTCCGATAATCTTTTTTGGAAATCGCGCCGACGCAGATGCCCGGGCATAAGCCGATTTGATAATGGAAGCAGGGTTTGCCTTGATTGGGCCAACAAACACTGTAAGGGAAAATTATGCGGGCGATTTTCAAAATTTCTCCGGCAATACGCAAGCTCTTATACGGGCCGAAAATGTCGGCGGAACCGGAGGGAAATTTCTCTAAATCTTTGCCCCTCGCGATGATAGGCTTGGGGTAGTCCGCCTTGGCAATGACGATATAAACAAAAGATCGGTCGTCTTTTTCCCTAATATTGTATTTCGGCCAATATTTTTTTATCAGATTGGCTTCAAGAATAAAAGATTCAAGAACTGTTTCCGTGACATAATGTTTTACCTTGACCGCCAAACCAACCATCTCCTTTATCCTTGGATCTCCGCCAGTCGGCGGATTTCTAAAATAACTCGCCACCCTTCTTTTTAAATATGTCGCCCGGCCGACATATAAAATATTTCCTTTCTTATCAAGAAACAGATAAACTCCCGGCTTATCCGGCAATTTCGTTTTTCTCATCAATTATTTTTTTGGTTATCAGTGGATAAATATCAAAAAGGGCGAAGAGCAGGCTCAAGACAACCGGTCCGGCTATAAAGCCGATGGGGCCGAAAAATCCCAGCCCGCCCAAGATGGAAAGTAAAATAACGAACGAATGTATCTTCATTCCTTTTTTCATCAAAACCGGAGAAAGAAAATTATCCGATAATCCGATAAGGACGACTCCCCATATCGCCAAACCGACAGCCGCAGGATACGAAACAACGGCGGAAAGATATAAAACGGCGGGAGCTATGACGACCCCGGAACCGACAATCGGCACAAAAGAAGCCAAGGCCGACACGGCTCCCCAAAGAATCGGATTGGGAACGCCGAAAATCGCTAATCCGAGAGCGGTCAAAAATCCTTTTATCAAAGCGATCATAAGCGATCCTCGGACTATTGAGTTTATGGCCAGCCCGACTCTTTTTATTATTTGCTCATCATAGGAATCAGCCAGAGGACTTACAAGCACCAGCTGTTTGATAATCCGTTCGCCGTCTTTTAAAAAATAAAATAAAGAAATAATCATAAGCAAAAGCCCTATCAAGAGATTGAAAAAACTGGAGAAAAAAATGTCAATGTGTTCGACTATCCAATTGGCGAAACCGCTTAAATATCCCGCCAAGTCAACGGAAAAATCGGGAGAAAAAGTTTTTATTTTGTCTTCTATGAATTTTTCCGCCGCGCTTAGAAAATCTTCGCCGCCCGTTTGCCAAAAGGCCATATTGCCGTAAAGAACAGCCGCCTCTTTAAAAAGCGTCAGACCGATAAAAATCGCCGGAACCAAAACAGCCGCAAGTATCACAAGCACCGCGGAAAAGGATGCCAGCGAACTTTTGCCCCCGAAAATTTTAAGCAATTTTTTGTAGAAAGGATAAGAAGCGATGGCGATAATAGCCGCCAAAAATATCGGAGCGAGATAAGGTTTGAATATGAAAAAGGCCAAAACGGAAATTCCCGCCGTTAATATTATGAAGAAAATCAATTGCAACCTGGCCGTGCTTATCATGACTTTAATAATACATCTTTTTAACCTAATGTCATCTATAAGTTAAAAATTAAATTTAAAAAGTTATCACTTTTTAGGCGATAGCGTCAAAAGTGATAACTAATATTAGATTTTTCTATTTCAAATATTTTTTCAAATATTTTCCGGTTTGGGATTTGGGCTCTTTGGCTATTTCTTCGGGCGCGCCGGAAGCGACCAGTTTGCCGCCTTTTTCACCGCCTTCCGGCCCGAGATCAACTATATAATCGGCGCATTTTATGACATGCATATTGTGTTCTATTACGATAACCGAATTGCCTTTTTCCACCAGCTTGTTCAAAACTTTCAAAAGCATCTCTATGTCCTGGTAATGCAGGCCGACCGTCGGCTCGTCCAAAATATACAAAGTTCTTTTGCCAAGCGGCCCCACCAATTCTCTGGCCAGTTTTATTCTCTGCGCTTCGCCTCCGGAAAGGGTGGTGGCCGATTGGCCTAGTTCAAGATAGCCCAAACCGACTTCTTCCAAAACTTTCAGCTTGTCCGTTATCATATAAATGCCGTCAAAAAATTCTCTGGCTTCCATTGCGGGCATCTTCAACACATCGCTGATATTTTTTCCCTGCCTACCGGCAGGCAAGTTCTTATGCCTGACTTCAAGCGTCTCGCGATTGAATCTCCGGCCGCGGCAAACATCGCACTCTACCGTTACCGCCGGCAGAAAATGCATTTCTATCACGTTAAAACCGGCTCCTTGGCAAGCCTCGCACCGGCCGCCGGCGACATTGAAAGAAAAACGGGAGTGAGAATAACCCCTCTCTTTGGCTTCCGGCAAAGAGGCGTAAAAATCTCTGATGTGGGTGAAAATGCCGGTATAAGTGGCAGGATTGGACCGAGGACTTCGGCCGATAGGCGACTGGTCCACCATCACGATTTTGTCTATGTATTCGGCGCCTAAAACTTTGGCGGCATTTTCCAGCGGACCGTTGATATTTATTCTGGACTTTATCCGGTTTAAATTTTTATACAAAACGTCGTGAAGCAGAGTTGATTTGCCGCTGCCGGAAACGCCGGTGATGCAGACGAATTTCCTAAGCGGGAACTCGGCGTTAAGATTTTTGAGATTATTGGCCGTCGCGCCTATTACCCTTATCGTTTCCGTCGTCTTTTTTCTTCTCTGCGGTATTTCTATTTTTCTGCGCCTTGAAAGATATTCCAAAGTCATGGATTGGCCATTTTTCGGCGAGTGGCCTTTCAAAAGCTTTTCCGTTTCTCCGATAGCCACCACCTCTCCCCCGCGTTTGCCCGCTTCTGGCCCGAGGTCAACCAAAAAATCGGAAGCAAAAATCGTTTCCTCGTCGTGCTCCACCACGATGACGGTATTGCCAAGGTCTCTTAAAGCTTTCAAAGTTTTTATCAGCCGGTCGGTGTCTTTCTCGTGCAAGCCAATGGTCGGTTCGTCCAAAACATAAAGCGTTCCGGAAAGCTTGGAACCGATTTGCGAAGCCAGCCTTATCCTCTGAGCTTCCCCGCCGGACAAAGTTTCCGCTTCCCTGTCCATCGTCAAGTAATCCAAACCGACTTCCAGCAAGAAAATAAGCCGGTCCGTGATTTCTTTGACGACATTGGTGGCGATTTTTTTGTCTCTCTCGCGCATCTTGTCCTCGTATTCAATGAAAAATTCGTAAGCTTTTTCAATAGACATAGCTGACACTTCTTGAATATTTTTACCCTGTCCGCTGGCAGGCGAGGCTCTGATTCTGACTGATAAAGCTTCCGGCCTCAATCTTTTACCATGACAAGTTGGACAAATTATATCCAAAAATAAATCTGTTTTTCCAAGCCCGTTGCAAGCGGGACATGCTCCATAAGGACTGTTGAAGGAAAACAATCTCGGCTCAATTTCCGGAAAGGCGAAGTTGTCGTTCGGGCAAGTCCAGTTGGCGGAAAGAATAATTTCTATCGGCTCTTTGCTTTTTTCTCCAAACACGGCGACAACCAATCCCTTGCTCTGGCGCAAAGCGCTTTCCACCGCTTCAAAAAGCCTGGTCTGGTCTTTTGTCATCACCCGGTCAATAACGATTTCTATGGTATGGGCTTTGTATCTTGATAAAATTATTTTCTCGCGCAAATTTTTCATCTCGCCGTCTATTCTGGCTTCGCTAAAACCAAGCGACAACATATCGTAAAGCAGTTGATAATATTCTCCTTTCCTGCCTCGAACAACGGGAGACAAAATCGCCACCGTTGACTCTTTCAATTCTTTGCCTTTGTCTATGATGATATTGACCATCTCTTCCGGCGAAAGCTTGTGTATTCTCGCGCCGTCAATGGGGCAAAACACTTCTCCCAAACGGGCGTATAAAACGCGGAGGTAGTCGTAAATTTCCGTCAGCGTGCCGACAGTAGAACGAGGGTTATGAGAAAGAGCGCGTTGGTCTATGGCGATAGCCGGCGAAAGACCGGTAATCTCGTCCACATCCGGCCGGTCCATCTGGCCGAGAAATTGGCGGGCGTAAGGGGAGAGGGATTCTATGTATCTTCTCTGTCCTTCAGCAAAAATTGTGTCAAAGGCCAAGCTTGATTTACCCGACCCGGACACGCCGGTAAAAACTACCAACTTGTTTTTGGGAATTTCCAAGCTTACATTTTTTAGATTATGAACTTTGGCCCCTTTGATGATTATCTTGTCATTTTCTTTCATTAAAACTTATACTAACACCGACGCTGACAACAACGCAAATTTATGGTAAATTAATATTGTTCAAATCTATTTTATGAAAAAATTGCGCAAAAGTTTCGGACACGCCGCCGACGGCTTAAGAGAAACTCTTATCCACGAGAGAAATTTCAAGATAATGCTGGGAATGGTTTTTGTCGTTGTCGGAACAATGTTTTACTTGCCGACTTCGCGCGCCGAGAAAGCCATTCTGGCCACGGCGATTTTTGCCGTCCTGACTTTGGAGATGGTCAACATCGTGATAGAAAGGCTTTTGGATTTTCTCCATCCGTCTCACCACGAAGAAGTCCGCATTATCAAAGATTTGATGGCCGCCATCGTGCTCATCGCCAGCTTCGGCGCCGCCGTCATCGGCCTGATGATCTTCTGGCCGCACATTTTTTAAGAAACAAAATTATATCCCGAATAACCTTTTCGCGTTTTTGGTTGTTTGTTCGGTAACTTTTTCAAAAGACACTCCTCTTATTTCCGCAATTTTTTGAGCCACGTATTTTACATATGCTGGCTCATTTCTTTTTCCCCGGTGCGGAACGGGCGCGACAAAAGGACAATCAGTTTCCACTAAAATTTTTTCCAGCGGAATATTTTTTATAATCTCGTCATAAGCGCCGACAATCTCTCCTTTTCTTGGCGGGAAAGTAATAACCCCGGAAAAAGAAATATAAAATCCAAGCCCAATATATTTTTTCGCCTGTTCCAAAGTACCGGTAAAAAAATGCATCACTCCACTTGGCGGTTTAACCGCCAAGTGGAGAATTTTCAACAAGTCATCATGCGCATTGCGACAGTGGATAATTATCGGCTTATTTGCTTCTTTCGCCAATTTCAAATGCTTTATAAAAACCTCTTTCTGCTTCTCTTTAAGACTTTCATCGGAAGTTCTGAAATAATCCAGCCCGCACTCGCCTATCCCAACCACCTTTTTATTTTTGGCCAAATTTAAGTAAAAATCATAATCAAACTCTTCCGGTTTTGACTTGTATTTTACAATTTCCTCGTTTTCTTTATATTCCACATCCTGTTCAACCAAATGACTCGGATGCAAGCCAATCGCCGCGTAAACCCCCTCTTTATATTCTTCCGCCATTTTTACCGCTCGTTCGGAAGTCTTGCTTTCCGCGCCGACATTTATAATCCAGATATTTTCATCCAACGCTCTTTTTATGACTTCTTTTGAATCACTTTTAAAGTCGATGAAATTGACATGGGCGTGCGTGTCTATCAATAAATTTTTATTTTCCATATTTTTTGAAATTACAGTATATTTGCGATAGCTGGTATACTGAAATAGTTTGATTTGTTTAATTTTTATCGCTTAAGAATTTTTTTATTTCTTTTTTAATGCCTTTCGGCGAGATGTTATGTTTCTTATTATAATCCATTTGGATTTTTCTTCTTCTTCCCACGATGTCTATCGCCCGCTTCATTGACCCGGTGATATTATCCGCGTAAAGAATCACTTTTCCGCTCACATTTCTGGCCGCCCGTCCCATCGTCTGGATAAGCGCCTGTTCGCTCCGCAAAAATCCTTCCCGGTCGGCATCAAGAATGACGACCAGCGCCACTTCCGGCAAATCCAAACCTTCTCTTAACAAATTGACTCCGACTAAGACGTCAAAAACCCCTTTCCTGAAATCGGAAATAATTTCTATTCTATCTAGAGTTTTAGTTTCCGAATGCATATAATTGGCCTTAATCCCCTTTTTCAATAAAAATTCCGCCAATTCTTCAGCCATTTTCTTGGTAAGGGCGTTGATTATCACCCGTCCTTCGTTTTTCTTTAGGACGATTATTTCTTTCATCACATCATCAACCTGCCCCGACCGAAGCGTCGGGATTTTACTCGGCGAAACCGGCCTCACTTCTATCGGCGGGTCAATCAACCCGGTCGGACGGATAACCTGCTCGGCCACTTGATCGGAAATTTCCAGCTCCCACTTTCCCGGCGTGGCTGAAGTAAAAATAGTTTGCCCGGTCAGTTTTTCAAATTCTTCAAATCTCAAAGGCCGATTATCCAAAGCCGACGGCAATCGCCAGCCGAATTCCACCAGAGATTCTTTTCTTTTTTTATCGCCTTCATACATTCCTCTTATTTGAGGGGCGGCGATATGCGACTCGTCTATGATGGTAAGGAAATTTTTGGGAAAATAAGCCAGCAAAGTGTCCGGCGGTTCTCCCGCCAACTTGCCGGTCAAATGCCGGGAATAATTTTCCACGCCGTGGCAATAGCCTAGAGTTTTAAGCATCTCCATATCATACCTTGTCCTTCTTTCCAGTCTTTCTTCTTCCAATAAAAGTCCGTTTTTTCTAAAATAAGCCAGCCGTTCCTTCAGCTCGCTTTTTATGTTTTTCAGCGCCTCCTTCATTTGCAGTTCGGAACTGATGAAATGCTTGGGCGGGAAAATAATTATATCTTTCGGTTCTTCTTTTATTCTTCTTTCCAGCGAATCAATAATCTGGATTGATTTTATTTTCTGATCCTCAATTTCAACTCTGTAATTTACATTATCTCCGCTGGCTGGACATATTTCAAAGACCTCGCCCCTAACCCTAAATTCTCCTCTTTTAACCAAAGTCTGGTTCCGGTTAAATTGCATCTTCACCAATTGTTTTATCAAATCCCCTCTTGTAACCGGTTTGCCCAACTCCAAATGAAGCGCCGATTCCATATAATTCAAAGGCAAGCCCAGGTTGTAAATGCAAGAAACAGAAGCCACCACGATCACGTCATACCTAGTCATCAAAGCGCTCGTCGCCTGATGGCGAAGTTTGTCTATCTCTTCGTTTATCATAACTTCTTTGTCTATATATGTGTCCGACGCCGGCAGATAAGCTTCCGGCTGATAATAGTCGTAATACGAAACGAAATAATTGACCGAATTTTTCGGAAAGAAAGTTTTATATTCTTGATAAAGCTGGGCGGCCAAAGACTTATTTGGCGCTATCACCAAAATCGGCCTGTCAAAACGGCTGATGACATTGGCCGCAGTGAAAGTCTTGCCCGAACCGGTTACACCCAAAAGAGTCTGGTATCTATGGCCTTTTTCCAAGCCGTCTATCAGTCTCTTTATCGCCTTTGGCTGATCACCGCTCGGTTTATAGTCGGAATGGAGTTTGAAAATTCCCATCAGCTGATTATATATGCTAAAATAGAATTATGTCTATGTTCAACAAACATTCCTTAAAGTTCGTTTTAGGTTTCCTCTTGATAATTTTTTTGAGCCTGATAAGTTTAGGCGTCATCAAAAGCTTGCGATAAGACAGGTTTTGTTTTTTAAATTCCGCTTTTTATATAATTTTTCCAATAATCGTAAAGCTCTTTGGTGGCGTTTAAGTCTCCAACATTATATCTGGCGATTTCTTTGTATTTTTTTTCTTTGAAGAGTTGGGCGACATCATCCCCCGTTACTCCTTGAGCTTTAGGGCTGGTTATGCCAAACGCCCGGCACCACAAATGCAATCCGCCTTTTCGCCTGACGGCCCCGTAAAAAGTAAGCTGGTCAAAAAGGTCAATGTGCGCCGCCCCGAATCTTTGACTGCTTAAATACCTATTGGACATCAAGTCTTTGGACGCTTTTATTTTATGAACGGCCGAGCGAACCGCCAAAAACGGCGCGTCAAAACCACGGCCGTTAAAAGTGATGAATTCGTTGTATTTTTCCGATCCTTTCCAGAAATTTTCCAGCATTTCTTTTTCCGTACAGGGTTTGAAAGTTATGTTTTCTTCTTGAAATTCTTTTAAATTTTCTCCGGGCGCTTGGAAATAAACCACGCCTTGATTCTTGTCGTAATCCAGAACGCCGATGGCGACTATTTGCCCAGTAAGCGGCGAAAAACCGAGCCCGCTTTTTAATTCTTCCAAAGCTTTAATATATTCCTCTTCGCTTTCGGAATCTTTTTTTATCCACTTGGTAAGAACCTCTTGAGTGGCTGAATCAAGTTCGTCAAAATTTTCACCGATGGTTTCTATGTCAAAAATAAGCTTGGACATAATTGTGTTTACATAATATCAAATGCCCCAAATTAAGCAAAAACAAAAAAATTATCTATTTGGCCGATAGGAAAAATAGATAACAGGTAAAGGTAAGCCAAACAAAAAACCGTCCCAATAAATCGGGACGGTTTTTTGAGAGTCATCGCGACTAGGCGCGCGACACATTGACGGCGCTCGGGCCTTTTTCTCCATTTGCGACTTCAAAGGTAAGGGCATCGCCTTCCTTTAATTCGTCAAATGTCACTCCTTTCAATTCTTTGGAGTGAAAGAAAAGATCCTTCGCTTCGCCTTCTCGGGCAATGAATCCAAAGCCCCTGTCTCTGACGAGCGTTTTTATAGTTCCCTTCATGTGACTATTTTTTGTTACTTTTATATTACTAGAAACTCGACTACGTCTCTTCGTTCGCACCATTAAAGGCTATCAGATAACCGCAACAATGTCAAGCGACGCAAAAGCAAACGACATCGGATGTCGTTTGCGCCAAAATTTTACTCCGTCGTCTGGCCGTCAAATTCCGGACTGTCGGCTTCGGCTTCCGCCTTCGTCGGCCTTACCACGCCGTCTTTATGGTGCGCCGGGGCGTAAATAGTATAGAGTTTGAGCGCTTCGGCTACTGAAACATTAACGACATTGTGCTTCGCTCCGGCCGGAACGATGACGGCGTCGCCGTCGCCGACAGTATACTCGGTTTCATTGATGACAATTTTCCCCTCGCCTTTCTCAAAACGGAAAAATTGGTCGTTGTCCGGATGGACTTCCATTCCTATTTCTTCGCCGGGCTTAAGCGCCATCAAAACCAGCTGGCAATGCCCGGCCGTGTAAAGCACCTGGCGGAAATTATCATTTTCCAGCGTCAGCTTCTCAATATTATTTTTATATCCTTTTTTCATAAAAATTAAATTTATTTGATAATCACGTTACTTTATGATACCGCCGGTTGAAAAGTTTTCAACTTCGGCTCAATTCTTTTGAGCAGAACGGCGTTGGTCGCCACGATGATGGAGGACACCGACATCAGCAAAGCGGAAATTTCCGGCCTTAATTGCCAGCCGAAAGAATTGTAGAAAACGCCGGCCGCCACCGGAATGGCCAAGACATTGTAAATCGCCGCCCAGAAAAGATTTTGTTTCATTTTTCTGACGGTAGCCTTGCTTAATCTTATTGCCGCCACAATATCCAACGGGTCCGATTTCATCAAAACAATATTGCCTGTTTCTTTGGCCACATCCGTTCCGGCACCGATGGCGATGCCGATATTGCTTTGCGCCAGAGCCGGCGCGTCGTTTATCCCGTCGCCGACCATCGCCACAAACTTCCCTTCGTCCTGCAATCTTTTGATATGCCCAGCTTTGTCTTGAGGCAAAACTTCGGCGTGGTATTTCTCAATTCCCAATTCCCCGCCCACGACTTCCGCCACTTTGATATGGTCGCCCGTTATCATCACCGCTTCTATTCCCATCGCCTTAAGTTCGCTTATGGCCAGCTTAGCCGTCGGCTTGATCGTATCAGCCGCGGCGATAAGTCCGGCAAAAATTCCGTCCACCGCCAGCAGGCTTAAAGTTTTCCCCTCTTCAACTAATTTTTTTATGATTTCAAAGCCCTTGGAAATATCCACTCCATTATCTTGCAAAAGTTTTTCTTTCCCGGCCAAAACGACTTTGCCGTTTACTTGGGCTTTTATCCCCGATCCGGCGAAAGATTCAAATTTTTCCATCGGCCGGGAAGGCATAGCTCCTTTTTTCTTGGCTTCGTCCAAAATCGCTTTGGCCAGCGGATGATTGGAACCGGCCTCAACATTGGCTTCGTATCTCAAAACATCTTCCGCGCTGAAACCGTTATAGGCCGCGATGTCTGTAACTTTCGGCTTGCCTTCCGTCAAGGTGCCGGTTTTATCTATGACAATGGTGTTTATTTTAGAAGCGTTTTCCAAAGTGACTGCGTCTTTGATAAGAATATTATGTTTGGCGCCGATGCCTGTTCCCACCGCCACCACCGTTGGCGTCGCTAATCCGAGCGCGTCGGGGCAAGCTATCACCACGGCGGAAATGGCGAATGTCAGCGCCGTAAAAAGCGAAGCTCCGCCGTAAAAATACCAGCCCAAAAAAGCCGCCAAACCAGAGCCTATCGCCAGCGCCACCAGCCAGCCGGCCGCTTTATCGGCTATTCTCTGACCGGGCGCTTTGGAATTTTGGGCGGTTTCCACCATCTTGATAATCTGGGCCAAAACCGTCTCCGAACCGATTTGAACGGCTTTGAATTTTATCAAACCGGTCTGATTGACCGAGCCGCTTATAACTTTGTCTCCCGTTTTTTTGGACAAAGGGATTGACTCGCCGGTGATAAGCGACTCGTCAATGGCCGTTTCCCCTTCCGTGATTATTCCGTCCACCGGAATTTTGTCTCCCGGTTTTATAATCACGATATCGTTATGGCGAATTTCC
>Ga0209541_10004903_pt1 | contig 23570 bp, 37 predicted proteins | sample RifCSPlowO2_01_FD_184027 | JGI IMG/M metagenome (GOLD analysis project Ga0209541, IMG submission 184027) | Groundwater microbial communities from Rifle, Colorado - Rifle CSP2_plank lowO2_0.1 (SPAdes) (version 2) | ecosystem: Environmental > Aquatic > Deep subsurface > Groundwater | place... | reverse complement strand
GACTTCCTCGAGAACACCAGACCCGCTGTAAAGGATCTTTTCTATTCTAAAATAGACTGGCTCATTCACCACAATGGGCAAATCAAAGTACAGCAAATAGGAGTTAGCGCTGTATCGACTAAAAAATGGAGCTATAGGCTTTTTTACTCCATTGACATACAGACTGAATTGCTCTGCTTTGAGAGGCCTTTCTAAAGGCTCTGTAGTAATTACTGCTTGAACAGTTTCACCTGCACTATATCTTTCCTTTAAGAAATCAATATTGACTATTTCCTGCTCTTCTGCGACTCCAGACTGGATCAATAACAAACCTATAAACACGTATATTAATCGTTTTAGCATCAGGAAATCGCGTTATAGCTTCTTCAAAAGCTTTTTGGCTTCTTCTAAAGACTTATCAATATCATCTTCAATCTTTGATTTTGCCGACGAAGCTGTAGAAGGCCAATTCATCTTCTGTTGTTGTGGCTGAGCTTTCTCTAATTGCGAAGTAAATGGCCTGTATTCTTGACTTGGCTTACCTACTGACCTGCCTGCATTTTTTGCTTTTCCCCTTATATAAAAGAAAATTGCACTGCCGAGCAAGAGGAATACTATTAAGAAGATAATCCATTTACCTCCTCCGCTGCTTGACTCTGCTTCACAAGTACAAGAAAGTGTGCATAATCCAGGACAAACACCATCATCTGCACCATCACATTCTTCTGTGCCTTCGACAATATCATTGCCACAGAACTCTTGTGACTGGCTACTACAATCTGTTGAACATGCATTACTTGAACGCTCATAATCATCACATATATTATCTCCACAATAACAGTCAGCGCTACAGTTATCGCTGTCTTCCCCCCCACTTACTTCGCACACATTATTTTCATTACAATTGGAACTTATTGTTTCACAGTCTTGAGGACATGATTCTATAGTCTCATCACCATTGCAAATGTTGTCACCGCATCTTCGCTCATTATTATGTCCATTACCGCCTCCGGGAGAAGGCAAGGACACTGGAACATTGCTGAATGCAGCATATAACACGAGAGCAGTATTCTGCGCTCCTCCCCAGGAACTATCACTCTGCTGTCTTGTCTTCAACCATTCGACTGCAGCGTTCAATTCTGCTGTGCTTCCAGCTTTCTTCAATGCAAGAATAGCAAAAGCTGTTTCATAGACTTCATTGTTGAAGCTGCCGTCATTTCTTTGCGTTCTAGTCAAAGCTGTAATAAATGTTTGCTGATTGTTCTTTGTTGCCATGGCAAATAACGCATTGTCCAAGGGCTTAAGCGGATCATAGACCGTCTTCAACCATATTTCTACGTTTGCTGAAGCAGCTAACTGCGATAAAATCCAATTGGTAAATAGTGATGCATCTTTACTGCAAGTACTATCTGAAGGATTATCGCTGAAACAACCATTGTTAATGACTGCTTGGTATCTATCTGTTGTTGCCTGTTGCACTAATGAATAACTATTTTGCGAATTGAAGATAATAGAAATGACTGAGCTTGCGCCTAAATCTACGCAATTAATATCAAAGTCAACTGATGACCGCGTAGCAACAACGTCCCGCACACGCAAGCATTGATTTAAATCGAAAAATGTATTGGATGGCGCTGCGCTACATTGCGGGAATGTACCTGCATCCACTTGAATCATTTCCTCTTCGCGTCCATTAGGACCTGGATAAGAAATTCTGCAGGCCCCATTATTTGTCGTGACAATCTGCAAATACCAGTTATTTCTTAACGCAGGAATTAAAGTACTTTTTAGCCACTCTTCTCCTGCTTCAGTATTTTCTCCAAACTCATTCAAAGACCATAAAGCGAATGCTGTGTCCTTGATCTTACAGCTGCCTTTCGGCCAGCAATGTCGAGTGTCATCTTCCTGTTCTTTTAACCATCTAAGAGCTTGATCTGCATGCGCTATTGCACCAGCGTCCTTGAAAGCCACGGCAGCTACAGCTGTTGTAACTACGTTCTCATACCTTCCGTTCTCGTTTTTACTTGCCAAAAATTCATATCCTTTGACTGGATCAAAACCTGCAGGATCTGCAGCTAAAGCCGAATAAATCATACCTAAGAACACTGTAATAACAACAAATAAACGGCTGAGCTCTTTTACCTGCATAGTATCCCTCTTTACTTCATTTTCAGGAGTAATTATTTAAATAGCTTTCTATACGGCATATTGCTAAAATAATGAGTGATTTTTGTCCTCTGGCATTATTTACTTATACTGATCCCATTAAGACTTTGACTCCTTGCCTATACTCTTCAAGCGTCTCGTCAGATTTTATCCCATGAGCAGCTATTACTTCCATCATTTCACTCACTGTCAACTCTGCTATTTTTGCCGCTTTGTCAACTGCTATTTTTCCCTCTTTATATAAAGCCAATGATTTCTCCAATCTAAGTTCTTTCCAGCCGGCGAATACCAATATTTTTATCGCGCTTGTTCTATCTACTTTCTTTTCTTCAGATACTCTGTCCACTATAGCTATTATTTCAGGCTCCATTCTTGCTCCTAAAAACTTTTTTTGCTTATCCATTTTGAACATCCCCCATCGCTTCTTCTATTAAATAATCCTGGAACCACCCTACTCTTTTTAGTATTTTAAGAGTATTTATCGCTTTCTCTTTATCTATTCTTTTTGTTTTATACAGAGCTGTTACGGTCTCAATACTTCCTATTAGCGATAATCCTTGCACTTTTGCAGCTTTTCTTCCTTGTTTATTATCTGTAATCATAAGAGCATTACTTTCTAACGCTAAAGTAATTGATTCTGCTTCTCCAATCCCCAATCCAAAATCATTTGTAAGTTTCTGGACCACTTCTTTTTTGAGCTTCTTTTCTATACTTATCTTTTTTTCCCCAACTAGCCTGTCTAACAATAAAGCATCGAGAAATTTCTTATTTTTTCCTTCTAATACTTCATTATAGACTCCTTCTGTTACTATAATTTTCCTCCATTTTGCAAGTGTTTCAAGCACTGAAGATTTTGCTAATAGTATGATACTACAAGCATCAATAACAACGTTCATGTTAAACAGTATTAAACATTGTTAAATATATAAAGCTTTCGCTTGCCTTCGAGGTATGTTATTTTAAAGGTAATTATTTAAAGAGCACCCGCTAAAGCTGTTTTATGGAATTTCTGGGACGTGGAAAACGAGGAGAGGTCTTTTTGACTACTTACAATGGAAAACCCGTCGTTGTGAAGCAAGTTCGCGCTTCTAGCACTGCTTTAGGACGTCTGGAAAATGAAGCAGACTGGCTGCGAAAACTCAATAAACACCATATAGGGCCGTCATTTATCACCTTAGAAGATGGGAAGCTGTTTATGGAGTATGTCAGAGGAGTGTCCATAGGTGAATATTTGGAGCAACATCCTTTCACTGCGACATTGGCAAAGGAAATTCTCGATCAGTGTCGTGTGTTGGATACTCTACATGTGAACAAACTAGAGATGCATCATCCTACGAAACATATCCTGGTGAAGCGAGGGAAGCTTTCTCGCAAGACTGTTGTTATGATTGACTTTGAACGTTGTCGATGGACTGAAAAACCGAAGAATGTGACGCAATTTGTGCAATTTTTGCAACGTTATGCACCTTATGATAAGAAAGATGTTAATGTATTCCTCAAAAACTATAAAGAACAGCAAGATATGAAAACTTATACTCGCTTAGTTGCAGCTTTATTTGCGTGATCTATTTTTAACAGTTTGTTTATTTCTAAAGTTGCTATTTCATCTGGAAATTCTTTTTCTATTGCTTCTACTACTTTTTTTCTTAATTTGTGTGTATTTGCCTGTTTTGCGTATGCTAGCCAGCCTTGCAGATATTTGTAAATTATATTATATGTTATTTTTCCTTCTTGATAGTCTTTTTTATATTGTTCTAGTGTTCCTTTATCTTTTCGGTTTGCATAAGAATCATGGATGAATGTTTTATCAAAGAGAGGTTCAATAATATTACAGAGAGCATGATGGATAACCCTGTCACGAAAATCTGCTTTGCTAATTTTCCTAGTCTTTGGGTCTCGAACAATAAATGTTTTTAATGGACGTTGCTGATAGGAATGCATTAGTAATTCTATACGTAATTGCTGCAGATTATTATAGAGATTCTGTTCGAATAGCCGTACGTAGTCTTTCTTTGTTTTTCTTTTTCGAGCTTTACGAAATGCAAGTTCTAGATTACTATAGCTACATAGGGATTCCCAAAGATTCCTATACTTAGTCATGAAAAAATGTCCTAGCTCTCATAGAGTATTCGACCGTCAGCAATTTCGTTTCCTTTTGAGGAAATTTCGAATTCAAGAGCCTGTCGTTCCTGCAATTCAGGTTGTTGCCCCTGTTCCGATAAGCCCTACGGAGACTAGCCTGTCCACAGTTAGTATAGACACTGCAATTTTAGCATTTGCTCAAGCGCTTCCCACACACTCATCATCGCTATTCGCTATCACTGCTGTATTTTATCACAACAAATGAGATCAAGTTGCAATTATGAACATGCGTGTAATCCATGTCATTGCTCTTCATAGTTTTGCTCTAGGTGAACAATTCTCAAAGCAATAAAGCTAGGATAGAAAACAATTATTGTATTTCTTTTAAAAAGCTATCTTTTTCAAAAGAGAAAAATAAAAAGAATATTTATTGGAAAAGATATTTTATTTTTAAGCGGCGCGACCCTTCGGGTCTTTTTGGACGACTTGTACCCGACCGTCAGCATTCGAATACAAGAGCCTGTCGTCCCTGCAATTCAGGAAGCCCCTGTCCCGACAAGCCCTACGGAGACCTGTTTTATCTTCCGGAGTCCAGAATAGAACACCTGCTTCACCTGGTTGTGCTGCTCTCAAGTCTTGTGTTTTTGGATCGTAGCATACTCTTCCATCTTGAGCCATGTAGGGAGCTTCAGTCGCTTGTGTAAGTTCAGTTTCTGTAAATGTAAATCTATCCTTATTGCCAGCTTTTTCTACACCAAGGCCAGCAACAAGCAGAGGAACATTTGTTGTTATGCCAAGCAATTGAAATACTTTTTGCGCTAAGTCTTGATTATTTCCTGTAGGAGAAAATAGACTAATAGAGTCTGTATCTGCGTATGTTGTGTCTCTTTCAGGAATATCATTCCAATAGTGCACAACGTCTGCTGGACTTGCCACTTGTATTCTGCCGTTTGTTAATTGACTGAGAATCTGATGATAGCTTAATACTCGTGGAACATTGGAGTGAACAATAGGTTGACCTTTTCGGTATTGTGTAGTATCTGCTAGAGGGGTTCCTTGAAATCGTTCATTGTGGATTCTGAGCACTGCTTGTCCTAATTCGTCGAAGACGAGATTATCAATAGGAGCTGCATTTCGTAGTCTTGGTAAAATGTATTCATTGAATTTTGCTGTTGATTGTGTCATGGTTGTTAACTCCTTATTTTTATTACATTTATTTGATACGTTTTCCTATATAAAGCTTTCTATCTGTAGTTACTTCTAAGTGGTTATTAATTGTCTTCTGGACAAAGACTCAAATAGCGAAGCTTACACTTTAGAGCCATCTATCAAAAGACTTATATATCATTAGCTTTTATTAGTTCTATGGTACAAGCAATTATTACTCTCGGAAAAGAAGAAGACAGGATAATCAACATTGTCAAAGCTCATCATAGCTTGAAAACAAAATCTGAAGCTGTCAACTTTATCGTTTCTAAATTTCGAGAGCAAGATATGGATGAATTTTGTCCTATCTGTGACGACCCTCATCGTCCTTTGAAACAATCTTATATCAACAAATTAGACAAGATACAGAAAGAAAAAGTCTTACATCATTACAATAACATCAATGAACTGCGTAAGGCGATAGAGAGTGCTTAAGTTCTCTATTGAAGACAAACTTCAGAAGACATTAGCAAAGCTATTTAAGAAAGACAGGAAGACGCACGATATTATTCTCGCTAAAATGCAAAAGATTATCTCTTGTGAAGACGTCAATCACTATAAAAATCTCAAGAAGCCGAAACAGCATTTGAAGCGTGTACATATACAGCACTCTTTTGTTCTAACATTCCAATATATTGAAATAGAAGATATAGTTATTTTCTGGGACTACGAGCATCATGATGAGGCATATTAATTCTATACTATAACCCTCTTTTATTTATTCAGTTTTATTAGCTATTTTTTCCTGTCTTTTTATTTCTTTAGCTACTTTTACTTTAGGTTTTCTGCCTCGGGGTTTCTTTTCATTTTGCTTTTCGATCTTTAGTCTGTATCTTACATATTGCACGGGATTTCTAATCTTCGAGCACCAATTATCCGGCTTGCAAATACCAATGGTTTTGTAATAGGCTTCATTGTCACAATTAGGAGGAAGAATAGTTTGCGCTGCATTTTTATGCCACTTCACATGAGAGATGATCATGCCGTCACGCAATGGCTCGTAGTTCTTCTGATTCCATTCTAAGAGTTGCTGTTGAATCTCTTCAGGCGTGTAGCCCATATGCGTCAAGAAATTTGTGAGAATGAAAATAGCACGCTTACGCCCGTCTGTTTGCAGTCCTTTCAGCGCTAAATGAATGCATGGAGGGAAATAATCTGGCTTTATTTTTTCTTTAGGAATTTCATAAGGATCATATTTCTTCTCTTTTTTATTGTCTTCTTCTTTTTGATTATAGGCAGTATAAGTTGGTTGTATGACTTTGTCAAAAGCTACAATAATCAATTGTTTTGCTTCTGCTTGTTCTGGCACTTTTAAGAAAGGAATAGAAGTATCGACGTTTTCTATTTTTGCCTGCTTGAGCGAGAAGTTTTTTACCTGTTCTGGCTTGACAGGAACACTGACCATACCAGACTTCTCATTGATAGAAAACACTGAACGGAACATATGCCGAGAAGAAATTGCTACATTATCGATATCGACTAAACTAAACGGATTTAATTTTCCATTGACCATGACTTCCTCTTCTTTTTTGCCTGAGCTCTTGATAATTTGTTCGACCGTATTCATGCTTAACAGACGATCAGTTAATGGCTTTTGAATAATCATTTTCAGATATTGCGCAATCGTTTTCAATCCTTCTGGAAAGAGCAATCTTGTTTCCTCGTTGTTGACTGTCGGCGGCAAAGACTCGAAAGGCACTAACAAATGAAATCCGGAACGACCGCTGAACTTGAGACCTATTGTCTTGACATTATTGAACTTCAACGCTTCCACTAAGAGCTCTGCTGTCGTCTTGGAGTACTCGAGAAAATTGGTGTCGATATCAATGACAATGTCCCACCCCATGCGCAGCTCATCCAATTGCTTTCTTGATAACCCTGCTTTCAATTGCATAGGGTCTTTCCAGCGCTCTTCAGACATGTGGAACGATGTAGCTCCTTCTTTTGCGAACTCATAGATGTCTGAAGGATACTGGATAATCTGTGGTCTTTTCCCAAAGTTTTGCAATCCATACATGACGCCGACTTCACGATCTTTGGCTAAAGCAGCAATAGCTTGCTGAACATCTTTTCGAGCATAGAATTTTAAGACTCTTTCATCCATGATCAGAACAAGCTAAAGAACGTTTATATGCCTTATGGGAGTTTTTAAGAGATTATTTCGGTTTCTTCGGAATTTTTTATGGAGCATATTATAGGCTTATCTGATATTCTCAAGCACTTTAAAAATATTCGCGCCTTCCGCATTAGATAAAGCATCAACATTTTTTTCAAGCGTCTCAGACATCATAGGCAGCTTCGCTATTTGTTCTCTAGCTCGTCGTTTCGTTTTATTATCCACTCTCCATAACGCATATATCATAGCATTCTTGACTTTCTTGTCATCTCGCAGAAGAAACTCTTTTATTCTTCGCTCAGTTTTTGTTAGTTCTTTTTTTCTTCTCTCTATTAACAATAGAACCACGTCTACTCTTGGCGCTGGCTCAAAAGAAGATCTCGGAACTTCCGCTATCTTTTTTATATCGAAAAAAATACCGCTGATAGTAGCCAATTTACTTTTTTCTGTTGTAAGACGCGTGTGGAATTTTTTCCCCGTAAACAAGACAGCATTAGAAAACTTACTCCTCATGAGTTTCTTGAATAATGGCTCTGAGATGGAGAAAGGTATATTGGCGATGATTTTGTTGAATGTTAGACTTGGTAGGATATCTAATATATTATTATAGAGAATTTCTACATTAGCTGGCAGCTTTTTTAAAGCGTCTTTAAACCTCTCATCAACTTCCACAGCAATGACGTTCTTCACGCACTTAGCAAGTTCACGGGTAAGGATTCCCTCACCAGGACCGATCTCTAAAACTACATCTTCCACGCCCAGCTTCGCGCTCTGTTTAATTACCTCAAAGAACGCCGTATTTTTAAGAAAGTGTTGATCAAAATTGAGCTTATTTTCCATTCTTCTCTTGTTTTTCCGAAAGCGCCATCATTTCCTTATGCATTCCTTGACCTTTCTTCATGAACTCTTGGACTTTATTCTCCACCTGTGCAATAACATTCTGAAGATCATCAATCTGCTCTTCTATGATCTGCTTTGTCGCTTCGATACTTTGCGGCACGACAACATCAGCACCGACATTGGTCAACACTTTTTTTGTTTCAGTGATAATGCCTTCCACATACAAACCGCCGCCTAATGGAGCATACATCTTGCTCTGAGGTTTGACTTTATCTAATTCATCCAAGTTTTGAGAAAGCTTCAAGAGCTCGCTGTGCTGCTGCTCTAATGCTTGCGACTGTTGATGCAGCTGTTGAATTTGCTGGTTGAGCGTCTGCAATTCCATGTATTTTTGCTGAATAACTTTATCGTCACTCATTGCTTATTTCTTAGCTTCCTTTTTTGCTGGCTTCTTCTCTGCTGTTTTCGCTGACTTCTCTTGAGGAGCTTTTGCTTCTTTTTTTTGCGCTGCGCAACTGGTTTTGCGCCCTTCTTAGTTTTTGCCTTTGTAGTGACGATCTTGATACCTAATTTTTCAAAAGCCTTGACAACGTCAGTGTGTGATGCGCCTTTCTTCAAGTCTACAGTCTTCTCCAAAGGCTCTAAGTGCATAAGATTGCATTTTTTTCTTCTGACTTGACCATCAATCATAACAAATTGATTCTCTATAGTATCTACTACAGTACAGAACTTTCCTGCTTCTCTTCCTGCGATTTTTACATATAGTCTTCCAATTTCAGCCATTATATTTTCCTCATCCATGCGTGAGCATTTTCAATAATTTTTGATCGTGTACAAGGAGAACACAGAACTCCACCATAAGGTCTTTCCGGCCTCTTCATAGTTTTTGCAGTTGTACGAGCTTTAAAAGCACGCAATCGCGGAACACCTGGTAAAGGCTTGTCGCAAATAGAACAGTGTGCTTTCTTTGGCTTGCGGTGCTCATATTGGATCTTCGTTGCACCACCAGGTACTTTCTTGTGAATCTTCCTGAATGAGCGTGAACGGTATTTTTGGCTTGTCATGATTTGAAGGCGTTTAGTGTATTTTAAAAAGCTTTCTAATGACCATAGTAAAGATCATTTGTGATAAAAAATAGGTCCATAACCACCCTATTCCAGGTCCCCATGGCCATATGGTGAACCCCCAGTGAAAGATGTCTCCTGCTGGAAGGAACGTAACTTTCAACCATCCAAACATGGCTATGACTGGAAGCATGGTGAATATCAAAGGTTTGAAACTATGCCTCATATACTGCAATGATTTTTCCATACTTTGCTTTTGAATTTCTGCAAATTTAGCAGGATCGCTGCGGTGCTGCTTCATTTCTTCCCTAAATTTATTCTGAGCGTCCTTCAATGATTTCATTTCTTGTTGATTGGTCAAATATTTTTGAGCCATGGATGTCAGAAACGCCAACACTAGAGAAATACTTACTAGCGCCCAACGAGGAGAAAGAAATGTAACTAGTGGATAAAAAATCAAGTTAAAGAGAGGGGAAAACAAATTGGAGATCCATTCAATGAAGCCCATATTATTCTCCACCCATCATCTTACGCATCATAGGATTCATATCCATCATGTGCTGCTGCGCGATATCTTCATACAACTTGTAAATGATCATGACTGTCAAAAGAATACCAGTACCATTTGCCAAAGCGCCCATCAAGTCTGCAGAGGCAGCCAAAACACCAACAGAGATAGCTCCTAAAATAGTTAACGGGAAAATGTATCTGCTAAGAATCTGCTCAATAACGCGAGGATCTCTTCTGAATCCTGGAACCTGCAATCCTGAAGCCATAATTTGTTTTGCCTGTGATGCTGCATCCATACCAGATGTCTGCACCCAGAAAATAGAGAACAAGACCGCACCACCAATCATCAAGAGCATGTAGGATAGTGAGTAAAATATATGCATATAACTAATGCTTCCTGTGATCAATTCCTGCATAATATTTGGAGGGAAAATCCAAAGCACAAATCCTGAAGCTGGAGCATTTCCTGCAAAGGTTCCAAACCAAGGATGCCCCCAATTCTGCATGAGTCTTGCCCAAAGCTGAATGTTTGCCAGTAGTGCTGCTGTTAAAATAACTGGGATGTTCGAAGTGTACATGAATTTTAAGGGCCAACGAATACCATGACCACGGACGCGACCGAACGACAAAGGCACTTCTACTTTCATAGCCTGACCATAAACTGACACGACGAAAATAACAATGGTTGCCAAGATTGCCGCTAATGCCAAGAATGCACCTGTAGGGTTTCTATTAATTAATGACGCGAATAAGACCCACACTTGACCCACTGGAGCTTGCCCAGATCCTAAAGCGATTGTTCCAGCACTGGTCAACGGCGAGAATGCTCGAACGAAAATAGAGCTCGATACACCTGCTGCGATAAAGAGTGACAGACCTGAGCCGAATCCCCATTTAGTTACAATTTCATCCATATACATAACCATGAAGCCGCCTATAATCAACTGGAATACCAGCAATAATTCCATAGTCAAGTATGACCCTGTCCCCAGCAGTTCGGGCGCAGGCGCGAGACCGCCCATGAACACATAAATAATTGCTTCAAAGATGATGAAAAAAATAGACATTACTTTCTGCAAACTTTGGAAGAATTTTTTCCCCTCTGGCTTAGTGATGTCAATTTTCAACATACCTGAGCCTACTAATAATTGCAGCACGATAGAAGCAGTCACTAGAGGACCAATACCCAAGGAGAGGATAGATCCAAAACTAGCACCCAAAATAATTGATAATGATTCGAATTGCGCTAACGCATTCTGCCCCAGACCAAATAAAGGAATTGCAGACAAGAGAAAGAAAGCAACTAAGACTGATAAAGTCCATTTTAATTTACTTTTAAACGAGACATGTTTTTCCTGAGGGCTAGCGACTTCAGGTAAGAATGCTAAAACGTTGTCAAGTACACTCATTGTTCTTCAGAAATTAGCTTTCCCCCGGCTTTTTCAATCTTTTCCTTTGCTTTTGCTGAGCACATGGCCACTGTAATTTCATATTTCATAGCTGGCGTGCCTTTGGATAAGAGTTTGTCGTAGCCTAGAGCAGATAAATCTAACGGTGAACGTCTTGGCAAATCTCTGATATTGATTGCATTAACTACTCTTCTTACTTCAGGAGGAACTATGAATCCATGCTTACCGAAGTATTCATGACCATACTCCTTGAGGATCGAAATCTTTTGACTATGAGAACGCTTTCCTGTACCTGCCATTCCCTTACCACCACGGTTACCAGAACCACGATTTTTCTTATATCCATAACCATGTGTACGAGATCCGCGCTTGCGATGGACATTTCTTTTTCTGCGAACTGTCATTGTTACATCATCCTGCGCAAGAGTTCATTAATTTTTTCCTTGCGATATCCTAGAACTCCGCCCATGGAGAACTGTTCTTTGATGCCTTTGCGTTCAAAACCATGCACTGGCGGGTTGAGCTTGAAGAATGACTTAAGGCCTGGAACTTCTTTCAATTCTTTTTTGCATTCCATAAAATCTTTTGCAAATTGATCAAAAGAAAGATTACATTTTTCTTTTAGGTATTTTTCTGTCAATGGTTCTTTGCCAGGGAGCTTTCCTCTTTTTTCTAAGAGCAGTTTGAATGTCTCTTGGTCAATTTCTCCCCAAGTGACTGCATCCTGGATCTTTGTGAGCATGCCTGCATAAGTTGGAGAACTGCTGACTACAACTACGTGATTCTTTTTGTATAGGCGCAAGATGTCAAATGTGTCTTTAACACTCTTCTTTAATCCTGGCTTTCCTTTAATCCTAATGATTGCAATTCGCTGTAAGTTACTCATGGTTCTTCACCATCACTTTTTTTCCCTGCGGGATCTTAATTTGCGAGAGTAATCTCAGTGCTTCGAACACTGCCTTGACATGATTCAATTTTGTTCTTGTCTGACCGTAAGTACGGGAATAAATGTCTTTGATGCCTGCTAATGCAAGGATCTTTGCTGCTTCTTTCTCCATAGCAAGACCAGTACCTTTAGGCGCAGGTAAAAGTTCAACTACGCAAGAACCGCATTTTGCAATAATCTTACAAGGAATAGAATGATTTCCGCCGCAGCCACACTCCCAAGAACCGCAACCGCGTTGGATCTTGATCATGTTTAATTTTGACTTTCTAACACCTTTCTCTCTTGCTGGCAGCGTTTCACGAGCCTTTCCGTAACCCATTCCTACATATCCATTCTTGTTACCTATGACTACGAGCGCTGCAAAACTAGGCTTGTTTCCCTCAGCAGTTTTTTTCTGGACCTGACGCCAGATACTCTTTTTACCGCCACCGAACTTACCTTTTGACTGACCAATGGCCAATAAATCTGATTCAAGATTAGGCAATAATGCATCAACAATAGATGCTTCAAGAATAGGGAATCCAGCATCAAGAATTTGATCAATGTTGCTAATTTCACCGCTCTTTACTTTTTGCCCTAGGGAAGTTTTTGGCTGCCAAGCTTCTTTATCGAATGCCTTTTCAGTCAACACGCCCATGGGTGCTTCTACAACTGCTGTAGGAATAATTTCAGCCTTTACTTCTTCAGCTACAGGAACTGCGGTCTTCACTGCTTCGACTACAACTTCTGCTGCTTTTTCTTCTGTTGGTGGCTGTGTTTTTCGTGGCATGGTTACTTAGTCTGTTTCGGTTTAGATTGCATGATCGCTTCCTTTACTTTGTCAAAAGAAGCTTTTTTAAACTTAATGTGTTTACCTGCAATACGTTCTTCTGAAGGCATAGTTTCTGGATTGAATGGAACAGTAAACCCTGCATCATTTGCGCCCTTAACTACTGCAAAGATCAAAGAGCCCTTGGTTATCTTCTGCAATCCTAAATCTAAGATAGCATCTTTCAATTTCTTCTCTTTTGCCTTGACGCCCGCCAACATCCCTGTCAAGTATGCTGCTGGCGTGTTTCTTCGAGCAATATCCCATCCGAAATCTTTTTGTAATTCTTTGGAGCTGACAGTCAGGAGCACTTTATCTCCGTCTGGAGCATACTCAATAATCTGAACTAAGACGTTCTTCAATGAACGTCTCACTACAAAACGAGGTTTACGAGACTTCAAGAGAGCTAAGCGCGCCCTATAGTCTGTTCTACCTTGTCTTTTTCTTTTCAGTGGTAGGCCAAATCGTTTGCTTTGTTGTTTCATTTTTTTACTACAGAGGCATGTTCTTCAAGGTAGAGTTTAATATGTCTCTTACTTCTGAAAAAGCCTCCTTTTGCCTTATTATATAATGATCGGAATACTGTCGTGTTGATGATCTTCTTTGCCTTGAGTTCTTTAATAAAGTCTCTTTGTGATCTGATCTTGTTCATCCAGCGACGCTTGGCAGGCAATCGTGCGAACTTTGTTCCTTCGCGTGTTGCTGCTCCTTGTCGTCTTCCTTTTTTCTTCTGTCCTTTATGATGTCTTGCGCGACCGCGAGAGATACCTTGTTCAGGTCGTTTCTGGACTGCGAGATCATTGATTAATTTGCGAATATCATTTTTCGTGATTGCTTCTTTGACTTCGGGCAACCGAGCTGGATCAAACCATATTCTATGTTCACCGCACTTCAATAATCGTGCTGCCAATCTTCTTTGTGATCCGATGTTCATTGTTGTTCAAGCACCTTTCGTTTTTCTTCTGCTTCACGCTTCTCTTTCTCTTCTGCTGTTTCCACTTTCTTGTCCTTTTCTTTGTCTTTCTCAGCAGCTTTTTTCAGCGCTTCTTGCTTTGTCTTCTCTTTCTTGGACAAGCGCACTTTTCCTTGTTCCTTGCGGGACTTGAGCCATTCTTCGATGCTTTTTATTTCTTGCGCGACATCTTGGAAATTGAGGACTTTGAGATTCATTTCTTGAGCTTTTTTCAATAAGATCATACGCTTCTTTGCACCTAGTGTTCGTGCAATGATGCATGCTCCCTTGACTGCTGCTAAATCTTTTTCTGTGAATACTACTGTTTGTTCAAATCCTTCAGGTGAGAGACCATGAGCAGCACGAGGTGAACCCCATCCAATCCTTGGTTGTCTTGGGTGTCCGCGCAGCTTTCTTCTAATCTTGTTATCTCCGCCTTTTGGCTTGTGCCATTTCATTTCCAAACGAGGAATACGATGAGCATCACTACGTCTAAATCGAGGCTTCTTTGCCTTTCTCTCATTGCGCAGTTCTAAATTTTTATTCATGTTATTGCATCCTTACCGGTTTTTCGATAATGTAAATACCGTCTTGGAATGTACGACGATCGCGACCTTTAATTCTTGTTGCAGTCTCAATATTTGCTGCGGTCTGCCCTGCAGATTCAACATTTGGCGCTTCAACAGTTATTGTGTCTTTGTCAATCTTGACTTTTGCACTAGGCATAATCTGTGCAGTGCGTGGAATCTTTTCTCCGAGAAAGTTACTGACGACTACTTTTTCCCCTTCTTGCTTGACAGTCATAGGGAAGTGACCTGAACAAATCTTTAACTTGTATACAAATCCTTCTTTAGCACCACGAAATAGATTCAAGATATGTGCCTGATAGCTGTGTATCATGCGCTTGCTTTTCTTTTTGCTTGACTTTGTGGAGAGTAAAATATTATTACCTTCTTTCTTCATGGATACTAATGGATGTAGGAATTGTCTTTGATTTTCTCCCTTTGCACCTTTGATCTTCACTCTTCCTAGATTGTCCACTTCGCAAGTGAGCCCTTCAGGTACCAGTAGGTTGCAGCTCATTCCCTTGTCCTTTGATACATGTTGGGTTTTCATGGTTAATAGATGAATGCGATTAATTTTCCTCCGAAGCCTTTCTCTTTTGCCTCTATGTGTGTCATAAGTCCTTTAGGAGTTGAGACAATGATAAATCCGAAGTCACGCGCTGGCAAGAAACGCTTTTCGAACTTGGTATAATTTGCTTTTTGCACAGAGAATCGCGGCTTGATGACTCCACAATTATTGATAGATCCTAAAAGATTGATATTTGCGATGCCTCCCTTGACTTCCTTGTACTCCACTGCACCAATATATTTGTTGTCCTGCATCATCTGCAAGACTTGCTTGATCATCTTTGAGATTGGCTTCGCTATGCATGAGGATTTACCTACACGCTGCGCGTTCATGATGTTGTTCAGTACGTTTGCTAATGGGTCGTTTAACATGTTTTTTTTTCCTAGCTGTATTTTTTGAATCCGATCTTCAATGCGATGTCTCTGAAACAGCGTCTGCATAAATGAAGACCATATTTTTGAATATGTGCGCGAGTATTTCCACAGCGTTTGCATCTTCTTGCCAAAACACCGCAACTGCGCTTCTTTGGAGCATTATGTTTTTTATATTTCTCTAGCTTTGCGGGCTTGTTCTTCAACTGCTTGAATACCTTGTTATAGTTACTTGCGGTCATGTTTATTCCTCAACTGCTATGTTGTATTTTTGTTTCATGAATTGTATGCTCTCTTCTTGCGATATTCTATGGCGATGTGAGATAGGGCGAGGCATGACTCGACGTCGCGCGATTCTGAATCCATTACGCCTCAAGGACACTGCACATTCAAAGCCTATAATACCGATGGACGCGTCGTATTCCACTCCTGGAATGCTTATGTACTCTTCAACACCGAAGGAAAGATTTCCGAACTTGTCAAATTTGCGTTTGGCTAACTTGTTTTTCTTTGCAACCAAGAGTCGCTTCAGAATATCTTCTGCTTTTTTTCCTCGAACAGTCACTTTTGCACCAATCTCCAAATTAGGACGAATCCCCCATGTTGGGATACGCTTCTTTGTCTTTGTTTTCACTGGCGTCATATCTGTAACTTTCTTGATGAGCTTGAGCGCTTTTTCCAGTTTGTCACCAGGTCCACCTGCACCAATATTTAGCGTGATCTTCTCGATCCTGATTGCCCTCATAAGGTTGGTGTTTTCTGGCATGGTTAGTGTGTGAATGGCTTCTCGATAATATAAGCATACTTTTGCAAGGTTTCTATCTTACCTTCTTTTGTCTTGAAGATAATGCGATTAGGCTGAATGCCTTCCATAGGCTTGATTTCTTCCAATGTACCGATGGTTCCTTTGTGCTTTCCACCAATCAAATAGATAGTTGCTCCTTTTTCGAACTTCAGATGTTTCTTTACTTTGTTATCTGCAGATAAAACTAAAGTATCTCCGACCGTGTACTCGCCCTTATCTACTAACAAATTTCTGCCGTCAAATAAATTGATCTGGATTTTCTTTCCTGGCAACATAGTCTTACCGATAATCTTGACTACTTTGTGATCTGCTTCCTCTTTGCTAACCTTCTGTGGATAAAGATGGCCTGTCGTGTCATAGAGCATGATATAATGTTCATTGATGATTGTGAGAATATCAAAGATGCCTACGGGGAATCTGTAATCTTTTCTTGGTTTGCCATTAACAGTAATTTTTTCTTCTGCTAATATTTTCTTACATTCTCTTGCAGTCTTTACTTCCTTTAACATATCTCTGAGAATTACTGTTATCGAGAGTGCATGCTCATATTTCTGAGGTCCTGAACTAGGCTTAATAGTAAATGTTTGTGCTTTACGGCCTAATCTCCATGATTTTGGCGCTGATAATCGTTTGACGTGTCCCATGTTATTTTTTTACCTCGAAGAGTGCTTTACGTTTCTTGTCATCTAGGACTAAATCTTCAATACGTACTTTTGATGCATGAATAGGGTATGCTGATTTTGCACCATCACGCTTGATTAATTGCGCTCCTTCGACAAAGATACGCGAACGTTTTAGATCTACGCGTTCAATCTTTCCTTTGACTTTTTTGAATTGACCACGAAGAATAGTAACAACATCTCCTTTACGTACTTGCGCAGTTTTTTGTCCATATTTCTTACGCAATGATTCTGCCAATGGCGCTGCAACAAAGCGCTGACGAACATGCAGAGGAGCATTATACTTATACTTTCTCTGCTTTCGCGGCTGTACGCTTCTGTTCCATCTCGTTGAAAATTGTTTATACATGTTAAATCACTATGCTAGCTACTTTGGCTATTTCAGGCCAACGTTCGGCTGCCTCCTTAGCGATAGGACCTTTGAAAATAGTTCCTTTTGGCGATCCTTTTTCATCTTTCAAAACTACTGCAGCATTGTCTTCGAAACAAACGCGAGTGCCGTCAGGCCTTCTGTATTCCTTCTTCTGGCGAACAATAATCGCAGCGACTACCTGCTTTCTCATTTCCGGATTTCCCTTGATCACTGAAGCCATGATAAAGTCACCTACACCACATTTAGGATAACGGCCTTTGACTGTCTTCTGACCCCGAATAGATGCAATACGCAATATTTTTGCGCCTGAGTTGTCACAGGTCGGAACTTGCGCGCGATGCGGCAATGATTTTACTATATTCGCTTTGACTGCTTTCATTGTTTGATAACCTCAATCGCGACAAAGTTTTTTGTTTTGGATAATGGACGGGTCTCTGCAATCTTCAGCATGTCGCCTTTTGCGACGTCGAGACATGGTGGAACATGAGCCTTGATGCGCGTTCTTCTTTTTTCATATCTTTCATACTTCTGCACATAAAATTGACGAGGAAATTCTATTGTGACGGTCTTGTGAAAAATATCTTTGATGACTGTACCAGTAAATACGCGACCGTGCACTTTTAAACTGCCATGGAATGGACATTTCTCTTCTGCGCAAGTTTTTGCTGGGAAAGACACATCTAGACCAATTGATCGTCCGTTTTTCTGGACTTCTTCTGTTTTTTTTGTTTGTTTTTTCGTTTCCATTGTTATTTTTTGACACGTTCCTCGGATCTACCAAGGAGCATCTTTCCATCCATCCGGACGTTTTCTCCGTCCATCATGATGTTGAGCGTGACTTGTTCTTTGAGCACTGTTTTGCTTGTTTTTTCTTGCTCGATGACGAGTGTATTCTTGGTTTCGTCGATGATGACGCCTTTAATGCCTTTGAGACTTTTATTCGTTGCATCTGCAACTTCAACTTCGAGCCCTATGAGCTCACGTCGAGGCATGTCTCGTCTGTGCATTTTAAGCAACATCAATTGTGTTTGGAGCGAAACCGAGTTTTATCAGCTCATCTTTGACCTTGTGCCTGTGATCTCCTTGAAGTTCAATGACTCCATTTTTGACTGTTCCGCCACAAGCCAATTTTGACTTGAGTTTTTTTGCGACATCTTTAATGTCGATAGATTTTGAATCAATGCCTGTCACCATGGTTGTCAACTTTCCAAACTTTCGCTTGATTGTTGATATGGTGATACGCTGATCTTCTTTGGCGATTGTCTCACACACACAGAGCTCTTTGAAGAGCCCACACTTCGGGCAAATTTCACTCATGTCTTTCGCTCTTACCTCCTGTCTCCTTTGATGGAGCCTTTGGTTTAACTGATTGTGATTTTGCAGTTTCTTTGACTGCTTGTCTAACCTTAACAACAGGTTTCTGCTGCACTGTCTGCCTTTCCATTTCATGCAAACGAGTTAGGATGCGTGCCTTTGTCTTTCTTATAAGCTTAACCTTTCCTGGGTTCTCCAAGTTTGTATGCATAGCCCTTTGACCGTTCATTTTCAAGAGTTCTTTATCTAACTCGACGAGCCTTACAGTTAATTGTTGCTCGGTCATCTGCTTGAATTCATTCTTTTTTATCAGAGACATGTTCTTCCTTTTTCTCAGCTTTTGGCTTGCGATGAGCGCGTTTCTTTGTTTCTTTTGCCTCTGCTTCTTCAACTGGCTTTTCTGTAGTAACTTCTGTTGGAGCAACTGCAGGCACACTATCAACTGCATCTGTCACAGTCACTTCAATTTTCTGCTGTTCTGCTGTTAACTTGATATTTTCCGTCTTCAAGGCTAACATCTTGTCTGGCAATTCAATGTCTGGAGTCATGATGCTGACTTTGACACCAATAGTACCTGACTTGAGATTGACACCTAAGTTTGCCTTCTTGATTTTGTTGAGGTGAATGTCCCCTGATTTCTTCAAATATCCTGCTGAGAATCTCCAGGAACGCGCGCGTGCACTGGGAATCTTTCCTGATAACACTACTTCAGCACCCAAAGCACCAGCATCAATAATGTCTTGCAGTACTTTATAACCGATAGATTTGAATCGTTTGGAACCGAAGCGCTCCAAGTTGAATGCAATACGATCTGCGATGTAGTTGACATCCATAGTAGGATTTTCAACGTCGCCAATCTCGATCTGTGGATTCTCCATCTTGAATCTCTTCTTCAAAAATGCAGTAAGCTTCTTGATGTTATCGCCTTTCTTACCAACGACTAAACCTGGGCGAGTAGTATAGATAATAACTTTTTCACCTAAAGGGGTGCGTCTAATTTCTGTGTGTGAATATCCTGCTTTTGCTAAATTACTTGCCATATACTCCTGGATCTGATGCTCCTTCAGTTTTTGCGCGACAAATTTGCGTTCAATCATTATGGCTTACTCTCCTTTTTCTTTGGCGATTGTTCTTGCTGAGTCTCTTTTGCTGGCTGTCTTTTCTTTTCATTCATTTCCCATTCTGCGACAATAACTTTGACATGTGTATTACGTGCCTTGATACCTCTGATGCGGCCGGCGCGATAGCCACGTGAAGCTTTGTTGGCCATGATCAATTGAATGTAGAGTCTTTCCTTATCTAATCCCTTGTCTTCTGCATTGGATTCGACTGAATTTAATAGCGCTAGAAAGTGTTTTGAAGCTTTCATAGGATACCGACCTGCTGCAATTCTTCCTGGCTTGTGAGCAACGCTCATCTTAAATCTTTTGTAAGGAACTGCTTCTTCCATGTTGATAACTCTTTGCAAAAATGCCTTTGCTTTCATCAGGCTCTTGCCTCGCACAGCACTGCATATCTCTACTGACTGTCTCGTCGAAATAGGTACATCCGATGCTGTTGCTGTTGCTGTGTGTTCGTCTGTCATGTTTACTTTGCCTTGCTTGCCTGCGCGGTACTGGATTTTGTAGCACCAATACCTGGCGCTGAGTGTTCAACTCTGCCGCGCGTTAATGCGAATTCACCAAAGAAGTGACCTAGCATCTCTCTAGTGATCATAACTGGGAAAAATTCTTTTCCTTTGTGCACATGAATAGTCATACCAACCATTGGAGGCAAGACGATCATATCACGAGCATGTGTTTTTATTGGTTTTTTACGAATCCCTTTCTTTGCTGACTCCAGCTTCTTGAAGAAGGGTTCATAGCGCTTCAAGCTTTCTCTTTTCAGAGATCTGCGTTGTCTAGCAGGTAATAACTTGATGAAATCAGTCATATCCATCTTCTCAATTTCTTCGAATGTTTTTCCGTGGAATCTGTATTCATCTTGTACCATAATTATCTACCTCGTCCTGTCTTGCGCGCTCCAACAAGACCAACTTTTCTACCTGGAGGAGCAAATCTGGAAACTGTCTTAGGCTTACCAATGTGGCGACCACGACCAGAACCGAATGGATGATCTACAGCATTCATCGCTACACCAGATGTTCTTGGATATAATTTACCGTGAGCGCGCATGTGGTGGTGCATTTTACCTGCCTTAACGAAAGGCTTGTCTCTCTTACCAGCGCCTGCAACAGTACCTATTGTCGCGCGACACATAGGATCAAACTCATGTTGTTTCTTTGATGGGAGCATAACTGTTACTTTATTACTTGCATTCATAATTACTTTTGCAGTGCCGCCAGCTGAACGGACGAATGAACCTCCGTCTGCAGGCAGATTCTCAATATTGTAAATGTCTGTTCCTTCCGGAATATTCTTGAGAGGTAATGTGTTGCCAATCTTGACAGGAGCTTGCGCACCTACTGAGACAGCGTCATACACTTTCATATTTAAAGGAGCAATGATATGATTCATCTCGCCATTTTCGAATAAAATTTTAGCCAATGGAGCATTAAACCCTGGATTGTGAAATATGTCAATGATTTTTCCGTTTAAGATTCCTGTTTTTTCCAATTCATCATAATTACGATACTTGATAGCTATCTTCCAGCGATGACTGTGAGCCTTGTAAGTAGGTGTTCCTCGTCCTCTGCGCTGCGTGATAATCTGCCTACCCATCTTAAATTGCCCCCAACTGCGTCGCAATATCTAGTGCTGGATTTTCAGGCGCGAGCTTGATGAATGCCTTTTTCTTGCCGTCTGGCGTGACTGTAGTGTTCACTGCAACAATCTTTACCTTGAACTGCTCTTGCATTGCCTTCTTGATATCTGGCTTTGTCGCGTTATTTTCTACAATAAATGTGAGCTTGTTTTCTGCTTCCATCATGCGAACAGCTTTTTCTGTGGACAACAAATGTTTGATGACGCTCATTGCCTAGCCTTCTTCTCCACTTTTTTTTCTTTTGGAGTCTCTTTCTTTGTGGTTTCTCTTTGGACTACTGCGCGAATGTTCATGAAGAGCTCTTCGCTCTTTATTTTTTCAATAGCTTCTTCTGAAAAGATTGTGAACCTTCCTGCATTGCCGCCGGGAGCTAGCATGTTAATATTAAGTTTGTTCACTTCGCAAATATCAACTCCTGGAATGTTTGCCGCCGCTGTCTGCAACGGGCAACTGCCAGCAACAACAATTAATGGACCTGTCTTCGTCTTGTATTTACGACCCCTGATTTTACCTCTGCCTGCGCGCACTTTGCGTTCTGCAACACGCATCAATTCTTCTTCGAGTTTTAAGGAGTGCAATACCTTGAGCACATCTTTTGCTTTTTGCAAGGTTTCAATCCTTGCATCAATAATAGGAACTAAATGTTTGAAATCGTGGCCTCGCTCCTTGACTGTTTCCTGGTCTAAAGTTGCTGCCAATGCTGAACGAATCGCTTTTCTTCTTTCTTTCATATTAATCTTGAGATCATATATTTCCCATGGCTTCGGCGGATGAGCACGACGACCACCAGGCGTGTTTGGAGAAAATGCGCCAAGCCAACCGAATTGGCGACCTCTGTGCCAAATGATTTTTCTTGGTGTACGAGCAATACCATGGCCATATGATGTCTTGAGAGCACGTCTGCGCTTTGGAATGTTGACTACTTGCCTTTTACCTGCTTCAGGGAATGCACCATAGACTTGGCGCTTGTGACTCATGTATGCTAGGAATGCTCGACGAATAAGATCTGGCCTGACTTCTTCAGCGAATTGTGCTGGCATGTCTATAATTTTTGTCTTTGCACCTTCAAGAGAGAATACATCAGCTTTCATTGCTTGCTCGCTGTGCTGATGAATTTTAATTCAGCAACTTCTAATTTTCTTCTTGTTGGACGAGCAGCTTCTGTGATTATAATCGCACGCTTTGCTGGACCTGGAATAGAACCTTTGATGAGAAGAACGTCGTTTTTAACCATGCCATAATGGAGGAAGCCACCTTTTGGATTGACAGCCTTAGGATCAACAACCATCTTGATGAGCCATTTGTTAAATTCTGTTCTGGTGTGATATCCCATCTTACCTGCCTGAGCAACACGCCAAGAAACTTTTCTTGGACGCCAGGAACCGAGAGTACCTACACCACGTTTTGTCTTTTCAGATTTATGTTGTCTGATTTTGACACCGAAACGCTTGACTGTACCTTGATATCCTTTTCCTTTGGTTACTCCATGGACATCCACATACTGGCCTTCTTTGAAAACGTCTTGGATCTTGATTTCTTTGTTCAATAATTCTTTACCAAGCTTGAGCTTTTCTTCATTGGTTTTTCCATTCATAGGAAGCTCGAAGACATCAGGTCTTTTCTTACCGAAGTCTGTCGTCTTTGGTTGTGTGTGAACAACTAAACGCAAGTCAGCGAAATCAGCAATCTCCTTGCCTTGTGTGTTAGGTTTTTTGAAAGCTTTATCGAGTTTATCAGAAAAAATTTCAGAAACGAGCTTGAGACCATCAACAGAAACAGAGTAAAAACGCAGAGCAATAGGTTTTAGAGAAGGACATTCAACAACTGTGACGGACAATGCAACGTTCTGTCCTTTTGTTAAAGATTTAGGATTGTTATCGCGAATGATGACATGGGTCATGCCAACTTTATAACCCATGAAGCCAACGACTTTAGAAGCATCTACTTCAACCCAGGTTCTTATTCTGGGGTGCTGTCTCTTGGCACGTGATCTGTGCCAGAACTGCATTGAACCGTGACGCGGCCAAAACAGTCTATTTGCTCCTGCCATTC
>Ga0209541_10004902_pt1 | contig 23571 bp, 24 predicted proteins | sample RifCSPlowO2_01_FD_184027 | JGI IMG/M metagenome (GOLD analysis project Ga0209541, IMG submission 184027) | Groundwater microbial communities from Rifle, Colorado - Rifle CSP2_plank lowO2_0.1 (SPAdes) (version 2) | ecosystem: Environmental > Aquatic > Deep subsurface > Groundwater | place... | reverse complement strand
AAATTATGCACGGGTTCTACTCAAAGAGGCATTAATAATTCTTTTATAATTAAAATAAAAATCCCCCTCCCATTCTCCAACGGCTCCCCCGACTTAAAAGAACAGGAAAGAATAGTTAAAATTTTAGAAGAAAATGAAAGGCAGATAAAAAGAGCAGGCAAGGCAGGAGACTTGCTTGATGAATATTTGAAAAGTGTTTTTAATGAGATGTTTTATGGAAAGGGGTTTGCGATAAAATCATTAGGAGAAGTTAGCGAAAAAATAACAGATGGAAAACATGGAGATTGTGAAAACTCAGAAAATTCAGGGTATTATTTTATTAGTGCTAAAGATATATTTAATGGTAGGGTTCATTATGAAAATGCAAGGGAAATAAAGCCAGAAGGATATTTAGAAGTTAATAAAAGAGTTAATCTTGAATTGGGAGATATTCTTGTTACAAATAGCGGAACAATAGGCAAAACTGCCATAATGGATAACAAGGAGAAAGTCAAAAAAACTACTTTTCAAAAAAGCGTAGCAGTAATTAAAAATAAAAAAAATTTAATTTCATCAGTATATCTGAAATATTTTTTAGACACCCGTGGAGAAAAACTTATGAAAAGTGCTTATGGCTCCTCTCAAAAAAATCTTTTATTGAAAGATATAAGAAGTTTTAAAATCCCACTCCCGCCCCTTCCCCTTCAACAAAAATTTGCCTTAATTGTCGAACATGTTGAAAAAATGAAAGAAAATATTAACAAAACTAAACAAAACGCTGAAGAGTTGTTTAACTCTTTAATGAGTAAGGCGTTTAGAGGAGAGTTGTGAAATGAAACTAACAAAAACTGTAAAATATCATTACAAGTTAACAGGAAAAACTTTAGAGAAAGATATTGAAAGTTTTATCAAAGAAGCAAGAAAAGGAGCATTTTCATGGGACTATAAGTATAATAGCGAGGGACTTAAAATAATAAAACAATATTTTAGATGGTTGCAGGAAAAATTCGATAAGAAGGAATACGAAGAGTGTAAGATTTGTTACGGAAAGCTAGTTTTATTCTTAATTGATTCCTCAGTTTGTGAAGATGATGCTAATTTTGGTTATGAAGATCTTCTTTCAAGAATTGATAAGGATTTTGATAGATTTATTAAGAATTACTTTATTTGTTTGGTAAAAACCTGCGATATTGAAGAATTAACAAAAAGAACTGCAGAGTATGCTGTAAAATTAGAAAGGGCTGGATATGGATTTGACTCAGATATAAAAACTTTAATCGAAGAGCTTGATGAACAAACATTAAAAAATCTTGAACAAAGAATGTTAATAAAAACAGAAGGAATGACAAATAAAGATGAAGATAAAATTGATATAGTTCATTTTCTTATGGAGATTGCACAAGAACAAGATGATAAGGAGAAATACCTTAGATTATGTGAACGGCTTCGAGGAGTAGTGCCTGATAAAGAAGTTGATTATATTGTTTGGGAATTTGATGAAATTGGTTCGGAGCCAGAGGTGTTTTAAAATGAAAGAGTTAGAAAAACCAACAATAGAAAAACTTGAAGAGTTAGAAAAACAAACAAATGATAGATTTACAAAAATATTAATTGAAAAATTAAAAGAGGATATTGTTAAAGGAAAAAAAGAAATTTTTAATCGGCTTAGTTTTGAAAGAATACTTGATTTGGTTGAACACGAAAATAAAAGAGAGAAGCTAAATGAATTTAAGAAAAATAAATATAAAGATGTTTCTTATGATTTAATAGTATCTTTAAGAGGCAAAAAAAGAAACTTAATATTGAATGGAGAATTTTTATTAAGCGAAATATCGGGGATAATTCAAAAGGAATTTGATTTGGAGCCAATGCATCTGTATGAATTCACAATAGGCAATTATAAATTTGGTCCGGAATGTGATGAATGGCAAGAAATTTTTGATTCATTAGATGATTATAAACTTGGCTCTGCAATTTCCATAGCTGGGTTAAATAAAGGAGATAAATTCAGATTTCTCTATGATTTTGGAGATAACATTTTATTTAATATAGTGATTGTTGATGTAAAAAAGTTAAATGTGAAGGTATTAAAATGAGTAATGATAACAGATTAAATAAATCTGCACATATTTATAACGGAGTGGTTAATAAAAAAAATGTTACACGCAGAACTTAAATCAAAAATAAGGAAGTTATGGGATAAATTCTGGTCTGGAGGCATCTCTAACCCGCTTCAGGCGATTGAGCAGATATCATACTTGATTTTTATGAAAAGACTCGAAGATAGGGGAATTTTGGAAGAACAAAATGCTTCCTTAAAGAAGATTAAATACAAATCTATTTTTGAAGGACATGAAGATTGTAAATGGTCTGTTTGGAGCGAATATCCTGCTGATAAAATCTTGGCACATGTTCGAGATGTGGTATTTCAATTTATGAGGAATCTTGGAGGAAATAATTCTCATTATGGTAATTACATGAAAGACGCAACCTTTTCATTACCTACAGCTTCACTTTTAATTGAGGCTGTGAATATAATTAATGACTTACATATTAAAGAACAAAATCAAGATACACAAGGAGATATTTACGAATACCTTTTATCTGAATTAACAACAGCAGGTAAAAATGGACAATTTAGAACTCCAAGGCATATAATTAAGATGATGGTAGAATTGGCTAATCCTGAATTTGGCGATAGAATTTTAGACCCTGCATGCGGAACTGCCGGTTTTTTAGTCAATACTTACGAACATATTTTAAGAGCAAATGAAAAAAATGGAGTCAGCACATTAACTCCGGAAAAAAAGAGAATCCTTGATGAAGAATCTCTTTATGGTTATGATATAGATAGGACAATGGTAAGAATCGCAGTTATGAACTTAATGATGCACGGGATTATGAATCCTAAAATAGTCGGGGAAGATACATTATCAAAGAGATATAATGAAAGAGGACTTTATGATTTAGTTTTAGCAAATCCTCCCTTTAAGGGTTCTATTAATGAAAGCGAGAAATCAGATGAGTTAACAATAAGCACAAGTAAAACAGAGTTACTTTTCTTAGAACTTATGTATAATTGCTTATCTATTGGTGGCAGATGTGCTGTAATAGTTCCAGATGGTGTTTTATTTGGCAACTCCAAAGCCCACAAATCAATAAGAAAACTTCTTTTAGAAAAATGCAAATTAGATGCAGTTATCTCTATGCCTTCAGGGGTCTTCAAGCCTTACGCAGGAGTTTCAACAGCAGTTTTGTTCTTTACAAAAACAGAGCACGAACCAACAGAGAAAGTCTGGTTTTACAAAATGGAGGCAGACGGGTACAGCTTAGATGATAAAAGAACTCCCCTTGATGAAGTTAATTTTGGAGATATAAGCGACATCTTAGAAAGGTTCAAAAATAGGTTTAAGGAAGATAATGAAAATAGAAGCAAAAAACATTTTTTGGTGCCACTTCAAGAAATTAAAGATAATGAATGGGATTTATCAGTTAATAAATACAGAGAGGAAAAAGAAGAGGAAATTAATCATAGAGATAGTAAAGTAATTATTAAGGAAGCTAAAAAAGAGGTTAGAGAATTATTAGAAGGATTTGAAGATCTTGAAAAGATAACTTAACTATTCTCACGCCAACTCCACCAGATTCCATTTCCAATTATGACATGGTCTAAAACCTTTATATCAACCATCTGGCCTGCCTCTTCTAATTTTTTAGTTATTTCTAAGTCTTCATTACTTGGTTTAGAATATCCACTTGGATGATTATGAACTAAAATTATCTTGCTTGCAGAGTTCTTTATTGCTGGCTTAAAGACTTCTCTAGGATGAAGAATTGAAGCATCAAGAATTCCTTTGCTTACAAGATGCTCTCCAATTATATTGTTTTGAGAGTTTAACATTAAAATATAGAAATGTTCTTGTTTTTCGTCTTTTAATCTTTCATGAAAATAATCAAAAACATCTTTTGCACAGCTTATTTTTCTTTGATCTTTATCTTCTGTTTGTTTTAATTGATTATATCTTTTACCCAATTCAGCCATAGCAAGAATTTGCATTGCTTTACTTGGGCCAATTCCTTTTATTTCTTGAAGTTCTTTTAATGAACATTCAAAAAGTTTGTTTAGATTGTACTCACTTATCAGCCTATTAGACATATCAACAACATTCTCTCCAGGAGTTCCTGTTCTTAAAATTATAGCAAAGAGTTCTGCATCGCTTAAAACTTCTGGACCATGTTTAATGAATCTCTCCCTGGGTTTTGAAGAGTCTGGAAGATCTTTTATTTTCATGAGTTTATTAAAAACATTAAACTTTTATAGATATCTATATAAAACAGGACATACTATACTAAACGTCAGATTTATATAATTTAGTAACTTGACCTCCTGATAAGGGGGTGAAGCTATGAAAACAAAATGTCCATTTTGTAAGAAGTTGTCTGCGGTAAAACAGGGATGCAGAAAAAATAAGTCTAGCAAAAAACAAAAATATCAATGTCTCGATTGCAAGAAATGGTTTGTTGAAGATGATGGATTTAAAAGAATGAGGCATAAACCAAACGATATTGTTCGAACCATAAGTTTGCGAAACGACGGACTGTCATTGTTGAGAACACAAGATCATATTTGGCAGCATGATGGTGTGAAAGTAACTAGAAGAACAATCAGCCAATGGACAAAAAAGTACAGCGTTTTTTTAAAATCCAATAAAACAAAAAGTAAAACCAAAACTAAAAGGAAGACAGCACGGAGACGAAAAGTATATCGAGGTTAACGGGAAAAACGATCATTACGATTTGAACGTCATTGACCACATAACAAAATACATAACTGCTCATTTATTCGTCGACAAACGCAATTTGAAAAACTGCGTTAAATTTTTAGGACAAATAAAGAAAACTTGTTATGAACAGATATTTGATGTCTATAAAAAAGAAAAAAATAAACCAAAGAAAAAAAGAAAACTAATAACTTTTGTGTTTGATGGATTTTCTAACTACGAAAATGCGTGGAGTAAATTGTTTCGCAGAGTTGCTAAAGGTGTTTTTGGAATTTCGATAAAAGCAAAGAAAGGAGGGTTGAAGCACAACAACAATCATATCGAAAGACACAACGGAAAAATAAAAGACAGAATAAAAGTTATGCGCGGCGGCTTTAGAAGTTTTGAGGGCGCGGAAGCGTTTCTAAATTTGAGAGACATCATTTACAACTTTGTTCATGCACATCAAGGACTAAACGGAAAAACGCCGGCTGAAGCTGCGGAGATAAAATTGAATTTAGGAAGAAATAAATTGCTGGGACTAATCAAATATATGGCTAGAGAACTTATCTGACGATAAGGTAACTGTATCCGAGGCGAAGCACTCGTGAGTTTTTTACGAAGTAAAAAATTTCCCCTGAATGAAATGAAGGGCGTAGCGAAGTGCAACGGAGTGGAGTTTTAATCGCTGTTCAACTCTTGCGAATACTTGGAGCAACGAGGAATAACCGTGGGTGGTTTTCTCGAGCTAATTCGTGCAGAACAAAATGACGGGAATGCGAGAGAAAAATTCCGAAGAGTTTTTGCACTAATTTAAGATGATGAGATAATGATTTGCAAAAATTGAATACAACAACAGATTGTGCTGTTTTTTTTATTACTTACAACATATAGCGTTTTGCGAAAAGTTTAAATACAAGTTGATTTTATGTAAGTGATAAAAGAGTGATAATGGTTAAGAATAATATAACTTTTGTGTTATTATTTAGTTTCTTATTAGTTGTTGTTGGCGTCGGTGTTGTTTCTGCTGTTGATTGCTGGAGTTATTCGACAAATGCGACTTGCACTACAAATGGATGCAATTGGAAAAATGATTCTTGGAATCCAAGCGGCTGGTGCGAGCAGTTGAGCTGCTGGAGTTTAACAACACAAAATACTTGTTCGACAACAACTGTTCCCGGAAAGAATTGCACATGGAATGGAGGAGGAACAACTTATTCATGTGATGAGCTAAGCTGTTGGAGTTTTTCCGGAACAAATAGCAGCACCTGTGCCAATAATGTTGCAAATAAGTCTTGTTCATGGAGCGATTCATGTTATAGTGTTGGGGGAACTAATTGCTGGAATATTAATATACAGGCAACGTGCCAAAACACTACAGGATGCGCGTGGGGGCAATGTCAGGATGTTGGTTGTTGGAGCTATTCGACAAACACGACATGTAATGCAGGAAAAGATTGGAAGGGATTAAATTGCACATGGTCAAGCGGAAATTATTGTTCGGAAAGAAATTGCTGGAATTATAATAATGAAACAGGATGTAATGCAGTTAACGGAGGAGTTGCTAATGGAGGTTTATCTTGTGAATGGAAATGGGGTTCGTGCCAAGAAAAGAATTGTTACAGTTTTGACTATACAAATCAAACAGCGTGTGTGAATAATACAATAGGAAAGGCATGTTCTTGGAGCAATGGTTATTGTAATACAGACAGTTGTTGGAGTGCTAATACAAATGCGAGTTGCTCATTAAAGACAGGATGTCAATGGAAAGGCTGGACAAGTTCTGGATGGTGCACTGAAGTGAATTGTTGGACATGGGATTCTTACAATGGGGGCAATCAAACTAAATGTGAAAATCTTGATTCGGATAATGGTTTAACTTGTATATGGAGCGGTAATCCTTCTGGAAATAAAACAAATGGTTGGTGTTACCAAGATTACTCTACAACAAGCTGTGTTAATAAAACTACTGAAACAGATTGTTATTCTACAAATTATTGCTGGTGGCAGGCAAATAACTGGAATAATCCAACTGCAGGAGGAAATTGCACAAATCCAACTTGGGGAACAGGAGGATATGGAAACAACAGCAATGTATTAAATGAATGGAATCCTGGATGTTATATCTTTGATGTAAATTCAACAAATTGTAACAATATCTTTGGCTGTAATTATACTAATGGACTTTGTGATGAAGTTGCAGGCGGAGATTTTTTGAATTATTCAGTGAACATTACAGATAAAGGTATAAAATGCAGTTATATAAATGATTCTAACTTATGTAATAATATTGCGAGTCTTTCGAGTTGTTGTGCCTGGCAGAATGGAACCTGTGCCGAAAATAAGCAAAGCAGTGCTTGTTGGGATCAATTATCTCAAACTCCGAATGGAGAACAATCTTGTGAGGACGCTGATAGTGCTTCTGATTGCAATACGATAGCAGGAGATCCGTGGTATATGCCTTGCCAGTGGAGTAATTCAACGAGTAAATGTGATTTTAAGGCAAGTCAGGTGTTTGGCAATTCGACTCAAAGCTTGGTTAAAATAGAAAATCAGAAAAACTGTGAAGCTGCTGGAGGGAAGTGGTTGACTGAAAATTATTGCGAAGGAAGTGTTTCAGTGCCTGTTGGAAGATGCGAGTATAAGTTTGATGAGGAATCAAATTGTGATAAGGCGTGTTTTGCGTGTGAAAATAAAGATAGTGATGGAAAATTAATTAATGCGACTAATGCTAAATCTGCATGTGAAGGAAGCAAGTTAGGATTCTGTGAATTCAGTTCAAGTTCGAGTGCGCCAAATGGCATAGGATTCTGCAAAGCGAAAGAGCAATTCAAAAAAGGAATAGCAGGAGATTGCAATGTCAATTGTGGTGATTGTTCTTTCCTTGGAAATAAAAATAGCAATTCAACTGAAGATTCTGCGGGCAATTGCCTCACACCTTCATGTTTCTGCGCGGAAAGCGATGCCAACTCTGCTGGCGGAGGATGCAAGTGGATTGGTGATAACACGACGATAAGTGGAGGTTATTGTCTTGAAAAAGGAGAAAAGACGTGCGATGATGTATGTGATAGATGTGATACGAGAGATGAGTGTGCTAACGAGGGAAGAATAAGTGTTTCTAATGTGAGTGGAAGCTGCAAGTGGCAGGGAACTGATAGTGATGGAGATTGTGTGGCTAATATTGCGGGAGATGTAGAAGTCTGTTGGAATGGAGAGGACGATGACAATGATAACCTTATTGACTGTGCTGATGCCGGCTGTTATGCGGATTCATTCTGTGGCTTAGTTTCTGGAACATGTTCGGGATGGACTACTAATACGACTTGTCTTAGTAATAGTTGTGAATGGGTAACTGATAATTGGGGAAGCTGGTGCGATTTCAAAGGAAGCCAGTGCTGGAAATATGACCGTAGCGTGAATGAATGCTCTGGTGTAACACAGATTAGCAATGCAACATTAAATATTAGTACGGCACGTCTTGCTGAAAATAATATCAATGAAAGCAAGACTTTTATTTTGTCGCCGATTGGGACGGGCATTGTTTCTGGCTCTGTTATTGTAATTAATTTGTCAGGAACAGTTTTTGGCTCTGGAAATTATTCTGTAAATCTTACTTCGGGGGCAATTAATTTTACTAATACTACTTTTATGGTTTCAGGAGGAGGAGCAGGAAATCTTACAAATGTTTCTTATCGGTATTACGCTGTTACAGGACAGAACTGTTTGTGGAGCAATGGAACAGGAAGTGGCTGGTGCGAGCAGGATTGGAGCATAGCGGAGTTGTGTATGGGAAAGAATAGAACTTCATGTACAGGTGTTTGTACTTTTACTAATGACACCTGGTGTAGTGGACAAGGCAATGGAAATGACTGGTGTAACAATTACGGTGGTTGGTGTGATCATCAGGATTTTGCTCCGAAGAATTGCTGGCAGAAATCTGATAATTCGAGTTGTTCTACTACGACAGGATGTTCATGGAAAGTTGATCAGTGGAGCAACCCATATTGTGAAGTTAATTGGAGCGGTAATTGTTGGCAGTATAATAATAATAGCGCTTGTTCAACTGGCGGCTGTTCATGGAGAAATGACACTTGGGGAAGCTGGTGCGATAATTCATTCAGTGCTTGCTGGAACTATAATAGCCAAAGCACATGCAATGCTGTCGCTGGTGGAATATGTAGCTGGAGAAATTATGGCGGTGGAAGCGGAACTTGTGAGGCATCTTGTTATGGTTTAACAACAAGTAATGGTTGCAGCGCTGTTTCAGGTTGTGTTTGGAAAAATCCGGGATGGTGTGAAGAGCAACAATCTCAAACATGTTTTAACTCGACAAATTCGAATAATGAAGCAAATTGCATTGTTGCCAGTGGGTGTAAATGGAATAATCCTGGCTGGTGCAGTCCTAAAGATGGATTTTCTGCTGGAGGTTCTACGGCTGGTGGAGGAGGAGGCGGAGGCGTGATTGGAGGAGATTGTTACAAGTATGATGGGAATCAGACTTTGTGTACAAACCAATCAATTATTAATATAAGTTGTGGCTGGAGTGTTAATCAAAATCCTTCATGTGAGCCAAATTGGGGAACGAATTGTTGGCAGTATAATGATATTGCAGGAGGATGCAATGCTACGAATGGGTGTTGGTTTAAGAGTGATACATACGGTTCTTGGTGCGGCAATCTTGTGGACCAGTGCTGGAATAATATGACTTTAGTAAATAATGCTACTTTATGTAACGCAAATTCTTATTGCAATTCAACTGGCTATGGATGTTCTTCTACATGTGATGCATTGACTACATCCAGTTCTTGCACAGGTGTTGCGAATAGTGCTTGTAAATGGATAAGTGGATGGTGCAATCCTGCTGGAATGAACGAGATATTCGATGGCATGGAAGGAGGAGCCCCTGTTCCTTTGAGTGGAGATTTGTGCGATGGTAGTGAAACAAATCAATCGAGCGTTGATATTTGCGGATTGGGAATGAAAGATATGGGAAACTCTTATGGATTTGGCGTGAATGTAAGAAATTTCCTTAATTCCAGTATTTGTAATAAGGAAAAAGTCAGCACAGGAGGATTTGGAGGTGCGCAAGTAGAGGGAACTGGAACTGAAACTGTTAAGTATACAGTTTATTTGGATACAGATGGAGCGACAAGCGATGGATGTGCTTTAGATAATAATGCTTCTGCTGAAGGATATGAATTCAAATTAAGGTATTCTTCTGATTGGAATGCTAATACCAGCAAGGCGAGCGAGACATCTACATCTTATAAATGTGAGAATAGTCAGTGGAAAGTTTCTGATTTGAAAATCAGCACTTGGAAGAAAATAATGTGCTCTGAGATAGGTGGACCTATGATTGCTGTTGAGAAGGGAGAATTAGGGAGATTCCCAACATTGTATGATTCTACTGCTGATATGAGAATTTATGCTGTTACGACAAATAATGTTACAAATCTAACTTCGCCGAGTGATAAAGTAGGACCTGTATGGACGACTCCTGGAGCGGCGGACTTTGCTATAACTGATATGCTTTCATATAATGCTGACTTTGCAAAGTTTGAGGGCGTCCTGAGTAAAGGTTATTTTGCAGGAGAAGACTGCTTCACAAGTGCTGATGATGACTATGACGGTTTAACAAATTGTTTGGATTATGATTGCAAATTTGCTTCGCAATGTGATGGTTTAGGTGTTAATGCCGCTAATTATACCGATACTTCGTCTCCTTTGGTGAGCGGAGTAAAGATTGAAGAACACACTGATAGTGCAATGATTAGTTACGATACTAATAAACCAACAAACGGAACATTAGAATTTTATGGAAATGATACGCGATGCGTTACCCTGAATAAGAGTGTTTATGATATTGGCGTGACAAGCACAAATGTTAGAGATTATAAGCTGTGGCATAAAGCGGATATATATGATGGCACTCTTGGATATGCATTGAATAATAATACCCAATATTATTACAAGCTTAAAGTTTGCGACGATGAAAATAAGTGTGCGGTTAGCAAGTGCAGTTCGTTTATAACTGCCCAGACAGGTAAAGACGGATTCGCTAATTTTGTTACGAGAATTAAAGTTCCTACTGGATGGAATGTTTCTTATGACGATGCTGGAGAGGGAACATATGAGCATGCTCAGGGATTGGTTTGTGGACCAACAGCAGGTATGAAGACTAATTATACATCAGGACGATTCTTTAATATAAAGATTCAGAAAGCAGATGGCAGCACTTACTTTGAGTTTGTTAATGCGAGTTTGAGCAAGACTAACCTGAATGATAAAGTGAGAACTATCAGCGGTAGCGGAGATATTATTTCAAGTTCTACTATTACGGGTTTGACTTCAGAGACGAGAGACAAGATAGTTAATAATTTACATCCTGAAATTTGCAGAGTGAAGATACCTTTCTCTGGAGCGTGCACACAATTATTCCACTGTGATGATAATGGTTTAAATTGCCAAGATAAGACATCAAGCGCCACTTTGATAGATGCTGTGAATTGCGTCTGGCAAGTTCCAAATTGTGAGTTCTCGACGTATAAGACGAATGATGCGGCAAGTGGTGGTAGTAGTGGTAGCGGTTCATCTGGTGGTGGAGGTGGTGGCGGTGGAGGCTTTTCAAGCAATCAGACAACAGAGGATGACGAAGAAGTCCAAACTTCCCCAGTAGTGAGTGATGGAGGAGAAGGTGGTATTGGAGAAACCGGAGATGCAGTAGCGACAGGAAAGGAAGACGCTGGTCAAGTCGGAGTTACTCCATCCGAAGTTGGTAAAATAGTGTTCTGGGTTTTAGGAGGAGTGTTAATTGTTGGAGGAATAGTTGTGGTCGTTTACTTTGTTAATAGGAAAAGACAGATGAGGGGATATTGATTTAGTTTGTGGTTGTTGGTTGGTAGTTATTGGCGGCGAAGTCAGGATACGAATTGCTACTGACCAATTTGTGGTTGGTGAAATAAAATGTATTGATTAATTTTTCATGATATAGTAAAACCAATTAAATTCTTCGGTTTGTTTTATTGGTTTACTAGACAGCGGAGCAACAAAGAACAACCGAGAAACTTAGTTGGTTTACTATAAAGGGTTTTGAAAAACCCTGTTTTTCAGTTAACTTACGAGTTACAGTAAATTTTAATAATTTCGTTAAAGTCATGTAATGACGACGGCAAAATTAAGGTTTGCTCAGATAATTTTTCTTTTGTTTCTTCTTGGTTTTCAGGCAAAATGAGGTTATTCAAAGTCCTCTATAATTTTATAAAATGGTAAATCATTATTTAATATATGCGGGGATGCCAGAGCGGTCAAATGGGCGACGTTAAGGCCGTCGTAGCTTAGTGCTTACACAGGTTCGAATCCTGTTTCCCGCATTATGCTTCTGAAAGAAGCATTAATTCACGCAGAGAATTGTGCCTGAGGCAACCAAGATTTGCGAAGCAAATTCTAAGATAGCAAAGGCGCAAACGAGGAAAAATCAGCGTCATTTGTTATATTTCAGTTTTTATTTAATCTTCTTTTCTAAATAATCTAAATTTGCTTCCAGTACTTTAATTGCCTGAAGCAATATATCTTTTGCAGGCATGTTACCGTATGATTCAATTACTAAAATAATTTCATTGGAATCCTCGATTGCGTTTTTATCTATCTTTTCAATTTCTGAGATCTGGGCATCGTTTAAATCGCAGAGCCATTTTGACCCTTTTTTATCTGGCTTGATAAGACCATTTGATTTTTCTATTATTCTATCAATTTGAAGAGTTGATTTTATTTCTTTTATATGGCGATAGTAGCATAAACCCGGGGCGTATTTTGCGTGATCTTTTCCGATTCCTAATCTTGCTGTTGCTAATAATTCAAGTTTATGATTTTCGTTTAGGATTGTGAGCGGAATTTTTGGATAGACGATTTCTGCCGGACCTTTAAGATCTTCTGCGTAAACAGTGCACGGACCTTTTTGTGACAGTTTGAAATTTATTTCTGTTTTTACAGACATTGATTTTTCTGTTCTTATCGGAATCAAGCCAAGACGATGAGAGAGCATTTCATCATATAATGCAGAGTCATTTTTGTATATTTCTACTTCGTCTATTGCCAGCGTCGGTATTTCAGAAATAGAACGACGAATTGCGTTTGCCAACGGCTCGTTCGCATCTATTTTTAGGACGAGTTTTTCTTTGGTGTTTTGAAGTGTTTCCATTTTATTGATATGATTTTTTAGTTTTTAAGTTTGTCTGTTTAGATAATCTATAAACCTATTAAATTCTCTTTTTCTTATTTCTCCTCTTGCGATTTCAAGACAAAGGGAAACTCCGTACCTGCTTAAATTTCCGTTAGGAAAACCTTCTGGTCTTATGACGAATAAGATGGGTTTGCCCGAATGATCTAAACTGTGATATACAAAATGAATTTCATCTTCATCGTCCTCTTTATCAAGAATCTCCACCGATATCTCTAATCCTGATTCTGCAAATCTATAATATCTGTCTCTCACGAAGCCGGCAAATTCCAGTAAAGTTTTTGGCGGCTCTGAAAAAAATACAGAAAAACAATCTCTATCTTCTCCACCTATTTCAGGTTTTTCTAAGCTTTCTTCTATATCATCTAATTTTGTCATCTTAAACTCTCCTTCCTCTCCTTCCTCCTTTTATCTTCGGACCTCCGCGAGGAACTTTAGTTGTATCCAAAATACTGATTAGTTCGAAGCCTGCTTTTCCGAGAGATTTTATCGCTGCGTGCACGCCTGGACCGTGGCCTTTATGAGTTTGTCCTCTCATTCGGACATATAATTTTGTAAAACCTAAATCCAGAGGTCTTTCTGATGCTCTTTTAGCGACGAACATCGCTATTGTTGGATTTGCTTTGAGACGAGAGTGTTTTGTCACCATCCCGCCGGAAATTCTTGAAATTGTGTTTCCTGCCAAATCAGTAATATGAATAATTGTATTATTTCCAGAACTTGAGATGTAAGCAATTCCTGTTTTTTCATCTTTCTTTTTCGCTTCTTTTTTTTGTTTTATCGCGTCGAGAGAAATTTCTTCTATTTCTTTTATCGGCTCTTCTGTATTTTTTCCCTCAGTTATTTTTTCCTGCTCCATTATTCAGTTTTCTCCTCTTTGGTTGTTTTTTCGTGTTCTGAATCAGACGAGGTTTCTTCTTTAGAAGCTTCAGTTTGGGGGTGTTCTTTTGGTTTTTTATTTCCCTTCTTAATTTTTATTTTTTCTTCTTCTAAAATAGAAACTAAATAACTTGGGGAATTTATTACTTTGTCCTCGATAAGGATATTTTTGTGCACGATTAATTGCCTTGCTTGTTTTGGGGTGTTCGCAAGTTTTTTATGGACAACTACGGTTGACAATCTTCTTTCCAGAAGGTTCTCTATTTTTAGCCCCAAGACATCGGCAGTTCCTTCTATTTTTAATCCGAGAGCTCGCAATTTGTTAAAAAGCACTTCTTGTTCTTCTAATGGTTTTTTCGCAAGCGCTTTTGCTCTGTGCCTGTAGTAATTTACCTTTGCTAAAGTTTTCCAGATTTCTGTTTTGTTTTTTAATCCATATTTGGCTAATAACTTATTTTCTTCTTTAATTCTTACTGCCTCAAATGGTTTTCTCGGTCTTGTATATAGTTTTTTTTTGCGCATCATTTTTTACTTTTATCTCCTTTTGCTGGTTCTGCTTTCCTTTTCATCACGCTGACTGATTGTCCTTTTTTTCTAAAGTGGGATCTTGTTCTTTGTCCTCTCACTGGCTGTCCGCTTGTGTGTCTTACTCCTTTGTAGGATCTTATCTTCTTTAAACGACGAATGTCGAAATCTTTTTTCATTTCGAGGTCTGCCCCGATGTAGTGTTTTGTTTCACCTGTTTCAATATCTTTTCGCCTGTTCATTAAATATGGCTCGATATTTGGATTTTTTAGAAATTCTTCTATTTTTTTGATTTCATCTTTTGTTAATTCAGAAACTTTTCTTTTTTTATCCAGTTTTAATTTGATGCATGCTGCGTTAGATAAAGCCCAACCAACGCCCTTTATTTTAGTTAATCCTACGAGGAGTTGTTTGCTTCCGGGAATGTCGTATCCAGCAATTCTGACGAGGATTTCTTCTATCTCTTGTTTCGGTTTAAATTCTTGTTTAGGTTGATTAGGCGATGCCATTTTTTCTGTTTTTGTTAGTATTTTACTTGACAAAAAGGTTAAACCTTTGTCTTACTGTTAGCTCTTCGAGAAATCGTTTCTCGACGGTTTTTCTTGGATCGGGAATTGATTTTACCCTTTCTTTTATTTCATCGAGAGAGGCGAAAGGTTTCTCCTTCCTTGCTTCTATGACTTCTTGTGTGTGTTTGCGTCCGAATCCAGGCAAGAGTTCAAGTTGGTGGAGGCGGGTATTGATGGGCTGAGCTTTGTTGAAGAAATCAACGAACTCCTTTTCTCGCTCCCCAACCATTTGCTCAATAAACTCGTGCAGTTGGATCTTTGCAGTTTCGGTAAGATTCTCTCGTGGAAGCCTACCAGCTATATAGTATATCTTATCTCTTTTATCTGAACCTATATAAACTTTTTCTTTCGGAGCCAGAGAGATGCCTCTTCTTGGGATTAGTTCCAGAAGAGCGTAAGTCTTTAAGCCTATGGCTTGAGCTATTGGGTTCGTGTGCTTGCCCATAGGATACCCATAAGGCAAATAATCTAATATTGCTGCATAATCTTCTTTCTCTGGCATTTTCAGTATTTCCTGACAATTTCGACGATTGCATTTATTTCCTCTTCGTTAAGAGAGATTTCTGTGAAAATTTTGTTAACATCTTCAGAATCTTTCGGAAGGAAGTCAACTATCTTAACTATGTTCTCCTCTTTAATTTTTGGATTGTTTAACTCGGAGATTTCTTTTTTTAAGGCAAGAGCTTTGTCTTTTTTTAAAACTGTGAATTTTTTTAGGTAATCTTGGAGTTCTTGTTTGTTCTCTATCTTGTCAACTATGTCTTTAACTTCTGCTAATATTACCGGAGTTTTTGATAAGATGGTCATATTATCTTTCTACCTCGGGGCTTGGAATATTATCTATTATTCTATCTACAAATATCTTTTCTAGGGTACTAATTAAGACAAACTGTCCTGGGCATCTTATTTCTATTCTTTGTGCTAATCGTAATTGATCTTCATCAGAATCAATTATTCCATGTTCTGGATGGCCTGCAACATACCTTCTTTTATATGCTATTCTGGTTCTCAAATCTAAATTTAGTGCTGATTGTCTTGCTCTTTCGTAATCTGCTCTGTCTGTGTCTTCTGTTGTTCTTTCTCTGTATCCTATACAATCATCTGTCATTTTATCTTAACTCCTATTTCTTCAATTTTCTTAAGGTGAATTGGTTTAAGTAAATATCGTTTTGCTTTGTTTAAATCTTTGATTTCTATATAGTAGGCAGAACCCCTCTTTTCTATGACCTTTCCTGTTCTACCTTGTAATCTTTTTGAATATTGGAAGGGGATGCTTAGTTCTCTGACTACGGCTACAGAGTCTCCTTCTTTAAACTTCTGGAAGTATTTCGTTAAAGAAAACTTACCTTTTGTTCTTGGAGTTTTATGTTTTAACATGGTTTTTAGTGAGAAATATAGTTTTTAAAAGTTGGGGTTACCAGCTTCCCTTATCAGAAAAAGTGAGTTCGTTTTCTTCTATTAGAACATCTTGTTTGCTGTTAATTGTTGGCACTGCTGGAGAATCGTAAAAGACATCTTCGTTAGGATTGGCTTCTTGAGAAGCTACTGCTTCAACAGCCATTGATTTAATGACGTTGTTTTTTGATTGAGATGGAAGTGTGTTTTTGTTTTTAGATATTTGTTTAGTTGAGTCTGTTGAGATAGAACCTTGATATAAATTTCCAGAGTCTTTCGCGTTGTTCATGTTTTGGACGATGGCAGAGAACATACGCTCTCCCCAAACTCCAAAACCACATCTTTGACAGATGTCAATAACAGAATCATCGTTTAGAGAATTTTTGCAGTAAATACATTTCTTGACCATTTGTGCACCTCTATGTGGTGGAATATATTAGAGTATATAAATTTTTTTATGACGAGTTGTTAGGATTTATAATTTATTGGACATCGAAAGGTTTAACAATATGTAATTCATGCAAAGTTAAGCTTAAAACAGAAAACCTGAAAGGGGGACTAAAACATGGAAGAAAAAAATGAACGAGCTTCGGAAGGAACGATTACTCTTAAGAAATCGGATTTATGGAAGTATTCGACGTTTGTATTAGGAGCTTTGGTTATTGTTATGGCGTTCGTTGCTTTCTCTGACGATAATTCCGGAGTTACGGGAAATGTTGTAGCTAATAATCCAACACCGAGTGCGCCCAGCGCTCCAACTCAGCCCTCACAAGTAACGGCAAGTGCTGACGACGACGCGCGATGGGGATCAGAAGACGCTCCGGTTGAAATAATAGAGTTTAGCGATTTTCAGTGTCCTTTCTGCGGAAGAGTTGCACCAACTATCGAGCAGATTAAGACAGCTTATGGAGATAAAGTGACAATTGTTTACAGAGACTTTCCATTAACCAGCATTCATCCAATGGCACAACCAGCTGCAGAATCTGCAGAATGTGTTCGAGAACTTGGAGGAGATGATGCGTTTTGGGAATTTCATGATACACTATTTGAAAATCAGGGAGCTTTGAGCGAGACTAGTTTGAAATCATGGGCTCAGGAAATGGGTTATGATATCAGCTCGTGTTTGAGTTCTGGAAAATTCAGAGCAGAAGTTCAGAAAGATACGCAAGATGCACAAGCTGCCGGCGGAAGAGGAACTCCTTACTTCGTTATTAATGGAAAACCATTAAGCGGAGCACAACCATTCGAAGCATTCAAACAGATAATTGACGCAGAATTAGCGTAAATTTTTATTTTATTTTATTACTTTTTCTTATTTTATTTTTTAGGAGTTGTTTGGCAGAATAATTATAGAGAGTTGTATATAGGGGGCTTTGAAAAACCCCTCTTTTTGTATTAACTTTGGGATTAATAAGACATTTTATCTTCGATAATTCGTCAAATTATTTACATAAAAAAGCTGGAGATTTGGTTATTCAAAACTCTCTATATTCTTTTGGAGAACATTGGCTATATAAATTTAAGAAAGAACATATGATTTAATTAAACTATAACGAAGGACATAAATAATTGAACGTGACTTTTATGTCCCTCGAACACAAAAATCGAGAGATTTTTGTGCCCAAAAAATCTAACACAATTAAGGGAAAGATGTATATACCAACAGACATTTTGTTCAGTTATTTGAGTCTGTTGGTACTTGACTTCGCCACATGGAAAATATTTACTCAACGAGTTTTGACAGTTGAGATTTTCTCGCATATTAGTTCAATGATGAGTTCTGTTTAATAAGTAATGTCATCTAAAGCCACCTATTTTTATGCTATTTTCAGTTATTTATTTTGAATTTACCGGCAATTTTGCCCAACTGTCAAAATATTGATTTTTTTCTTGAGTGACTTTAGATTTTTACCGACGGAACACAAGTTCAAAAAATGTGTCAAAAGAGCAGAGCTAATTTCGAGTAATTAACTGGCGAAGTCAAGTTGGTATATTAGCAACATATTTAAAACTATAAAAACAAAATAAGATATAAGAAAAAGATGGAAAAAACAAATCATAAAATTATTTTTGGAGATAGCTCAAAGGTGTTAAAAATATTTCCAAATAATATTTTTCAATTAATGGTTACTTCTCCGCCTTATTGGAATGTTAGAGATTATGGACACGAAAAACAGATTGGACTTAAAGATACATTGCAGGAATATCTTAATAGACTAAATGGAGTTTGGAAAGAAGTTATAAGGACATTAATGCCAGACGGAAAAGTAGCTCTTAACATAGGAAATATTTATTATTCAGAGCCAGATGAGACCAGAAGAACAACCGCAAATTTGTCTTATTTGTTATGGAAACAGTTAGACGACTTTAAAGAATTAAGATTTATGGGAACTATTTATTGGAGAAAAACAACATCAAGAAGTGGAGCGGTTTTATTTGGTAGTTACCCATATCCTTCTAATTTTATGATTTCTTCGGCGGTTGAGCCAATTCATGTATTTAGAAAAGTTGGAAAAAGAGAAGTGCCACAAGATATTAAAGAAAAATCAAAATTAACTTTGAAGGAATTCAGAGAATTTAGAGATGCAATTTGGGATATTAACGGAGTTAATGACAAACATGTAGCGGCTTATCCCATTGACTTGCCAGCAAGATTTATCAAGATGTTTACTTTTGTTGGCGACTTGGTATTGGACCCTTTTGTGGGATCTGGCACAACGATAAAAGCGGCTAGGGATTTAAGTAGAAATTCTGTTGGTATAGACATAAATCCGGAATTTCTTAAAATAATAAAGGAGAAAGTTGGATTCAAACAAAAAAGTTTAACTAAGGAATATATTTTTGAAGTTTTACGTTTAGATGAGAAGGCAAATAAATTAATATAGTGGGCTTTGAATAACCTCATTTTGCCTGAAAACCAAGAAGAAACAAAAGAAAAATTATCTGAACAAACCTTAATTTTGTCGTCGTCATTACATGACTTTAAAGAGATTATTAAAATTTACTGTAACTCGTAAGTTAACTGAAAAACAGGGTTTTTCAAAACTCTCTATAGTGAAAAACATAGATAAATAATCAAGATGTATGTTTTCCCCTTGATAGTCAAGGCGCAAACGATTAAATTTCAGCGTCCTTGACTATACCTAAATAAATCACAGGGTTTTATTTTAAATTGTAGCATATTGCCTGTGGGTCTACCACAATCCCCACCTTTCCGTTGTAAAGTAACTCTGCCAATAGATAAACTACCTCTTGGACTTATTTCGACTTCGCCTTCACCGAAAATGTTTAGGACTTTGTTTATGTCTGCCAAAATCCAAGTAGTTTCATCTTCATTCTTGTTATATTTTGTAACTAACATCCAATTAGCAGAAAACTGATCTCTGCCTTTTATTATATCTGTTAAAACAAGTATTTTATTCTTCTTGAAAAAATCTACTATCTCTTTTTTATGTTTATTTTCAAATTCATCCATAAAAAATCTTCTTTTATCTTTTAATCGGTCATATTTTTGTTTTGTTATTTTACTTTCTCTCAATAATTCACTTGGAGATATTTCACCGCAAAATATTTTTAGAAGAGTTATGATATTTTCTGGAATCTCCCACAGATCTATGTAATTTTTTACCCATCTTTTGTCAATCTGATTATAATCGGCGCCTGAATTAGTTTTTTTAATTGATAAATTTTGGACAAAAATTAGCTTTTTCAAGGTTATAGTTACTTTAATTTGAACGTCGGTTTTATGTCCGTGTAAAACCTCTGCTTTGACTTTCTTAATTTTTTTCAATTCGTAGCCCATAGTCTTAAGCCATTTTTGGGCTTCTTTATCTTTTCTCCAATTTTCAAATTTTTCAGATATTATTTTCTCATTAGCGAATCCGCCTTTGGCAGTTTCAGAACCAATACGAACTAAATCAACCATGAAAGTTTAAACAAAACAGCCCTTTAAATCTTTCTAAAAAGAGCGTTTAACTTGACAGCTTTTCGCCCGTAATATTTTTAATCTCCCTTTTCTAATTAGCTTTATGAAATTCTCCCCAATCGAGAAAAGAGATTTGTTTTACGCTGGTTTGATGATTTCTTTAGCGTTTGCTATTTTGTTTAGCGGAGGAGCAGGAGGTTTGTTGTCTTTGAATTCTGGTTTTTTTATTGTGTTCATTGTTGCGTTTTTTACAGGTGGAATTGGATTCTTGCTTCATGAGCTGATGCACAAATATGCTGCTCAGCGATATGGGTTGTTTGCAGAGTTCCGCGCTTATTATCAAGGGCTTTGGCTGGCTTTGGCGTTTTCTTTGTTTGGATTTATTCTCGCTGCTCCAGGAGCTGTTTATATTCGAGGCTGGAATATTACGCGAGAGAAAAACGGAAAAATTTCTTTAGCAGGACCTGTGATGAATATTGTTTTAGCTTTGGCGTTCTTGATTTTACTTTTATCTTTTGGAGGGCAGGGTTTTACCGGAGCAATTTTTAGTTATGGCTTGACGATTAATTCCTTGTTGGCTGCGTTCAATATGATTCCTGTTATGCCGTTTGATGGTTCTAAGATTTTAGCTTGGGATAAGAAAGTTTATTTTGTTACGTTGATGGTTGCAGTTGGATTGTGGATTGGGAGCTGGGTTTTGTGATATTATCGTTCTGCTTAAGTAGAATAAGATGTAACTGATGAACAAGAAAGATTTATATATTAATTTCGGTTTAAAAAATCAAGATGGTGAAAAAAACTCTCGGTTACATTCTTGCAATTATTGGAATAGTTGGTCTTGTTGCTTCGATAGTTCCACAAATCAAAACCGCACTTGCCATTCCAGATATCGGAGACACAAACTTGATGATCGCTTCAATATTGCTTGTTGCCGTCGGAATATTTTTGGCTCTGAAAATGGGCGGTGGAAAAAAAGTTTTGGAAGTCCCAATTTACCATGGGAAGAATATCGTAGGATATAGAAGGACGAAATAAAAAGATTTAGTTGATGTAAACAAATGCAAACGAAAAAAAATATTTCTCTTTGGGTTCTTTATGATTTTGCCAATTCAATTGTTTCTATCGTGTTCTTTCTTTATTTTTCTCAATGGATAGTTATTGACAAAGGAATCTCTGATTTGTATTTTAATATGACATTTACTATTTCAGCGATTTTATTGCTCTTTACTGTTCCAATTACAGGAACTTTTCTTGATAAATCTCTGAGAAGAATTACAGGTTTAAGATATGCAACAATCTTCACTGTTATCTTTTATGGGCTTTGTGCATTTTATGCAATTTCCAATAAAGAAATTTATGCTCTTATATTTTTTACGCTTGGTTTGTATTCTTACTTACTTTCATTTACTTTTTACACACCGTTAATGAATGATATATCTAAACCTGAAAAAAGAGGTTTGGTTTCTGGACTTGGAATATAGAGAAAACCGATAATTATAATACATCTGGTTCGGTTTTCTCTAACGGATAAAACCTTTCGCTCGGTGTTATAATCAACGGTTTTATCCGTAACTGCAAATTATTTGGGGCAATTTACCGGACTGTTAATAGCTTTGCCGTTTTCTAATGGCTCTTTAAGTTTATTTGGCTCAATGCCCAGATCAGAAACACTCTTGCCTTCGGTTGTTGTCTTTTTTGTTCTTTCACTTCCAATGCTGATTTTCTTCAAAGAACCTAAGAAAGAATCTGGAAAATTTTTATTTAGAAATGGCGTAAAGGAAATGATGACAGAAACAAAATCATTGCTTTCGTTTTCCGGTGTCGGTCTTTTTCTTCTCGCTTATTTTTTATTCAATGATGCTATCCTTACTGCAGCAAATAATTTTCCAATTTTTCTTGAACAAGTTTGGCATGTTTCTGATACGACAAAAACTTATATTCTGCTCGGGATATTAATCACTTCGGCTATTGGCGGCACGCTGTCTGGTTTTCTTGCAGATAAACTTGGCCATAAAAGAACGCTTAGGTTTATTTTGTGCGGCTGGGTGATTCTTCTCCCGTTTATGGGGTTAATTAATAATTTCACTTTGTTTGTTGTATCAACGACGATTATGGGTCTTTGGCTCGGATCTAACTGGGCAGTTTCTCGTTCGGTAATGGCTTATCTTGCTCCGAAGGGAAAACATAACTTAGCATTTGCGTATTTTGGCTTGGCAGAAAGAGCGTCGTCATTTATTGGGCCTATAGTTTGGGGATTGATAGTTTCAAATTTAATCTCGATAGGAAGTTTAAGATATAGAATAGCTGTTTTGGCAATTACTGGTTTCATTATCCTTGGGCTTTTCGCGCTTTCTAAAGTAAGAGATGATCGAATAGCAGATGTGAAAAATAATTAAATTTTGTTTAAGGTTATTCAAAACACATAAATACTCTCTAAGTTATTTTTGTTAATGGTTAACAAAGAGAGGCCTTACTCTGAATTAGTAGAAGTTTATGAAGCTCTAAGTAAAACAACGAAGAGATTAGAGAAAGAAACTATACTTTCAGATTTTGTGAAGAAGATTGCAGGAAGCGAACATGAGGAATATGTTTATCTTTTGAGAGGCAGAGTTTATCCGGACTGGGATGAAAGGGTTTTGGGAATTTCTGATAAATTAGTAGCCAAGGCATTGGCTTTCGCATTCGGTATTTCTGATTCAAAAATCAATGAAAGATATAATAAGATTGGCGATTTAGGTTTGATTGCAGAGGAGTTTGCTTCTAAGAAAAAACAGACGAGTTTGTTTTCTCAAAGATTGACTGCTTGGAAAGTTATTGGAAATTTTAGGAAAATAATTGAAGTCGGAGGAAAGGGCGCTGTGAAAAATAAAGTTGATTTGATTGCGGAGTTGTTAGGGCAGGCAGATGGAAAAGAAGCAAAGTATGTTGTTCGTTCGTTGTTGGGTGATTTGAGAATTGGAGTAGCAGATGCGACATTGAGAGATGCGATTGCAGAAGCTTTTTTTAAAGAAGATAAAAAAGAGATGAGCAGGATTATCGAACAAGCTTATGATATGGCGAATGATTTTGCTGTTGTTTTGGACGCGGCGCAGAAAGGGAAGAGTGCTTTAGATGAGATACAAATTGTTTTAGGCAGGCCGATGAATGTCATGCTGCCTGTTAAAGTTACTGACATTAAGGAAGCGTTTAGAATTTGCGGGACACCGTGTGCAATAGAACATAAGTATGATGGTTTTAGAGTTGTTATTTCAAAGAAAGGAGAAGAAATTAAATTATTCACACGAAGATTGGATAATGTTACCA
>Ga0209541_10004900_pt1 | contig 23581 bp, 18 predicted proteins | sample RifCSPlowO2_01_FD_184027 | JGI IMG/M metagenome (GOLD analysis project Ga0209541, IMG submission 184027) | Groundwater microbial communities from Rifle, Colorado - Rifle CSP2_plank lowO2_0.1 (SPAdes) (version 2) | ecosystem: Environmental > Aquatic > Deep subsurface > Groundwater | place... | reverse complement strand
CCATTCTTTATCTTTTATTTTATAACCCAGCGAGCCACACGCTGCCACTGATTTTCCAGAACCTTCAAATATTTTTGAAACTAAATATACAACGGTAGACTTTCCCTTCGTTCCCGTAACTCCTATTACCTTCAATTTTCTGGAAGGAAACCCGTATGCGAGTGCCCCGCCATAACCAAGAACACCGTGATAAACCGGCTGAAAAAAACTAAAGACAGACTTCGGAATCAGTTTCTTGACTTTATATAATGTTTTGTCTAGGATGTTTTCTTTGAGCATAAATATGAAGTTGTGAGCTTGTTTCAAATATATAGCATTTTTATGCAGTTTTCCAGCCTATTGACCCCGCCCTTGAAGAATAATTAGATACAGTAGTTTATTCCCAAGATATAGAGCCTGTAATTACTTTTCAAGAGCTGGGTTGACATTATATTTGTACTATGCTATAATTAGCTCACACTTAGTTCCTAACATACCCATAGAGATTACGGGGTTCAGATAAGGTCTCACGAAATTCAGGCTTAGCCTGAAAGAGGCCTTTTCCGAGCCCCCATTACCTGTACAAGTGCCGAAAACAACACCCCCTCTTCGGTGGTGGGACGCAAAGGGGGCTCTTAACAATCACAATGGAGAGGCAATGGTTTGCCTCTCCCCTTCATCAATACTTTTCAAAAATGGAAATTATTGATGAGGGTAGATGGTTAAGCCCAGAAGGCAAGGTCGTTATTGCGCAAAACGCAAGAAGACCTCCAACTTAGCCTCCCCTCCCTTCGTCAATGATTTTCAGTCGCTGGAGATTATTGACGAGGGATGGCGGTGCCCGCCAATCGGCACGCACCGGCCCTCGCCTCCCGGTCCTTGCAATCACGCATGGCGGGGTAGACTAGACGCCCAGTGTTTCTGTACTAATTTCGGCGGGAGGCCTATGCACATTCATACCTGAGCGCCAGACAAGGCGCTAACACCTCGCAAGAGGCGCGCAGATTCCGCTTAAATACTCGAGAGCGGACACGGTGGTTAGTCCATCCGGAATCTGAGACCGCGAAATTCATCCGTGGAGCATGAATGGAAGGAACCAATGAACCTGGCTCCGACCGCCACGTCGTAAAACATGCTGCGGATTGCATCCGGCCAGGACGTCACTCCGAAATGTCCCAAATCGGGAGCACGCGACCAGCCCGTGCACAGGCAGGTCTAGGACTGACGGACGGCCGGCTGCCATCCGTATCGCCCCACTCGAATCTCGAGCGGGGCTTTTTCGTAATTAATAATATAAAAGCGGACTTTAATCGTCCGCAAATAATGAAAGTGGCGTACCATCTTCATCTAGCAACACCGATTCAAACTTTAATTTTAAATATTTATTTTCCCCATTCTCTCTTCTAATAGTCTTAATTACTTCTATCATCTTCTTTCCTGCATCAGTCGCATCTATAGCTTCAAAAGCAACATCCACTTCAACAAGAGGTAGTTTTGCGTCGGGATTTTTCTTGTCAATCTCATAAAGTGACATCTTTACCTGGAATTTTTCCAATTTTTGACCCCTCTAACCCCCAGAGTAGCTGACCAGTAACATATCACGAATATTAATTTCTAACCACCCGTCTGCCACTGCCTGATAAAATCCAAAGGATAGGTGAGCATAATAATATTCAGGGTAAGGTTGTCACGAATATAATAACCGACGAATAGTTCCATAAAAACAGTCAGAAATATTATTGACCGGATGGAAAGTTTCGAAGCAAGGAAGAATCCGAAAGCCATCGCTAGAACATCAAATACTGAATTAATTACACTATCGCCATAATAATCCAAAGAAATGGTAACCTCACGATAACGGTTTATGACAAAATCTGTATTTTCAAATATTTCCCATGCAATCTCTGGCAATAGTGCAACGATAAATCTCAATCCGATAGGCCAGTTGTAGCGCCTACCCAAGATCCAAGCCAGCAAATAAAAACCGAAGCCGTGAATTATATGAGAAAAAGTATACCAGTCCGTCAGGTGCTGGGAATTTTCTGAACTATATGTTATTCCATGCCACAACTTTACATATCCGCACTTACAAATCGGCACCTGCCCCATTAAATATAAAATTAATCCATGTACCAAAACGGCACCCAGAGCAATGAGCAAATAATTTCTCAGGGAAATTTTATCAAACCATTTCATCTTATATAATCTTCTTCGCCAATATATATCCGAGATACCATAATCTGGAAGTTACCAGATCAAAGGAGCCGGGATGTTCCCTCAACTCTCCGCCCCAACCCATCTTGAAACGGGTTACTCCCGGCCATTTTTTTGAATCAACACCCCAGAAGTCATAAAACTTAGCTTCTTTATTTTTTAGTTCTTTCATTATTTCCCAGTGTAATGCATACGGAGCCATAATTGAACGACTCTCATGATCGGAAGCACCGTGCAAATAGTAACCGATGTCGCCATACTTTAATACAATAGCTCCGGCAATTGGTTTATTATTATAATAGGCCAGAACTAATTCCGTTCTTAATTTCCCGTTTGCGTCCGATAATTTCAGCAATTTTTCATAATAATCTTTCTTATGCGAAGAAAACCCATCCCTCTTAGTTGTCTTTTCCATTAATTTCCAGAATTCATCAATGTCTTCGCTGTGTTTTATCTGTACTCCATGCTTTTCGGCAATTTTTATATTGTATCTTGTTTTAGGATGCATTTTTCCGAGAAGATGTTCTTCGGAAAGCGTCAAATCCACAATAACTGTTTTGTATGGCTGAATTTGTTTGCTCGAACGCTTGAAACCTCTTCGATACATAAGCTCAATTACCGTATCCGCTAACGGCTCAATTTTTATAAAAATAGATTTTTCTTCTTTTGCTAAATCTTTGAGATATTTAATAAAATTAGCAAGTTCATTTTTTAATCCGCTAGAGATATGTTCAAGACTTATTTCCGGTCCGTGAGGAATATAAAGATAGCTCTTACCCAGAGGAAGATTATATTTAATAATATTTGCTTTTATCGAGCCACTATCAACTTGTCCTGAGCCAGCCGAAGGAAATCTCCAGACTTTATGTCCTGCTGATTCTTGAAACTTTAACCATTCCGTTGTTTGTAAAAAGGATTCCATATTTGACACTTTAACGATATAAATTATAAACTACTATCCAGATTGAGTTATATTAGGAGATGCGTGATGCGAATCTTAATAGCTGTCTTGATGGGGTTTATGATATTTATTGCAGGATACTCAGTGGAACCTTATTCTACTGAAGGATTGCTCAATGGTTTTTGCATGGTTCTTTTTTCCTTGGTAGGATGCCTATTGTTCGGCCGTTGGCTCAAGGCCTGATCAATAAACTGACAGGTTTTTTTATTTGTAAAAAAGATTTTATATAAAGAATACGGCTTGTCGAAAAATTGGAAAGGTAACCTTGCCCTATTTTTTCCCGAGCAATCGAAGCGCCTCCCTCACTCTATCCTCTAATGTTTTTCCCTTGGCTTCTTTCAAGGCTTCTTTGGCCTGATATTGATTATAGCCAAGCGCCATCAATGCCTCGAGAGCGTTGGATTCCTGTCCCAAATCCATTCCCTTCATATCTCCGCCTTCAAGATGGTCAACCTTATTCTTGAGCTCTAAAACAAGCCTCTGGGCGATTTTGGCACCCAATCCTGATACTTTCCTGAGTGAGTCGGCATCCTCGTTAACAACGGCCATTTTTAAGTGTTTAGGCTCAACTATGGACAGTATGTTCATTGCTCCTTTTGGCCCTATGCCAGTAACGGTCGTAAGTAGATGGAATAGATCTAAATCCTCCCTTTTATCAAAACCGTACATATCAAAAGTCCCCTCTCTCATGTTCATCTGAGAATGAATAAACAGCCGTACACTACTGGGGCTAGTCCCCCTCATTTCTGAATGGGGGGGATTGACAGGAGCGGTTGTTTTTGATAAAATATTAAGTAGTCTGGGGACTATTATCACCTTATACCCTATACCGTGGGTACTTAAAATAACATATTTATCTCCAAGATATTCAATTTTACCTTCCAGATAGCTAATCATTATCTTAAGAGTAGCAGATGTTTAAACTTTCATCAAAATTTAAGCCTACCGGAGACCCCTCCTACGCTAAAGCTTCGGCGGGCAGGTAGCCCCAATCTATATGTTTAAATTAACTGCCAAATATAAACCTACAGGTGATCAACCGGAAGCGATCGAGAAACTCGCCAACGGATTGAAGTCCGGTAAAAAACATCAGGTTCTTTTAGGTGTGACTGGAAGCGGAAAAAGCGTTGTCCGCAGTACAACCGTTTTGGTTAGATATCCAAACGGAACAGTAAAAAATATAGAAATAGGAAAATTAACAGATGATATTCTTGATAAATTTTCGCAAAATATAAAAGTCATTGATGATAGCATGATTATTGAAACGAATGACCTACCCGATAATTACCATCTTGAAACATACAGTTTTGATCCTCATTCCAAAGAAACATCTTGGAAAATTATTAAACAGTTTATAAGACATGAGTCTCCTAAGAAAATATATAGGGTCAAAACTAATTGCGGTCGAGAAGTTACAGTAACCGGGGATCATAATTTTTATGTTTTAAGAAATGGAGAGCTAGCCTTATCAAAAACAGAATTGTTGAATAAAAAAGATTATATACCTGTTCCATTAAATCTACCGCCATCCGAAAAATTAATAGAATCAATATATATTCCTGATTACCTGAATACAAAAGAATTCTATATTGCCCTGCCTGAATTTTCAGAAGATCATAACTGGAAAGAACAGCTATCGCCAATCTTGGGCTATTTTAAAACTAGAGCTGTCTTAACAGCTGGCGAAAGAATTTCTTTTGCCAAATATAAAGAATTGGCCAATCTCAGGCCAGATATATCAACGCAAGTTAAAATTGGTCTAATTAAAAAAAATATCGAAATACCTTTAAGCCTGGGTCTCTCAGATAATTTTCTAAGACTGCTGGGATACTACATTGGCGAAGGTCATGCTGAAAAAAACTATTTTATAATCTCATCCGGTGATCAACAAATCATCAAAGATTTTCAAGCAACACTGAATATTTTAGGTATAAAATCAGCTCTTAGACCCGAAACTTATGACTATTCGGTATTTTCTGGTTTATTAAGCAGGCTTTTGAGTAATTTATGCGGAAAGAATTCAAAAGATAAACATTTGCCTGATTTTTGGCTTAATCTATCCAACAAACAGCTGGCTCAAATTTTATCGGCATACTTCTCGACCGATGGTGGAGTTGATGGATTGTCAGTTTCATGCACCACTGCCAGTCAACAATTAGCTTCTGAGCTCGCTCTCGCTCTTTTAAGGTTTGGCATAGCAGCCAGAATTAGGAAAAGATTGATAAAAATACCGAATAAAAATAAGAGGGGCACATACTGGACAATCGCAATTAGCGGACAAAAGTTTTTAACACTGTTCCAAAATAATATAGGGTTTGTTTTAGAAAAAAAAAGCAAAAAGTTAAAAGACGTTATTAAGCCAACTTATAACACTAATGTAGATATTATACCCATTAACAGGCAAATTAAGGAAACCAGAGTGAAGCTAGGTTTAAGCCAGTTAGATATAAGCCGATACTGTAACGTCACCCGATCATTGATATCGCTCATAGAAAATGGCAAAAGGATGCCCTCTAGGGCTGTTTTTGAAAAAATAATGCAATTTCTAGAAAAAAATGCGAAGGACCAGCAGGATATTCTACGAGATATACAAAAAGTTAAAAGCCATTCACTTTTATACTGGAGCCCAATAAAAGAAATTGCAATAATTAACTATCACGATTTTGTATATGATTTTTCGGTAGAAGGAAATGAAACATTTTTAGCTGGTCATGGTGGTATGTTCGTGCATAACACTTTTACTATGGCTCAAGTCATTGCTAAATATGACAAGCCGACTCTAATCGTTTCTCATAATAAAACTCTCGCGGCTCAATTATATAAAGAATTCAAAGAATTTTTTCCTAAAAATGCCGTTCACTATTTCGTTTCATATTATGACTATTATCAACCGGAAGCCTATATCCCCCACACCAATACCTACATAGAAAAAGATTCCAAAATAAATGAGGAGATAGACCGATTAAGACACGCCGCCACTCAGGCATTAATGTCGCGAAATGATGTTATCGTAATAGCTTCGGTATCTTGTATATATAATCTCGGCTCACCCGAAGAATATAAAAATATGGGTTTGGAAGTTTTTGAAGGACAAAAAATTACCCCTGAAGCACTCGTCAGCGGATTAACAAGACTTCAATATACACAAGATATAGAGCTTAAAAGAGGTTGCTTCAGAAAAACAAGAAATGAGATTGAGCTGATGGGCCCTGACGGACAAAATGTTTTTAAGTTAACCCTTGGCGACGGAAAAATTATCAGGTTAAAACATGCCGACATAACCGAGCCAGAGGTTCTTGAAACTACCGATCCAAAATTTGAAAGAATACTTGAGGCGGTAATCCTTCCTGCAAAATATTGGATTACATCCGATAGCAAGATAGCCATTGCGATTGAAAATATTAAAAGTGAATTACAGAAGCACACTAAAGTTCTCAAAAAACAGAAAAAATTCCAGGAAGCCAATCGGTTATACGAAAAGACTATGCAGGATATAGATATGATGAAAAAAACTGGCTATTGCCACGGTATCGAGAACTATTCCCGACATTTGGATTTTAGAAAGCATAATGACCCGCCATATACTTTACTCGACTTCTTCATTTCAAAAGGTGAGTATTTGACTATCATAGACGAGTCTCACATTTCTATTCCTCAAGTTAGAGGTATGTTTCATGGCGATCATTCAAGAAAAAGCACATTGGTAGAATATGGATTTCGCCTGCCTTCAGCTATTGATAACCGTCCCCTTAAATTTACTGAATTTGAAAAAAGAATCCAGAAAGCAGTTTATGTATCGGCAACACCGGGTGAATATGAGCTTAAAAAAGCAGGAAAAGATAATATAGCCGAACAGCTGATAAGACCGACGGGCTTACTTGATCCGACAATTCAGATAGAACCGACGGAGAATCAGATTCCTCATCTTATTGAAGAAATTAAAAAAAGAGTTGCAAAGAAAGAAAGGGTTATCGCTACTACTCTGACAAAGAGAATGGCGGAAGACCTTAGCGAGCACCTTGCCGGTAACGGAATTAAAGTAAATTATCTTCACTCGGAAATTAAAACCCTCGATCGTTTGAAGATTCTTAAGGATTTCCGATTGGGAAATCATGACGTTTTAATCGGTGTTAATCTATTAAGAGAGGGCCTAGACCTTCCTGAGGTTTCACTTATTGCAATCCTAGATGCAGATAAAGAAGGATTCCTACGCAACACCACTACACTCATTCAAACAATGGGACGAGCTGCCCGACATGTTAACGGACATGTCATTATGTATGCCGATAAAATTACCCGCTCGATAAAATCAGCAGTTGGAGAAACCCGGCGCAGACGAGCAACACAGGATAAGCACAATAAAGCCAATAACATTACCCCAAAAAGTATTTTAAAAAGCATCGGTGACTACGATCTACCTATATCAAATAATAGTTCAACTAGGCTCACTACAGGGGGAGTCGCAAAGATAAAACGCTGGGGAAGAGATGAAGATGATGCCGTGTATGTTTTCGGGAGTATGGCTTCCTTGACCACCAGCACTGCAAAAAATAGAGTTATTGTTCAGCTTACAAAGATGATGGACAGAGCTGCCCGAAAAATGGAATATGATAAAGCCCTTGTACTAAGGGAGCAAATCCGAAAGATTAAAAATGGCATTGTTTAGTTCTCGCCCTTACTTATTCTCTAAGCACAAAAAAGCCCTCCTTCGTTCAGAATGAACTTTTGGAGGGCGTGCTATTTAGGCCTGAATACCATTTTGAGCGAAACGCATCGTTCTTCCCTTAGCTTCTTTCAACTGTAGATCAGCTTGAGCTAAATCGGTTAATAATTGCCTAGCATTGGCAGACTCGGATCTGCAATCCTCTTCTAACTCGGCAACCCTAGCCTTGAGCTTGTTAACTTCGGCCTTAAGTGTGCTAACTTCATTTGTTAACAGCTCATTTTCTCTTGTTTTTGTGATAAGTTCTTCAAAAGCTCTTTCCAGCCTTGTATACGCCTCTGTTAAATCGTTATATAAAGCAAGTCTGGCCACAAGCTCAGTATTGACCCGAAGGGAAGACTTACCACTGGCAGTAACCGGCTGAACACTACTGGACGTCAAGCCATTACCACCACGTTTGCAACCCATTAGCTTTTTCCATTCATCACCAGTAATATAAGGCTCATTCAGAATAAACTCGTTGATAGAGTGTCTGCCCCTTTTGATAGTACCATCAACTGGGCTGATGATACCCAAGCTGATTAATCTATGGACTATTTGAGACATTCCCGCCTGAGAATAACCACATTCTAGGGCTAATCTTTTAGCATTGATTACGGTTCTATTGCCATGAAAACGAAGGAAATCAACCACAAAACCGGCTCCATTAAAACCTTCGGATTTACGCGAAACCTGTTGTTGTCCCATTCTGACGCTCCTATCTCTTGCCTACTTGACAAGGTACGCAATTACTATACTCTAATTTATTAATAAAGTCAATAATTTGCAAGATATAGTAAAATATAGTAAAATGACTCAGCAATAATAAAATACAAACATTATGCCAATTACAGCATCCGCCGAAAAGGCGTTGAGACAATCTAAAAAAAGGAGAACTAGAAATCTTCAGAAAACCAATGCCTACAAGGCAGTTTTCAAGGAATTAAAAAAGATGATAGCTAATGGCCAGAAGGATGAGGCCAAGAAGACACTTCCCAAGGTCTACAAGGCAATAGATAAGGCAGCTAAAACCGGCGTCATTAAAAAGAATAAAGCAGCCAGATTAAAATCCTCAGCCGCAAAACTTATGGTAGTCAAATAAAAACCCCGAGAGGGGTTTTTAGGTCTTCTTAGCAATGATAACTCTTGGAAATCTCTTCCTGAGTTGATCCCAGTTGCCATCAAATATTGAATCCGCTAATCCCCAATCAACTGCCTGAATGGCCGAAAGAAAAACATCTTCCTTTTTATCCATCTGTTCTCGCAACATAGTCCGAATACTATCCCGCGACCACCTGCGATAGCGCCCTCTTTCCTTCATTCTGTTGATATAAACATCCTCCATAATCGGTTTCTCTTTTTCAGCCCAGGCAACATTTGTAATAACCGACTTATATGTACCTGAAACCTCAAGAGCCCCATCATGAAACATAAAATGACTATGAGGCATCATCACTCTCTTATCAGCCGCCTGAAGTATTACGGAACTCATTGAACGGGCATGGGTATAATTGAGTATCACAACTTTATTTGGTACGGCTTTGATAGCATCATAGATAGCCATGCCTTCCTCCCAGCTTCCACCGCATGTTTTCATGTGTATTAATATCACTCTGACAGGATCAAGAGTGGCAAGAATCTGGAGATTCTTAATCAACCTTGAGGCCATCTGATACTCAACGCCTGGCTCCGATAACTTGCTATCGTTGCCATAGTCCTTAGCCTCACCGACAAGATAAATACTAAAATTTCTGATATCAAGATTCCACTCGTGAAGGGCCCAGATAGAATCCTTCAGATCCGTCCCGAAGACTTTTGAGAATCTGGATCTCTGGGTCTTATTTGCGACACCCATAATATCCCCCTTATATTAAATTTTTGAGGTTCTTGAACCGAAGATACGATAAATATTAACGGGGGTCAATTAGAATAAAATCCCTAAACTGGTATTTTTATACTAATGTATATTATCGAGGTAATACCTCTTACAATTCTACCGCCAAGCGTACCTCAGGTTCTAAGCTATTTTTTTAATGAAAAAATGGAAAAGGGCTCAATAATTGAAGTACCAGTCGGCAACCGTAGAGTGCCGGCGGCAGTTATTTCATGTTCTTCAATCGAAGAGCAGAAAGGCAATTTAAAAAAATCATATTTCCAACTCAAGAAAGCTTACGGCATAATTAGCGACGAACCATTAATAAGAGATATCCAGTTCAAGATTGCATTGTGGCTCTCGCGGAATTATTATGCTCCGCTAAGCTTATGTCTAAAGACGGTATTGCCGTCGTTTTTTCTGAAGAAGAATTATGTATTAAGTAGTATGTATCATGGAAATATAAAAAATCAGAAAAAAGGTTTGTCCCATAATACTAAATACTCAACGCCTAATACGGTTTTATTATCCAACGCAAAAGATCTAATCAAAAATATCGAGCCGGAAATTAAGAAGAATTTAAAAGCAAAAAAACAAACCCTCATAATAGTTCCTGAGATATCTACAATAAAATATCTTTATGAATATTTTGCCGGTTATCATGAAACCGTTTCACTTTATGGAAAGCTATCTGTTAAAAAACTCTATGGGGCTTGGGATAAAATATCATCGGGAGAAGCCGAGATAATAATAGGCACTCGCCAAGCTCTTTTTGCGCCATATGCAAATCTCGGACTAATAATCCTTGAGGATCCGGCTAATGAAGCCTACAAATCTGACATGTCTCCAAAATATAACACCCCCGATCTCGCCGAAAAAATATCCGAGTTATACACAGCCGATAGAGGTGGAGCCTCTAATCAGGATGTGGATAAGTCTGTGAACCTAGTCTATATATCTCAGATACCCGATATAAAAAGATTTATATCCATTAAAAACGGTGCTTATAAGCTTGAAGACCAAACTAACCCAAAGAAGCACGAAATAAAAACTATCGACATGGTTCAGGAAATAAAAACAGGAAATTATTCGATATTCAGCCGGGAGCTTACGGACAAAATATTTGAGTATTCCGACAGAAAAATACTTTTATTCTCAACTCGAAAAGGTTATTCCGGTTCACTAATGTGCGAAAATTGCGGGTTCATCTTTAAATGCCCCAGCTGTTCGGTTCCCATGAGAATTCACGCTAAAATCAAGGATTCGATTCTTATATGCCATCGTTGCTCTTTAACAAAAAGTATGCCCCAGGGCTGTCCCAATTGTCAAAGTTATAAATTGAAGAAATCCGGTCTTGCGGGCAGCCAGAAGATAGAAGAAGGGCTACTAAGATTATTTCCCGACGACAAAGCACGCCCTGAAATCTTTATTTTTGATTCCGATATTGCAAAAAATGCCGCCTCGGCAAAGCCGGGCGAGCCTCGCCCTAAAGGGCGGGAAAAAACGCAAAATGAAATATTAGAAAAAATCGATGCTTCAAAATCGTGCATTTGCATTGCCACTCAACTTATATTTAGCCATAGATACAACAGAGAATTTAATTTTATCGGAATCCCAAATATAGATAGCCTGACCACGACACCCGATTTCAGGGCCGAAGAAGAATTATTCCATCAATTTTATAAATTGCTTGATTTTAGTCCCAAAGAGATAGTTATTCAATCCTACAACCCTAACAGTCAGGTATTGAACTATCTTGTTAAAGAAGATTATACCGGTTTCTATGAAAAAGAATGTTTTTCAAGAAAATTATTTCTATATCCCCCGTTCGGACGTCTAATCAAGCTGTCATTCCGTGATCCCGATTCATCCAAGGCCTTTTACCAAGCTCGGGTTCTTAGTGAAAAATTAAAAATGGCCATTATGCAGAAAAAATTGGATGAAAAGGTTAAACTCCTCGGTCCTTCACCGGCATTTGTCGAAAAAGAGAAGGGTTATTTTATTTACAATATAATCCTTAAACTTGCCCTCGACGAAAATCCCGACAATATCCTAAGATATGTCCCCATTGGATGGAGTATAGATATTGACCCGAAATCGATATTGTAATATAAACCCTACTTAACTTAATTTAAAATATGTTGTAATATGTCAGGGATGAATCCCGTTAGAAGTCCCACTCATTCCGTCATGGCGGAACGAGTCCGAAGGACCTCGGCGGGGCTACTTCTAACGGGATGGAAATTACTAAAATTCCCCACAAAGTACTAAGAAATAAGACTAGAATTATTCCGGTTGAGGACATTAAGAATGGCCTGTACAAAGAGCTAGTTTTAGATATGAAAAGATCTATGATAGAGCATCAAGGTGTCGGACTGGCAGCCAATCAGGTAGGTAAAGATTTGAGTATATTTGTTATTGATGAAAATCTAGCTCTAACTAATGAAGCTTCTAGCGTATATTTTAATCCTGAAATAACAGAATCTTCAAAAGATTCAGAAGATATGGAAGAGGGTTGTCTTTCAATACCTGAATATTTTCGCCCTATCAAACGCTCAAAAAAAATCAAGATAAAATTCATAGATGAGCACGGTAATAAGATTAAAACAAAAGCCAGAGGTTTTCTGGCGCGCGTGCTTCAGCATGAGACCGATCATCTATATGGCACGGTCATTAAAGATAGATTTGAGAAGAAATAATAGAGCCCCGCAACTTTGCGGAGCTCAACGAACATGGAGGTAGCTCTCCTCAGCGAATCGCCGAGGGATAGAGAGTGATAATCGTAGTGACCACCAACAGCAAGACCATCATGCTCAGACCGGCTATACCCGCCTGTCCGGAATAGCCCCGAAGCCGTAGAATGAGCCTTCGCTCCTTCTCAACTTCTTCAGCAGTTTCCGGCTTCGCACTCATCAACGCGAATGTGGGAGCACTGGTGATGAGAGAGCTGATTGCCATCATCACGATGATCGTCTGATAGGGGTAGCTCGCCATCAAGCTCCAAAGAACAAAAAAATCCATATGCTTCACCTCTGATATTATTATATCATATATTCAATGAAAAAGCAACCCCCACACCACAACGAACAGCCTGAAACTGTGCCAAAAGCAACTGCTCATTTGGTGAGAGGACAAAGACCCCTAAAGCTAGCATTTTTTGGAACCTCTGACTTCGCTATTCCAACTCTTGAGATACTTAATTCTGACTCAAATAGTAGCCATTCGATTTCAGCAGTTGTTACCCAGCCCGATAAACCAACCGGAAGAAAAGCGATCTTAACTCCCCCACCTACTAAAACCTGGGCTGAAAAAAATAATATTACCATTCTTCAGCCAAAAACCCTGAAAGATGACGATTTTTTTAATACTTTTAAAAAACTTGACCCAGATATCTGCATTGTCGCATCGTATGGAAAAATAATTCCCGAAAGATATCTTGAACTTCCTAAATATGGTTTTATAAACATTCACCCATCTCTTTTACCTAAATACCGCGGTCCATCTCCTATTCAGACGGCGATCATGAACGGGGACCCCGCACCAATCTTATCCGCTGACCGCCATTCAGAAAGGGGGCGGAATTGGTGCAGGGTAAGTAAGGAAACAGGGATTACGATAATGCTAATGGATAAAGACGTCGACCACGGACCAATCTTATCTTCAAAACCATACTACATACTACATACTACATACTACCCTCAAGCAGAAAAAGACCTTGCAAAGATAGGGGCAGAACTACTTATTGAGACATTGCCAAAATATATATTGGGTGAGTTAAAACCCGTGGAGCAAGATCACTCAAAAGCTACCTTTACAAAGATACTGTCCCGTGAAGACGGGCGTATTGATTGGAATAAATCTGCGGAAGAAATATACAACAAGATACGGGCCTTAAATCCGGAACCAAGAGCATGGACTACATGGCAAAATAAAGCCTTAAATATTATAATGGGCGAAATTAATAATACTGAAGCAAAGGAAACGGCCAGCACAGTGATAAGAATAGAAAATTCAATTGCTGTTGCAACTAAAAAATGCTATCTAATACTAAAGCAAATCCAGCCTGAAGGCGGGGAAGAAATGGATGCCGTCTCTTTCGTAAACGGCCATCCTAGTTTCCTAAACTCAAAACTGGACTAGTTCATTAAAAGGAGAAGTTGTGAGATGTAATCTGTGTAAAAGCTTATCCTTTAGATTTGCGATTATAATTCTTATTGCCATTACTTCCCCGTTATTGGCATACTTATATCTTGCCCGAAACACTATCAGTGACAAACCAAAACCCAGCATATCTCCAGCCCAAAAACAGCTAAATAAAGCTATTCCGCCTAAAAATGGCGATCTTATTTTTACTGATGACCTTGAATTTCTAGATAACTTCTTTTTTGGAACTGCTTCATCGGATTTCCAAACAACCGGCGGAAATGGACTTACAGACTGGGAACCCTACATTCAAGAATGCGTAAAATCTCAAAGATGTCCGCCGGATTCGGAAATAAAATACATAGGTCCAGAAGTTGGAACCGATTATCTTAATAGATATCGAGAAGATTTTGATCTGGCTAACCAGATTGGTCCCTTAATTCATAGACTCTCTCTTGAATGGGCAAGAATCGAACCTGAAGAAGGTAAATTCGACAAGGATGCCATTAAAAAATATAAAGAGATATTCAGATATATGAAGATTAAGGGTATCGAGCCGATGATATGTCTAAACCATTTCGCTCTACCTATATGGATATCGAATATGGGGGGATTAGAAAGCCCGCAATTCTCACACTATTACGCTCGTTATGCCGAAGTAGTTGCTAAAGAGGTAGGCCTGCCACTAAAGATACGGTGGTGGCTCACCTTCAATGAACCCCAGATAACCTTGCAGGGCTATGTTAGGGGCAACGAGGAAGGCAGTTGGCCACCCCATAAGGGTATCAAAAGCTTAGATGACGAAGAAGGTTATAAAAGACTATTACTGTCATCCAGCCACCTGATAGACGCCCATAGGCTATCCTACAGGGCAATCCACAAGATTCTGGGGAATAACAATGTAATGGTAGGATTTGCGTCTGCTCCAGGGTCATTTTATCCGTTCGACCAGAATTCTACTTTAGACAAATTCGCATACAACATCCACAATACAATAAATTCACTAAGTCTGGACTATTTAATAGGGACCACAGATCGAGATTTTATCGGGCTGAATTATTACGGCAGAATAAAACTCAAATTCCATATTTCAATGGGTTCACAGATTCTATCTTGGCTTACAGAAAATCAGCCCTTTGCGATCGAGTGGGAAATGCCGGACAAAAGGATACAGGGAAACCGGTCGAAAGAATTTTATCCCCAAGGACTTTACGATATGATAATAAAATTTAAAGACCTTGACCTGCCTATAGTCATAACTGAAAATGGATTAGATGATGCAGATGATAAATTTCGCGAAGAATTTATTATTCTACATCTTAAGGCTGTCTTTGATGCAATTAAAGATGGGGCAAACGTAATCGGATATCAATACTGGTCCCTAACCGATACTTGGGAATGGGATGGCATGTTTTCCAATATGGGACTGATTGCCATAGACCGCGAGAATAATCTGACAAGAAGTTTGAGGCCCAGCGCCCTGACTTATGGAGAAATTATAAGAACCCACAGAATATCAAAAGAATTGCTGGAAAAGCATAAAGAACTGCTATTAAAGAAATAAAAAGAGGTCAGTTAGACCTCTTTTTTATTTGAAAATAAAATCGGAATTTCGGCAAGAAGTATGATTATACCACCTATCCAAGTATTAATACCAAATCTTTGCCCCCAATAAAATCTGTCTATGGCAATCGCCCCTAAACGATCAAGATACCCAAGGGCTGAAAAATGCTTAGCCGGAACCTGTTTGAGACCCGAAAAAACAAAAACGAATGAAATAAATAACAATAGACCGGCAATTCCTATGTATAAATACTGACCAACAGGAACATAGAATGAGTGTCCAAGGAATAGTCCCACGACCGGCATAAGCAGGAATTGGGATCCAAGCTTTGTAAAAGCCGAAAAGTAAGGATCCACTTCCTTGGCTTGTCTAGAAAAAACTATTTCAAGGCTATAAAAAAAAGCAGATAACAATGCAAAATAGAACCATAATTTATGCTCAAACCAACTATTCCCTATCATTACAAACAAACCAACGACCCCTAATATGGCGCTTAATTTAGTTGCTCTATCCAGCTTTTCTCTAAATGCCGGAATCATTGCAATCCAACCGATAGATAATATGGCGGCAAAATAGTGAATCAACACTATACTTGTTATATTCGCACCATCTTCATTCATAGCTAAGGCAGTGTAGAAAAAACTGTTATTCACGGCAGCCGATAAGCCCAGACCCGACAAAAATAATTTCTGTTTTCCCGTTAACCTTGGCCATGGTTTAAGCGATAAACGAGGAAGGAATAATACAATGCCTACCAAAGACATCAACGCACCCAAAACGGTCGGTGCAATGACGCTCCCTGCATCCTTTACCACGAAGCCATTAATAACAGCCCATATAAGTACGCCGACGACAACCTTCAGATATGCCGACATTATCTGCCTCTTTTCTTTTCTTTTGTCGTGTCCATTTGATCAATCGCATGCTTCACAGCTCCAATAATTCCAGGATTATTAAACTTCGCCGGCAAAATAACCAAGTCCTTGCCTAGAACTGCCATTTTGTTTAAATATTCACCCCCGATATTTCTACCAAGCATATCCCTTTGAAAATGTCTCTCTATCATCTGAAAGAGGATATGATTATCGGAAATTATTCCTCCCCCGAGAACTATACATTCCGGATTAAAGCTGCAAGCGGCATTAATGATACCTCTCGCCACGTAAGAAGCGTATACATCCGCGAGCTTAAGCCATCTTTGATCAAAGGCAGCCGCGCCTGTTTTCATCCCATAGGACACTCTGAAAATTTCGCCAGGTGTCATTTTATCAAAACTGGCCCCGAAAATTTCGCAATATAATTTTGCTAGGCCCAACGTTCCTGCATAGGCCTCAAAATGCCCAGAGGAACCACAAGAGCACGTCCTCATTGTGCCCGGAATAAATGTATCGGTATGGCCGAGCTCAACAGCCCTGCCACTGCCACGGATCAATCTGCCTTCGCAGATAACTCCGCTACCGACACCCGTTCCAAGAGTAAGCATAACAACGTTTTTATATCCTCTGGCAGAACCAACCCACGCTTCGCCTAAGACAGCCGCATCGGCATCATTAATCAGAAATGCCGGAACGTTAAATTTATTTTCCAAAAACCTGACGACATTAAAACTTCTCATGCAAGGAAGGTTGGGAGGGCTTTCAATTATTCCATGAACAGGATCAAGCGGACCGGGACTGCCGAAACCGATAGCTATAATACCCGGAGGATTACAACGACAGGCATTAATCAGCTCAACCCACATATCTATGATAGAATTAATAAACCAATGCTCGTCAGTCATATCGCAAATGTCCCTTTTTATTTCCCCCAGTATCTTCCCACTACCTTCCAATAAACCCATTCTCAAATGGCTTCCGCCAAGATCTACGCCGACGTAATAACCGTCCATATTTATCCTTTTTAAAGTTCTAAGCTGAAGCCAATATACCACTCTTTTATGAAAACAAAAGAGTCCCGCAAAATGCGGGACTCTTTTGTTTTCTTTGAAGATTATTTTTTTTAAAATATAACCGATTCCCCCTCCGGATAAGTATCGAATTCAATCTGATTGATTGGCGCAATCTCATTTTCACCCAAGTTCATTCTCCTAACCGCAACTGGGGTTAAATATCTCTTTATTCCGCCGGTTATTTGGTAGATAGACCTGTCTATTATCGGTCTTTCCAGATAGACATACTGAACCCTAGGGTAATAATTAAATTCTTTTTGATTGATAGTAATAATATCTTCCTTCCTATTACCATATGAATAAAAAACTCTGTCATTAAGCATTTCCCTTATCATACCGTTATCGGTCATATAAAAGATGGTCGGCTCAACTCCTTCCTCATTAAGACCCTCAACAATAAATAGTCTTGCAATCGGATATTTAGCAAGTTCTTCTGCTGTTATTGACTGAATCATACCGTTGGTAAGTCCATAACTAAAAAATATTTCATTAGTGGGAATCAGATGTTTCTTACCATCAACTATCACGAATATACTCTCGGTTCCGACGGCTTTTACTATCGTCAAAACCGGATGTCCCGACTGACTGGTAGAACCGCCTCCAAAAAAGCTGAATATTGACCCGCTTGATTTTGCGGATACTAAAGTAGTACCCGAGCTCGAAGTTGTGGAATTACCTGATGTGCTTAACAATGAAGCTGTGCTTACGCTTGGCTGGCTTTGGGCTTGAGTAAAAAACAAAGGCAATAGAAAAAGCCCGGCAATAACACCAAACAACAGCAATCCAATTACCACATATTTTATCGGTTCTATAGAGTTTTCCATGTTTTCATTATATCATAGGTATATTATAAAGTCAAGTTTTGGGATTGAATCAGCTCACAATTCTGAGTAAAAAAGTGGATAAAAAGCTAGGTAAAACCTAGCTTTTTTGATATAATTGATTATCAACATGAGAGGACATTTAAGTAGGGAAACGAGGTTAGAAATCAGTTTGAAGCGTTTAAAGACAAGCGTCCTTAATCTTCGTCTCAAAGTCTCAGATTTGACTAAAAAACTCAAAGAAAAAGATCATCGAATTGCAGATTTAGAAGCCAAGTTAGAGAATAAAGAGGTCCAGAGAAAGGAACTCCTATCCTATCTTTACAAACCAAACAAGAAAGACGGCTTAGACCATAAGCCTCGTGGTAAAAAACCAGGCGCTCATGGTTTTCATCGTCCAAAGCCTAAATCCGAGGAAGTTACGGAACGACGGACTTACACTCTTACTGCTTGTCCCGGCTGTAAAGGACCGATTGGCAATGTCGTTGATAGTGTTACCAAGTATGAGGAAGATATTACCTTGGTGCCACGAAAAACAGTTAAAGAAGTGACCATCACTCGTCATTGGTGTCCCCACTGTGAAACCTATGTAAAATCTCCCGATGTTCCGCCTATCTCAAGAATCGGATTAAAAACCCTCGGCTACATTCTCTATGCCCGCTATCGTCTGCGTCTCCCTTTGAACAAGATAAGGGAAAGTCTATCCGATCTCCACGGACTCAAGATATCCGAAGGTGAGATTGTAGCTAAGCTCCATGAGGCAGAAACCATGTTCGGCAAAGACTACGAAGCTATTAAAGAATTGATCCGTCAGGCTAAGGTAGTCTATAGCGATGAAACTGGCTGGCGAATGGATGGCCAGAACTGGTGGTTATGGGCTTTTGTGACTGAGAGGGGTATCCAATATATATTAGAAGATACTCGAGGCAAAGGAGTAGCTGAAAAGGCTTTAAGAGATAAGACGGATCGGATTATTGTCTCTGATGGTTATGCGGCTTACAAGAATCTCCCAGGTGATAAACAACAATGCTGGGTTCATCTCTTAAGATCAGCTAAAATTCATTCTCCTCCTCTTTATCATGAACTGGCTGTCTTGTATCACAAGCTTTTACTAGAACTTGAGAAACCGCCTAATACAAGAAACAAAAAATACTTTCAGGACTATCTTAATGCTCTGACCAGAAAAAAACATAAAGAACCTGGAACGGCTAAAGTCCAAGCCCGTATTATACGAGATCGAGGTCCGCTTTTAACCTGCCTTGACCATGAGGGTGTCTTGCCTGAAAACAATACGGCTGAAAGAGCGATCCGTCCCCAAGTAGTTATGCGTAAGATATTCGGTGGTTCCCGCTCATTAGATGGAGCCAAAGCTCATGAGGTTAATACTTCAGTTATTGAGACGATGCGGAAACAAAACCCAGATAAGAACTTCTTTGAAATCATGCTGCCACTACTAGAGAAGCGGGTTAAAGAAAGGCATGAGAATCACTCAGAATTGTGAGCTGATACTTGGGATTCGGATATATTCTTCTCGAAGCAAACAACCACTATTTACAAGGTGTATGAAGGGTTCTTGTCGGGTAATCTGCTAGTAATTGGTCTTCGGAGTTATATGATTTTAGATATTTTTTGGAGAGAATTTTCCAACCATTATCGGTATCGCAATAATAGTATTTCGAGGTGTGGTAAGTGCTTAGATAATAAATATGTCCTGTAATTGGCAAGGGTGATGCTTCAATGGTAGGTATCGGCGTAGGAGTTGCTTGAGATACTGTCGGTACAGGAGTATGGGTAGGAGCTAATGTCGGAATAGCCGTTGGGGCTACCGTTGTTGAAATAATGGGTACCGGAGTATTCGAAATTACCGGAGAAGGCGTGACCGAAACGGTTGGCATCGCTGAAGACGATACTATTTTATTGCACACGCTTCCCCACATTCCAAGTTCTTTATTTTTAGCAGACTTCTGAGCATTATCAAAATCAGCTTGATATTTAATGTCCGGCGGGTATCTATAAGAACGGGCAAATCCCCCATTCACCAATTCCAAATTCACAAAATTATTTCCAACATAAGCATACCTCAATAACCTTCCGAAGGAATCTGCCTCACTGATATCCTTTTCCAGACGGATCTTTTTGCCTAATACAAATTGTTTATTTTTCTCAGTTGCTTCCAAGCTAAGGCAATCTTTTGACTTGGCTTCCGGGGTATCTATTCCGATATACCTAACCTGTTTTCCGCCTTCAATCTCAATAGTATCGCCGTCAATAACTTTTGTTACCAAATACAAAGTTGCTTCGTGATTACTTGAAGACACCGGAGATTCTTCAGAGATAACTGCTTCGCCCTGATTTGCGGTTAAAGAACTATCGATATCCCCCGCTATTGTTTTTATTGATTTCTCACCTGAAGGCAACGAAACAAATGACCACAAACTCAAAATGCCAAGCACAGCTAAAATAACACATTTATATAAGAGTGGTTTCGTCATCCAAAGAACATAACAAGTCGCATTTAAATTGTCCAGAACAATTAGGGTACACCCTTCATAGATACAGTTATCGATATAGCACAATAAAAGATACTGTAAGCAAAAGAGCTTACCGAGGAATGATGACTGTAAATAGCTTCTGCACAGTTAATCAACCTTTATCAACTTGATTAAATCCGGTAATCAGAAATAATAGAGTCATGCTTAAGATATCTTCAGAGCAGTTACCGCCCCAAAACATAGATGCCGAGAAATCGGTGCTAGGTTCAATTATTATTGATAAGGATTCAATAAATAAAGTCGTGGATTTTTTGGCGCCTGAAGACTTTTATCATCCCTCTCACCAGATTATTTACGCAACCGCTATTAATTTATTCGAAAAACGGGATCCAATTGACTTATTGAGTCTTTCTAACCGCCTTGGAGAGATGGGACGCTTAGACGAGATAGGCGGAATTACCTATCTGACGTCACTCACTAATTCCGTACCTACTTCAAGCCACATAAGCACTTATGGAAAGATAGTCCAGAGAAAGAAAATGCTCCGCGACTTAATATCCGCCGCCCATCATATTTCAGAATTGGGCCATAACGAAGAAGAAGACGTAGAACATCTGATGGACGAGGCCGAGCAGAGAATTTTTTCTGTTGCTCAGCGTTCACTAACACAGGCGTTCACCCATCTCGGTACCGGTTTAAATGAAGCCGTCGAAAGAATTACAAATCAAGATATGGGAGTTCTTAGAGGTTATCCGACTAAGCATAAATATCTTGATAATTTACTCGGTGGATTACAGAAATCGGATCTTATAATTCTAGCCGCAAGACCATCGGTGGGTAAAACGGCTTTTGCGATTGATCTTGCCGGAAAAGTTGCGGAGCAAGGGATACCGGTAGGAATATTCAGTTTAGAAATGTCTGTTGATCAGGTTGTTGACCGCTTTATTGCTTCAAAGGCCGGAGTAAGTCTCTGGAAACTGAGAACGGGTAAGCTTTCTCACGATGAAGATGACTTTTTAAGAATAACTACTGCATGCGATGAGCTAAAAGCCATGCCCATATATGTTGACGATAGCTCCTCTCCGAATATTCTCCAGATAAGAGCCATGGCTAGAAGACTACAAGCTAATCAGGGACTCGGTTTACTGATTGTCGATTATCTTCAGTTGATGTCGTCAAAAAGAAGTTATGATAGTCCGGTTCAACAAGTTACTGAGATATCCAGAGGACTCAAGGGACTGGCCAAAGAACTGAATATCCCCGTAGTCGCCCTGTCCCAGCTATCCCGTGCAGTTGAGCAAAGAGATGGCCATAAACCCCGTCTATCTGACTTAAGGGATTCAGGATGTTTGACTGGGGATTCGTTAATAATGAGGGCTGACACCGGAGAACTTGTAACAATCAAAAGCTTAGTTGAAAGAAAACAACAGATTCCAGTTCCAGTTTTTAGCCTGGATAAAGATTTGAAGCTATCTATTCAACCTTTAACTAAAGCCTTTTCGAGCGGGAAAAAGAAAATATTTGAATTGACCCTAAGGAGCGGGCGGGTCATTAAAGCCTCCGCAAACCATCCTTTTTATAAATTAGACGGTTGGTACAGCTTAGATCAGCTTAAGCCTCAAGATAGGATTGCTATACCCAGAAGCTTTCACCCGATTAAGCCGATAAACGGTCTCATTGATGATGAGCTAATTCTTCTTGCCCATCTTTTGGGAGATGGCTGCATCCTTCCTAGACAGCCATTTCATTACACAAGCGCAGATGGCAATAATATCAACATCGTCGAAGAAATAGCTAATCGTTTATTCGGAATAAAACCTAGAATCATCAAACAGAAAAATTGGTGGCATGTTTATCTGCCAAGCCCGTATCACCTAACTCACAATCGGAAACATTCAATAACAAACTGGTTTACTGAATTGGGAATAGGCCTAGTACGCTCATACGAAAAAATATTACCGAATAAAATATTTACTCAAACTAATGATAAAATAGCTCTTTTTATCAAGCATCTCTGGTCAACTGATGGAAATATTTCTTGGAAAAAATTAAAAGGCAGACTACCATCAGCGGCAATATATTATTCTTCGACAAGCAGAATTATGATAGAACAACTGCAGCATTTATTTTTAAGATTCGGCATCCAATCAACCATTAGGATCATCCGAAAAGGTTCGTACAGACTTAATTATCAAGTACACATTCAGGGTTCTGAAAACCAGCTTAAATTCCTTAAACAAATCGGATGCTATGGCGATAGGGGTAAAATTATTCCAGATTTAGTTAGGGCGTTAGAGAAAATAAAACCTAATATTAATCTAGATACCGTCCCAAAGGAAGCTTGGCGATTAATGATTGCCCAAGCGAGAAAAGAAGCTCAGATGAGTTGGAGGGCGATGTCATCTGGTTTGAATGTGAAATATAACGGAAATGCATTATTAAGTACTGGAATTGGTAGAGAAAGATTAATGAATCTGGCAAATTTACTTGAAAGTAAATTACTGAATGACTTAGCCCAATCTGATATATACTGGGATGAGATAGGCTCAATCAAATCATTAGATACAGAAGAGGTCTACGATGCAACCGTTGCGGGAACGCATAACTTTATTGCTAACGATATTATTGTTCATAATAGCATTGAGCAAGATGCGGATGTTGTTATGTTTATTCATCGTGAAGATAAAATTAATTTTGAAAAAGCTAAAGAGCAAAATAAACTTAACTATGCCCAGCTTGTAGTAGCAAAGCACAGAAATGGTCCGACTGGCGAAGTTGATTTCAGGGTTAACCCTGAGAGTTTAAGATTTCTTGAGGTAGATAAATCAAGACAGGAAGAAGTACTGACATTTTAATTCTTAATTAAAATGTAATCTGCAATTTA